>WNGP01001980.1_pt1 | contig 29151 bp, 23 predicted proteins | sample 5407671 | NCBI WGS metagenome assembly WNGP01 (sample SAMN13153381, study PRJNA577476) | soil metagenome | isolation source: 40 cm soil or saprolite under Garry oak tree replicate 2 | place: USA:California | collected 2016-06-15
TGGAGATCCTTCGCGCCAATGGGCTGCGGCTGCTTCTCGTCGGCTACGAATCAGGCAATCAGCAGATTCTGAATAACATCAAGAAGGGCACGCGCCTCGATATCGCCCGGGAATTCACGCGTAACTGCAGAGAACTGGGAATCACCATTCACGGCACGTTTATTCTTGGCTTGCCGGGCGAGACGCCGGAAACGATTCGAGAGACGATCCGCTTCGCCTGCGAGATCGAGCCGGAAACCATTCAGGTTTCGCTGGCCGCGCCTTATCCGGGCACGGAGCTTTATCGCCAGGCGCAAGAGCAAGGCTGGCTGCAGATTCAAACCGGCGAACTGGTGGATACGCACGGCGTGCAAGTCGCTGCCCTGAGCTATCCCAGGTTGTCTTCCACGCTGATCTTCGATTCGGTCGAAGACTTTTATCGGAAGTTTTATTTCCGGCCGCGCAAGATTTTCTCCTTGGTGGGCGGAATGGTCCGCAGTCCGGAAGTGATGCGTCGGCGCTTGCGGGAAGGAGTGGAGTTTTTCAGGTTCCTCCATGAACGCAAGAAGACGGCCGAGCCTTCTCCGGCGGCAATCGGCAGCCCGGCAAACTAGTGCCGTTCCAACTTGATCCGGCGAGAGGTTCGGCCCAAAGAGCCTGCGATTGGCTGTGAGGTGACCTAGTAGAGAATTTGGTGCAAATAGTTGGAACGGCACTAGGGGGCATTTCTGTTACTTCATCTTCCCCCGCGAATATGGAACAGATCGTCTCCTCCACTAGGACGCTGAAGGCGAAGACCTACATCCTCCTATTTCTGATGATCGTGCTGGGATCGTTGGGAAACACGATTCTAGACAAAGGCATGAAAAGCCTGGGGCCGATCGATTTTTCCACACGTTCCGCGATTTGGCGAGGAGCCTCCCACACCTTCACAAACGGCACCATCTGGCTGGGCATTTGCTGCATGTTGCTTTTTATGGTCTGCCACATGCTGGTGCTCTCCTGGGCGGACTACAGCTTTGTGATGTTATTTTCGGCCATCACTTACGCGCTGGTTCCTGTGCTCGGATATATCTGGCTGGGAGAATACGTGCCGCCCGCGCGCAGAATTGGTATTGTCCTGATCGTTTTTGGAGTTTTTCTGGTCAGCCGCACTCCGCCACGAACCACTCAACCCATTTCGGACCGCTCTGTAAGCTGATTGGGGTTAAATGCGCACAGCTTTGATCCTCGCTTTCGTGGTATTGACGGGGACCTGCGGCGAGATCAGCCTCACCCACGCCATGAAGCAGATCGGCGAGGTGCGGCATTTTTCCCCGGCGGCGATTTCGCGGGTGCTGCTCCATTCTTTGCGGCAGGTGTGGTTGTGGATCGCGGTGGGATTGATGTCCTTGTCGTTTTATGCGTTTTTGACCATGCTTTCGTGGTATCCGGTGAGCTTTGTGGTTCCGGCAACCTCGCTTGCATACGTTGCGGGTGCGCTGGGCGCAAGGTTCCTGCTGCGGGAACGCCTCAGTGCCACACGCTGGGCAGGCGTGGCGTGCATTTCTTTTGGCGTGGCATTGGCTTGGGCGGATCCGATGCCGCCATTGCCGCACTTGAGGAATTTGTATGGTCTCGCGCGCGAGCTTATCTTTGCGCCCGCGCTGGCGCCCTTGGCTTTTTATCTTTTCAGCGGGTGGGCCGCATGGCGCTTTTTTCAAAAGTCACGCGCCCGCGCTGCTACGCACGGCGGCGAGTTCACTCCCCCCGTCAGTATTCTCAAGCCTCTGCGCGGTCTGGACCGCGGGGCTTACGAAAATTTCGCCAGCTTTTGCCGTCAAAAATATCCCACATACGAAATTCTTTTCGCGGTAAGCGACGAGAACGATGCCGCGGTTCCGGTCGTGCGCCGTCTGATGCGCGACTTTCCCGACATTCCCATCCGCCTGCTCGTGGATGCGGAACGGAAAGGCGCCAACGATAAAGTGGGCAAGCTTTGCCTTTTGACACACGAGGCCAGGTATCCTTTGCTGGTCATCACGGATAGCGACGTGCGCGTCGCGCCCGATTATTTGCGCCAAGTGGCGGCAATATTCACGGACCCGAAAGTGGGAGCAGCGACGGCGCTCTATCGCGCAATCGAAGCGCCTTCATTCGGCGCGGTCATGGACACGATGGGTTCGCTGTCATTTTCCGGTTCGGCTTTGGTGGCGCGCTCGCTCGAGGGCCTGAAATTCACCATGGGCTCGACGGCGGCGATTACACGCGAACGGCTCGAGGAAATCGGAGGGTTTGCCCCGCTGTTGGATTTGCATTCAGATGATTACGAATTGGGCCGGCGGATCGCGGAAAAGGGATATCGCGTCGAGCTTGCGCCGGACCCGGTGGATATGGAATTTCCCTCAGAAAGCCTGCGCGATTATCTGCGGCACGAATTGCGCTGGCTCGTCGGCTTGCGGCATATCCGGCCTGGCGGCCATTTCGGGCTGTTGATGACGCAGGGGATCGCGTGGACGGCCGCCGCAGCTCTCCTGGCGCATTCGTGGAGAGCAGGTGCGGAATGGGTATTGGCATACCTGGCCATTCGATTGTCCAGCGGTTACCTGATCGGCGTGTGGGGTCTCCACGATCCGGTCGTGCGGCGCAAGCTATGGCTGCTTCCGCTGCATGATCTCTTTTCGGTTTTCCTGTGGCTGGCGAGCTTTGCCGTCAATCGCATCGAATGGCGAGGGCTGGTTTTTACGCTGGAGAAAGGCCGCATGATCCCCGTGGCATCTCGGTCGCAAGGGGCGTGAATCGAGCGCCCGCCGCAGCCGGGCCCGCGGTTGACGCGTACGTGGTTCCTGAATAAAGTAAAGTGGCCGGCTGCGAATGCTGGTTTGCCTGTCTGCAGCCGATTCCAGATTGCCTCCCTACGGCTGGGAGGTCGTACAATCGGCAGTACATCAGACTCTGGATCTGATTATCCTGGTTCGAGTCCAGGCCTCCCAGCCAATCTTTGAAACCAGCCGCCTAGGGATTTTCCACTTCAGGGCGCCGGCGGATCGCGCTGAGCTTTGTTTTGGATCAGGTGCTGCTTGAGCCGCTGAGCGACATCCTGTTCCTTCCCTTGCGCCAACTCCTGTTTGACCTCATTCAGAGCGAAGTGCACCACATCGTGATGATGCAGCTCCTCAGGAGTGACTAAGTCACCCAGCCGCAGCCACAATTGATGAACGAGGTTCACCTCATTCCTGGTCAAGTTGGGGGCGTGTGGGCCAAGCAGGAAAAACTCGTGATCACCCTGGGGCGTAAAGATTTCAAGATTAAACGGGGGCCGCGGATCAGGCAGCGCCTCCCAGGCGAGGCCGAATTGGCGGGCCTGTTCGGCGAGGCTCATCTTCGTCGAACGCCCCAGGACGATGGTTGACGATTGCAGATTGACTGCCGCTCTCAGGATGCCATCCCACAAATCGTTCGCGGCTACCACCGCCAGGCGAATCGGCTTGCCGCGCTGTTCGGCCATCGAGAGAGCTTTCGTAAACAGGTACTGCTCGATGCTGCCAAACAACTGGTCCGATTCGAGTTCCACTTCGCTCGAGCCGCTGCGCTGCAAGACCTGCACATTGAGCACCACGATGTCGCGCCGCTCCGTTTTGACCCGATCCAGCACCGCCCCGAGATGATACAGAGCGTGATAGTTGCTCACCGGGACCAGCACGTTGCTTGGCCGAACTCCCAACGTCGCTGTGCTCAGTTCCGTACGCGAGGCAACATTGAATTGATCAAGTTCCGCTCCCGTGGTGCCCTTACGCTTCGTAATCCTTTCTGCAATGGTGAAGGTAGCGAAGAAGGCTGCGGTAAAGATGATGCCGGAAATGGTAGCGATTTGCTTCGTGAAAAGATTGATCGTACATAGGCCGAGCAGCGTCACGGTGATGAGGGCCAAACCCACGGGGATTTCCGTATCCCCCAGTTTGAAATTCAAAGGAACCCGAAATTCACGGAAGCCGGGCTGCTTGTACCGAAGGGCCAGCACGGCCGCACTATTCATCGCGAAGCTCCACATCACGCCGAATGCATAAGCCTCGCCGAGAAGGAAGACATTTCCGCGGCTCAGGACGATCGTGGCAATCTGCAAACCGACGACAAGGTTGATGACGCGATACGAGGTGCCAAAGCGCCGATGCGGCTGCCGGAACCACTGCGGAAGAATGCCGTCTTCGGAAACGCGGTTGAGCACGCCATTGGATCCGACGATGGCCGTGTTCACCGCCCCAGCCAGCATCAGCACGCCCACAAGCACGACAAACGCCTGGAAGACTAAGCGGAGGCTGTACGGTCCCGCGAAATTCATGGCCAATCCGCCGATCAGATTTCCGAAATATTGATGGCGAGTCGAATCCGGAATGATCATCACGGCAAAAAACGACACGCCGGCGGTAAACACCAGGCTGTACGCGAAAATGATGAATCCGACTTTTTTCAGGTTCGGAATTTTAGGATGCTCCAGCTCCCGATAGACCTGAGCCAGAGTCTCCTCGCCGCTCATGGCCAGCACCGAGTGTCCCAATCCGATAAAAATACCCACCAGGCCGATGGTATACGCCCAATTTGTGTGGCGCAGCCAGCCGAGCGCCTGATCGGAGAAATGCATATTGGACGGCTCGGGCCACGGCGGAAGATGGGCGCCTCGCATCCAAAGCGTATAGCCGCACCAGGCGAGCATCAGGACGACCATGACCGTCGTCACGTACATAATGCGCAGCGCTTTTCCGCTCGATTCGGGGATGCCTTTGACGTTCTCCCACCAGAAATAGAGCGTCACGGCGATGGCAAAAAGCGCGGCAGTCAGATTTCCCGGCAGAGCAATGTTCAAATGGGCGTAGCGGAAGAGGTCGTTCAAAAATCCGGTAAGGTACTGGCCGGCGGACACGCCGCTGATCGGTCCCGTCAAAATGTAGTCGAACATCAGCGCGGAAACGGAGATTTTCGCAAGCCTGCTGCCCATGGCCTCCTTAACCACGCGGTACACGCCGCCACGCACGAACATGCTGCAGCTCTCCATGTACAGGGCGCGAACCGCATAGGCGAAAAGCATGATAGCCAGAATGAACCAGGGCGCTGTCTTGCCGAACGCTTGCTCAGCGATAGCCCCGGCATAAAAGGCCGACGAGCCCATGTCATTGAGCACGATTGCGGCCGCCCGCCAAAAGGAGATAAAGCTGAGCATGGCCGTGGTGGCCACGAGCACCCTGGCAACAGGCCGCACGGTACTGGGAGTTTTTGTCAGGAGGGGATCGGGTGTCATAGGGCTGCAGGAAAGAAAACAGCTATGTCGCGCGTTCTAATCAGGCGCGTCAAATAGAGGTCAAACATGGCTAGACACCAAGATTGATTTGGGCGCCGATCCGGGCTCCCACCAAACAACAGAAGCAAGTTCTCTGACGTTTTCAAATTGTCCGCACTCGAGTTCGAGCAGCACACAAAAGTCCCTTCGCTGCCCGAAGCCGTCAAAACGCTTACGGAGGTCCTTCCAGGTCTTGGTTAGATAGTGGACAGCGGCCAGACTGCCCCACTCCGTGAGCCCGGCACAAACGACGTGAGGGCGACCCGAATCCTGGCGATTGGTGAGCCTCAGGACTATTGCTTTGTCATAGATCACGCCGCCGCGGTTTTCCATAGAATGAAGTTGTCCCGCCAGCCTAAATGCGCGCTGGCCGTTTGGCGTGAATAAGAATTGGCACAAGCTGCTTCCCGACCATGCTTCGATGTCAAAGGTTTTGAAGTTCATGTCGGGAGTGCCATAACAGATCAAAATGGCATCCCTCTTGAGGCTCGGTTCTGTATCCGTCGCGATACGAAGCACTTTGCCGGAGTGCCGCAGGAATAGCGCCGTGAGCATTGCGGCAGCCTGCGGACAGAAACTGCCACGGATGATTTCGGTTCCGATGAATGCTTCCGCCTTTTCTGAGGTGCCAGACGTTTCCGCATTCCTGAAGTTATTTCTGAGCCGGACATTTTCGTAGCTGTCCATCACGAAATAGGCGTCGGTCGAGAGCATTCCCTCTCCCCAAAAGCGGCGGAAACAGAATCTATCCCAGGTTTCCGGAATGAGGTTGGCGACTTGGCTGGCGACATCCCGCAGCACCAGAAAAGGAGGCATGGCCTGAGTTCTGATGAAGTTCGCCAGAGTCGTGCTCAGCGTGGACATTTTGCGGAAAGACTCCCTGAATGACCCACGGAGGGTCACGGAGAGTTCGGCATTGGCCGCGACTTGCCGCCCGAACCAGCGGACAACACCACTCAAGTGGGCGCAATCCGTGCCTAACCTAACGGGCTCTTCGTCGAGCCTAGTGTGTAATTAATTTGGACACAGCATCGTGTCCGAGATGCTCAGCCAAAAAGACAATCGACACAGCGGGCCCTCGTTTCGGCGTCGAAAGAGGGAAGCAGAGCGACCCCGACTATGGATCGGTCCAGGCGGCAGTTTGCAGATTTTGCGGATAAGAGTCAACGTCAAACTGGAGAGTGGGAGAGCGGTCCCATTCAACGGGTGCGGATGAAAACAGTTATGGAGGACCGCGTTTGAGGTCGTCATTCAAAATGATCGATTCCGCGATCTCTTTCATGGACCTGCGCCTTTGCTGGCTTTCCCGTTGCAAGGTTCGGTAGGCATCCTCCTCGCTGATCTTCAAGTCGCGTTGCAAGATGCCTTTGGCTCGCTCGATGAGTTTTCGGCTTTCCAGCTGATCTGAAAGCGCAGACTTCTCGCTCTCCAATAGCAGCCGTTGGCGTTCCTTCTCCTGAAGCTCAGCGATTGTTTTCCGGAGTTCGGAGGTTCGTTCGGCCACGCGGAGTTCCAGCTCGTCACGAGCCTGGCGAAGGGCCTCTTCCGTCTTTCTCTTGGAAGAACTCACCCAGCTGGCGGCCAGGGCACAAACGATGAAGGCGCCAAAATACGCGATGTCCGCCGGCTCGATCGTGAACGTATGGTAGGGGGGCAGAAAGAAATAATCCGCCAGAAGCGTTGAAATCAGAACGGCTAAAAATCCCGCGGCCGTTCCGCCGAACCACGCGCTGGCCATTACGGCTGCAAAGAACAGAAACAGGAGTGGATAAGAGAAGAAGCGCTGCAACAGGAGAGTGGAAACAAAAGCAGCCGTCACGAATAACAAAGCTAGGCCATAGCGGCGAATCACGTATGGTCTCCAGCCCGCTCTGATTGGCTAGAGCTATTGCGGGCGCTCGGTTTTGTTGAGCTAACCGCCTCCACGAGTGCCACACCCTAACAAGGCGGAAACTTCGGTGTCAATTCTTCGGTGCGCCGCGTTAGACGGGCTCACAACTGCCGGTGCTTTCGTCGGTTTTTTGCGCGTAGTCCAGGCCTCCCAATTTACTTGCGATACCCTTCCTGCATCTAAAAAGGCTACAGTTCTATTTCTGCTACATTTGGCTCACTCAGATTCATAGAGGCTCGACGTTGGCTGACGCGCCGCAAAGATCCACGGCTTTCCAGAAACACTGGGGAAAACCTCCGTGGACAATCGATTTCCATCCGTTGCCGCGTTTACTTCCCGAGCAGGTCGATTTCGCCGTAGTGGGCGGCGGATTCACTGGTCTGGCGGCTGCGGCCTGGCTGCGTCGCTTGGCTCCGGAGAAGCACATCGCCGTCTTCGAGGCGGAGCATATCGGTGCCGGCGCCAGCGGCAGTACCGGTGGTATGGTTCTGGCAGAAAGCTCCGCGGGCGACCTTCCCGGGCTGGGCGATGTTTTGGGCGGCTTTGGCCAGACGGTTAGCGAACTGGGAGTGGGTTGTGATCTTGACCTTCGAGGCGCCTGGGAGATTGGCCGAGAGGGTGGGAGCAAGGATTCGCCGATCTCCTGGTCTGACTCAGGCGTGCTGCGCGTTGTCGCTGAGGTTCCCGGAGGAACGGTTGACCCAGGGAAGCTGGTCAGCGAACTGGGTCGCGCAGCCAATCGCCTGGGCGTGCATATTTACGAAGATACGCGAATCGACGAGATCGCTTTTGAAAATCGGTTATGCCTTAAGTTGGGTCCCAAGGAGATCCGCGCGGAAAATGTGCTGATCGCCACGAATGCGCAGTCGCTCGAACTGAGCGGACTCGCCGGACGTGCCGAGCCGAAGTTTACGCTGGCAGTGGCAACGGAACCTCTGAAGCCGGCGCAACTCGAAGTGCTTGGGTTAGCTTCGGGAAAGCCGTTCTATACGGTTGATCTTCCATATCTTTGGGGGCGAATGCTGCCGAATGGCGGAGTCCTTTTTGGTGGCGGCCTGATTGACGTAGAGAACTGGCGCGAACTCGACGACATCGATATCGATACGGGCCGGGCGGCTGAACTCATCGCGCGACTCGAGCGACGCGTACGCGGGCTGGACCCGGTTCTGAGATCGGTGGGATTCACAAACTGGTGGGGCGGGCCGATCTTGATCGCCGAGGACTGGAGTCCCGTGTTTACGCGCCACCCGCGGAGTAAACGCGTGATTGTACTGGGCGCATATGCTGGGCAAGGCGTGGCGCTTTCGGTTTATCTAGGCCGATGGGCGGCGGAAGCCATGCTTGGTCTCCGCCAATTGCCAGATTGGCGATGAATCTTGCTCGGTAGCGGTAGAATCTAGCCCGGCCAACCATGCCCACCGCAAGAACCTCCAAAGGTCGCTCTCCCCGCGAAATCAGCGCAAACCATAAATGACTCGCGAAGATCAAAGGCTCGAGGACCTGCGGCAAGGCAAAGTGCAATGGAAGCGCTGGGGTCCCTATCTAAGCGAGCGCCAGTGGGGCACGGTCCGCGAGGATTACAGCGCCAACGGCACGGCTTGGGAATATTTCCCCCATGATCATGCGCGCTCCCGCGCCTATCGCTGGGGCGAGGACGGCATCGGCGGAATCTGCGACAGCCACCAGCGCATCTGCTTTGCGCCGGCATTCTGGAACCAGCGCGATCCCATACTCAAGGAACGGCTGTTTGGTCTGACCGGCAAGGAAGGCAATCACGGCGAAGACGTAAAGGAATGCTATTTTTACCTCGACGCCGCTCCCACCCACTCCTACCTGAAGATGCTCTACAAGTATCCTCAATCCGAATTTCCATACGCGAGGCTGGTCGCCGAGAACGGCCGCCGCACAAAAGCTGATCCCGAATTCGAGCTGCTGGATACGGGTGTCTTTGACGGCGATCGCTATTTCGATATCTTCGTGGAATATGCCAAGGCCTCTGCCGAAGACATCCTGATTCGCATCACGGCTTGGAATCGCGGAAGCGAATCCGCGCCGCTCGATCTGCTTGCGACCATGTGGTTCCGAAATACATGGTCCTGGCGCGATGAGACGCAGCGCCCCAGGCTTTCGCGGCTACGTGAGCGGCGCGGCTGCGAATCTATTGGCCTGGAGACGCTCTCTTACGGGCAGCGTTGGCTCTTCGCAGACGAAAAACCAACATTGTTGTTCACGGACAACGAGACGAACTTCAAGCGCCTGTTCGGAATCGAGAACCGAGCCCTATATCTGAAAGACGCGTTTCACGAATATCTCATCAAGGGGAACGATGGCGCGGTCAACCCAGCCCAAACAGGTACCAAGGCCGCGGCTCTTTATCGCTTGGATATGCCTGCCGGCAGCACCGCAACGGTGCGGTTGCGCTTCACGGACCAAAATCCCACCGCCGCAACTAGCTCTGTTGAACCGCTCTTCGGCCGGGCATTTGATGACGTGTTCAGCGCGCGCATCGCGGAGGCCGATGAGTTCTACGCCCGATATGCTTCCGGCAGGATGAGTGAAGATGCCCGCCAAGTACAACGGCAAGCTTTCGCCGGGCTGCTGTGGTCGCAGCAGTCTTACCACTATGACGTGCAGGTTTGGCTGCAAGGCGATCCGGCCTTTCCGCCTCCTCCGGAGGCGCGCAAGAAGGGACGCAATCATAAATGGAAGCACCTGCATTGTGCGGATGTGCTCTCCATGCCTGACAAGTGGGAGTATCCGTGGTTTGCTTCCTGGGACACGGCATTTCATGGCGTGGCGCTAGGCGTAATCGATCCGGATTTCGCCAAGGAGCAGCTCATTCTTTTGTTACGCGAATGGTATATGCATCCGAACGGACAATTGCCGGCCTATGAATGGGCCTTTGATGACGTCAACCCGCCCGTGCATGCCTGGGCGGCATGGCGTGTATACAAGATCGAAAAACGCATCCGTGGCCGCGCCGATCGCGGCTTCCTGGAGCGCGTTTTTCAAAAGCTCCTGATCAACTTCACGTGGTGGGTTAATCGCAAGGATCCGGAAGGCCTGAACGTATTTGAGGGCGGATTTTTAGGACTCGATAACGTGGGCGTCTTTGATCGTTCGGCGCCCTTGCCTACGGGCGGTCATTTGGAGCAAGCAGACGGCACGAGCTGGATGGGAATGTATTGCCTGAACATGCTGGCCATGGCCCTGGAGCTTTCGCGAGAGGATCGGGTCTACGGAAGTGTGGCCAGTAAATTCTTCGAGCATTTCGTTTACATAGCTCAGGCCATGAATGACCTCGGCGGCGAAGGCATTGCGCTATGGGATGAGGAGGATGGTTTCTATTATGACGCCCTGCATTTGCCGGACGGCTCACAGAGTTTCCTGAAGGTGCGTTCCATGGTCGGGCTGGCTCCGCTCTTCGCCGTGGAGACGCTCGAGCCCGAAATGCTGGTGAACCTGCCCCACTTTCGCGAACGCGTGCAGTGGTTGCTTGAAAACGTTCCGGCGGCCGCTCGTCACATTGACATGAGCCAGACATCGCCCAATGGCCCCCGCCGATTGCTCTCTCTGGTGACCCGCGAACGCTTGCTGCGTGTGCTCCGATACATGCTGGACGAGAAGGAGTTTCTCTCGCCGCATGGTATCCGCTCGCTTTCGCGCTTTCATCTCGATCATCCGTACACTCTGCGCATGATGGGAAACGAATACCGGATCGGTTACGAGCCGGCAGAGTCTCGCACCGGCACATTTGGCGGGAACTCCAATTGGAGGGGTCCGGTGTGGTTCCCGGTGAATTTCCTGATCATCGAGTCCCTGCAAAGATTTCATTACTATTTTGGCGATGAATTGCAAGTGGAATTCCCAACGGGCTCGGGGCGCAAGCTGACGCTCTGGCAAATTGCGGCGGAGCTTTCCAGGTCCCTGAGCAGCATCTTTTTGCGCGACAAGAGCGGACGCCGCCCGGTGTGTGGCTCGATCGAGAAACTTCAGTGCGATCCTCACTGGCGAGATTTGGTGTGCTTTTTTGAATATTTTCACGGCGAGACCGGCGCCGGGTTGGGCGCCGCGCACCAGACGGGATGGACCGCATTGGTGGCCAAGCTCCTGGAGCAGAGCGGGGCGCACACAAGCTAAGACAAAACAGGGGACGGGCTGGTAACTGAGCCATGACGCGGGAGCTTCGCTTTGAGAATAAAGTCGCACTGATCGCTGGGGGCACCGGCGCATTGGGGCGCGCAGTCTCGACAGCTTTCGCACGTGAGGGCGCCCGCGTAATTGTGACCTACCGGCGCCAGCCAGAATTTGACGCATTCATTTCCGAATCGAAAGGCAAAAGCGACGGTGTGACAGGCGTGCTGGTTGACGCCACCGATGCTGCGGGCGTCGCGCGGATGCTCGAGGGCGTCCTCGCAAACGGGGGCGTGCTCGACATTCTCGTGAATACCATCGGCGGCTATCACGGCGGTAAGCGAATCTGGGAAGAGGATCTCTCGAGCTACGAGCAGATGATGTCCTTAAACCTGAAAGCTGGATTTGTGCTTGCGCGTGCCGTGATCCCCGTCATGATTCGGCAGAGCCGCGGCTGGATCGTCAACGTGGCATCGCGGGCAGGTTACGGCCAGTCTCCCGGAGCGGCTCTGTATGCCGCGTCAAAGGCCGGCGCGCTGGCGCTATTCGACTCGCTGGCGGCGGAAGTTAAATCGCATCCGATCTGCGTCAATTCCGTAGTACCCAGCATCTTCGACACGCCGGCAAATCGACAGGCCATGCCTGCGGCGGATTTTGCGAGCTGGCCCAAGCCGGAAGAGATTGCCGAGGTAATCCTTTTTTTGTGCTCCCAGCAGGCGCGCATCATTCATGGCGCAGCCATTCCTGTCTATGGCAGGACGTGAGGCGTGAGCGCGCCGATCGTCGTCAAGTTCGGCCCGGAAATCTGCGGCTCATTGGATACAGGAACCGAACGCGAATGGCTGCTCGCCAATGGGCTGGGTGGGTTCGGTTGCGGCACGGTCACGGGCGTGTGGTGACGCCGCATGGATTGCGAAGTCTGCATGCCGCCGAGGCAAACTACCGCGGCCATTACGAAGGCCCGCAATCGCAGCGCGACGCCGCTTACCACCAAGGAACCGTGTGGGGCTGGCTGCTTGACGCCTTTGTCCTGGCGCACCTGCGCGTTTATCGCGACCCTCGGCGGGCCTTTGCGTTTCTGGAACCAATGGCCCAACATCTTTTTACGTCTGGGCTGGGCACCATCAGCGAGATTTTCGATGGCGAAGCACCATTTACGCCGCGCGGGGCATTTGCGCAGGCCTGGAGTGTTGCAGAAACCTTGCGCGCGTGGCGGGCTTGCTATGACGCCGGCCTGAGGGTGAAGGATCTTACAAGGTGCTGATGATTGTGTTCAGTGCTTCTTCCGCTTTTTCGGCGATTCCACAAGCTCGATCAGGAGCTTCCGATTCTCCGCGATGGGCACGAGAAAGAAATTCACGCGCGTTTGATTTGCGCCCGCGCGAATCTGCGGATAAACAGGCTGGAGTTGAAAGCGCTGCTGAAGAATTTCCACGGCCCGAGTGACGTCCCGCACATCGCACTCCACCTGCTGGATGCCTTCACCAAAGCGCGCCAGAAATTTCGCGATGGGGCCTTCTGCTGCCGGCGCGCGGGGCGCGATCACATCCAAGCGGACGCCATGAGCAAAACCCAATTCAAATTCGAGTGCGTCCTGATCCGGCGGGGTTTCCGCCAGTTTTGGCTGCCCGAAACGCTGCCGAATGGTTTCAAAAGTCACCGGCTGGACAGCCAGGCCCACCGTCAGCAGCGCGTTTCCGCCAGCGGCCAGCGCGCGAAACTCTGGATCGGCCAACCACTTCCGCAATACCGGTTCAGCGCTGGCACAGCCCAGCCGAAACAGCGCATAGGCAGCTTCTTCGCGTTCCTTCGCAGCAGCGCCGGCCAGCTTGGAAATGTAATCGGCGACGTTCTCAGTGAATTGGCCCATGGTTTTAATTCGTCCGTTTTGCGGCGACGACCGACGCACCAATGGCAATGCCTATGATGAGGCTGATTACACCTAGGGCCGCGACCGTGGACAGATGAAGCCAAGGCTCGGCCAGCATTTTCCCGCCGATAAATACCAATACTGCCGAAAGGCCGGCATCGAAGTAACGGAAATAGGGCAAAGCCCCGGCCAGAAGGAAATAAAACGCACGCAGCCCTAGAATTGCGCAGACGTTTGAGGTGTAGACGATGAATGGATCACGCGTGATTCCAAAAACCGCGGGAATGGAATCCACGGCAAAAAGTAAGTCGCTGATTTCAAGCACGAGCAGCGCCAAGAAGAGCGATGTAACCATCCTGCTTCCGCTCTCGATGACGAAAAAGGTCTCGTGCGTTTGTTTTGGTGACACGGGAAGGACTCGGCGCGCCCAGCGCAGAATAGGGTTGTGCTCAGGCTGAAGATCGTGCTGGCCCCGCCAAAGCATGCGCGCGCCCGAAAATAACAAGAATGCGCCGAAGGGATAAAGTACCCAGGCGAAACGCCGCACGAGCGCGGTTCCGATCCCAATCATCGCTCCGCGAAATGTCAATGCACCCAGCAGGCCCCAATGCAGTACCCGGTGTTGCAGCCGGGGCTCGATGCCAAACGCGCGAAACACCAAGACAAAAACGAAAATATTGTCCAGGCTGAGGGACTTTTCCACTACATATCCGGTAAGAAATTCCAGAGCAGCAGTGCGGCCGTGAGTCTCGAAAATCCAGAGATTGAAGGCGAGCGACAGAAATACCCAAACTGCGCTCCACGCTGCTGCTTCCGATAAGGAAACCCGGTGTGGGCGCCGGTGAAGAATTCCGAGGTCTACGGCCAACGCGCCAAGGACGCACGCGTTGAATATTGCCCAGAGGGCGGGCGTGCCCATCAACGCGTGTTTTGTTCGGAGGTCTCGAGTGCGTTCAAATTTGACAGTTCAATACGCGTGTTCTTTGCCGGCGGAACGGCTATACCGAAGTCCCAGTGCAGCCGGAGATCGCCGGCAAGCGCGGGAGTATCGAGATTGGAAATCCAGTACTCTCCGGGGGCGAGGTCGTCAAAGGCCGCACGACCGCTGAGATTGGTCAGGGCTGTGGCCACCAAATAGCGCGTTTGCGCGACTTGCATGACCCGCTGTTCGATATGGCGCTGCTGTCCCCATTGTAACTGCGTCCAACGCGGATACGGATTTAGTTCCCGGAATTCGGCATCGAGCCCTTGTAAGGAATCCAGGTTGGCCTCAATGTAGTGGCGAAGCGCCTGGCGGTATTGCTCCCGCTGGAGCTTATATTTTTCCGGGTTCTTCTGTTCGTCGCCCTTTTTGTATTTGGGCTCCGGAATCACAGCATGCAGAGCCGCCCCGTTCTGACTCGAATAGGCGGTCAGGAATTCCGGGACGCTGACAACATCATCCGGCATAAGGTCCTTGATGAAATCGCTTCCCGCCAGATCGATGCGGCGATGCTTTTTCATCCACTCCTTCAGCTCCGCTGAGACCTCAAGTCGGGTGATGAAATGATCGAGGTCCACGAGGCCCTCGGTGTTTTCAACTTCCTTGCGGATATCGGAGAGGCTTCGCGATAACAGGTAGAACGTCATTCCGCGCACCGGTTCCGGCTGCCCTTCCGAGGGCCTCACATGGGCGGTGATCTCGATACTGCCAGCCGCGCCGGATTGTGCGGCCCAACATCGCGCGCTGAGAGTCAGCGAGGCGCTAACGATGCATGCAATGGCAACCAGGCGGAGAATTCGCACGCCGTCATGCTAACAGACCAAATTCAGGCTGATCGAGTCTAGACAATCCCGCGTGCGCGTAAAGGTAATGGCTGTCTTGCGAGAACTGCGCTGATGGCTAGAGCAGGCGGAAATTGACTTCGATTGGCGTTATCGTCGCGACCGGCGTGCCATTGGGTCCGATGGCGGGTTTGAAGCGCCAGGTACGCACGGCTTCGATGGCCTTCTCATCGAGTCCGAGACCCGCACCCTTTACCACCTGAATGTTGGTTGCATGGCCGTCTGGCTGGATGATCACCTGCAGAACTACGATTCCCTGAAACTTGGCCTTGCGCGCATCCTCTGAATATTGAGGTTCGGGGCAATACAGGCAGCTTGGGTAGCCGACTCCGCCCGTACCTGGGCGGAAATAACCGCCGCCGGTCCCCCCGCCGAAGCCGGGTCCTAAACCAGGGCCATGACCGCTACCGATGCCGCCGCCGTCACCATTGCCCATCCCTCCGCTGGCGCCGGGTCCCGCCGAGGCGCTTAGCATGGCCGCCAGCGGATCGCCGAAATTCGGATCATTCGGGCTCGGGATCTTCAGCTCCGGCGGACCCAGAAGAGTCGGGTCAGAAGCTAGCTTGGGGTTCGGATGAGGCGTTAGCAGAGGCGGAGTAATCCGCGTCATACTCCACTTCGGCAGCTTGCCCTGCGTCTGCGGCTCCTGCTTGTGTTCGCCTCCGCCGCCTCCGCCGCCCGCTTTTTCTTTTGCTGGAGGCAACTTGGAGAGGTAGGGAGAAACATCGATCACCTGAATGGCTTGCACTGTCGGCACTATCTTGCGCGCGAAGGGCACAATGATCAACACGGCGATAAGCACGTGCACCCCGACGGAAATCATCTGCGCGGTGCTATATTCGCGCCGCTTAGCCCAAAGCGGACGTACCGGAACAGGCCTGCTGGTAAGCTTGAGCGGCGGCAGTTTGGGCGGCGCAATCAGATCGCGCAAGTTGCGCCAGAAGACGCGGTACGTGGGTTCCAAATCCACGACCATCCCTGAAGCGGCAGGGCCTCTCATCCGCGGAGCGCGACGGAAAAACGCCTTCAGGCTCTCCGAAAAACTGGTATCCACACCTTCGGTGTAAAAAACTTTCTGCGGCGCATTGCGCGGCACGCGGATCGACCGTTCCGTCAAAAAGTCTTTCAGATTGGTCCAGAAGCCGGGCGACTGCAGCCGCCTGGTCGGCGCAAAAGACGGCGTGGACAAGCCGGGAGCAAACTTCAAGTGTGCCTTCTCAGGATTGCGCGTCGTGAGGTTCAGATTCGGTCGTTGCATACGTGACTCTAGACAGTCGAGGTACCCTGGGCCCCACCTATGGAGTTAGATTCATCGGCAGCCAAAAAGATGCCTTGGTCACCAGGCTGACTTGCTCAAAAATAAATTGTACCATATCAGTTTTCACCCTTGTGCTCCGCTGTTCCATGTGTTCAGTATTGAGAAACAGCTGACCCTAACGAGCCAGCCACTCGGGTCGCAGGCCCTGAACCGCCGCCAAAGGACGGACTTCCAAGACTGATGTCTAAGCCTGTAAACCTGAAAGCAACCCTGAACCTCCCGCGGACCGATTTCCCCATGAAGGCCAACCTTCCGCAAAACGAACCGCGAATTCTCGCCCAATGGGAGGAAGGGAAGCTTTACGAGCGAATTCAGGAGGCTCGAGAACAGTGCCCGGCATACGTCCTGCACGACGGTCCGCCCTATCCGACAGGTACGATTCATCTCGGCACCGCGCTCAATAAAATTCTCAAGGATATGGTCGTAAAGTCGAAGACCATGGCGGGTTTCCGCGCGCCCTACGTTCCCGGCTGGGATTGCCACGGTTTGCCCATCGAGACGCAAGTGGAAAAGGAGCTCGGGGGCAAAAAAGGGCGCGTCGCCCCCGTGGAGTTTCGGCGCATCTGCCGGGAATTCGCTTTGCGCTACGTCGATCAGCATCGCCGTGACTTCAAACGTTTGGGTGTTTTGGGTCGCTGGGAAGATCCATACCTTACGATGAGTAAAAGCTACGAAGCGTGCATCGCGGAGACATTTTTACCAGTCCCTCGATTTGGGTGCGGTATCGCCTGCTGAAATCAGCAAATAAGCCGGCCGGTCAGAAGGATAGCGTTTATGCCCTGGTGTGGACGACCACCCCATGGACATTGCCGGCCAGCATGGCGCTAGCGTTTCATCCTCGACACAAATACGTATTCGCCGCCGATCAGCACGGAGATACCTACCTTGTGGCTCAGGAACTGCTGGCGAGTGTCGCCAAGGAAACGGGTCTGCACTTCGATTCGATCTCCCAACCATTTCAAGGCGATAGCTTTGCCGGTGCCAAGTTCCAGCACCCCTTTCTCGATCGAGTCGTTCCCGGAGTGCTCGGCGAGCATGTCACGCTGGAGCAAGGTAGCGGCATCGTGCATACGGCTCCCGGGCATGGCGCTGAGGACTTCGTGGTGGGTCAGGAATATGGCCTGCAGACTTACGCGCCGCTGGACGATGACGGGCGCTTTACGGAAGGCCTTCCAGAATATCAGGGCAAAACCGTATTCGATGCCAATCCCGCCATAATTGAGTTGCTGAAGTCGCGCGGAGCGCTCGTGGCCGAAAGCAAACTTCAGCACAGCTATCCGCACTGCTGGCGCTGTCACAATCCGGTTATTTTCAGGGCCACCGAGCAATGGTTCATACATCTTGATAGCGGAAGCGCGTCGGTTCCTGCTCCCAAAGCCAGGGCATTACGCCAGCTTGCCCTGGAGCAAATCCCCAAAGTGAAATGGACACCCGAATGGGGCCAGCAACGCATTCACGAGATGATTGCGCATCGTCCCGATTGGTGTATCTCGCGACAGCGCGTGTGGGGCGTGCCGCTGGTGATTTTCTACTGCGAAAAATGCGGCAAGAGGCTCGAGGATTTCGCGGCGCTCCGCCAGGTTATGCGCTGGTTTGAAAAAGAAGGCGCAGATGCCTGGTACACGCATTCTGCGGAAGAATTGCTCCCCAAAGGAACGGCTTGCGCTTGCGGCTCCGCAAAATGGCGCAAAGAAACGGATATTCTCGATGTCTGGTTTGACTCGGGATCGTCACATCTCGCGGTGCTTGACCCTCCGGAAACACCGAATGCGGAATTGCCCTGGCCCGCCGATATGTATCTGGAAGGCCCGGATCAATACCGTGGCTGGTTCCACAGCTCCTTGCTGATCAGTGTAGGGACCCGGGAGCGTGCTCCTTATCGCCAGGTGCTCACGCACGGATGGACACTCGACGAGCAGGGCAGGCCGATGTCGAAATCGCTCGGCAATGTAATCCTGCCCACGGAAATTTGTGAAAAATGGGGCGCCGACCTGCTGAGGCTGTGGGTGGCTTCGCAGGATTATCACAGCGACGTGCGCATGTCCAAGAACGTGATGGCGCAGCTCTCGGAGGCCTACTTCAAGATCCGTAACACCTTCCGATTCGCGCTCGGCAATCTCTTTGACTTCGATCCCTCGCGTGACGCCGTAGCCGAAGAATCACTGGAGGAACTGGACCGTTGGATGCTCGGAAGGACCAGCCGCCTCGTAGCCAAGTGTCTGGAATTCTACGAAAGCTTCGATTTTCATCGTGTGTATCACGCGCTTTATGACTTCTGCGTGGTCGACCTGAGCGCCTTTTATTTCGATATTCTCAAGGACCGCCTTTACACGTTTGCGTCCAAGGGCTGTGAGCGGCGTTCCGCACAAACCGCGATCTACCGCATCGCCAGCGCGCTGGCGCGGCTGCTGGCCCCGATTCTGGCGTTCACCACCGATGAGATTTGGAAACATTTGCCGCGGGAAAAGTCCACGCCTGCGGAAGTTCACTTGACGCTATTCCCGCGCCCGGGTGAATGGTGCAGCTTCCCCGACGAGGCGCTGGAAACCAGGTGGGGGCATTTGCTCGAAGTGCGTGATGCGGTGCTGAAGTCTCTGGAACAGGCGCGCAACGCCAAGCAGATCAATAGCGGGCTCGAAGCTCGCGTCGAGCTTGCCGCCGATAGTGAGCTGGCGCCGCTGCTTCGGGATTATGCAGCTTGGTTGCCGACGTTGTTCATTGTTTCGCAGGTAGACCTGGTGAATGGCAGCTCTCCGGCCGCAGTTCGCGCGGAAACGCTGCCGGGCCTCGGTGTGACCGTCCATCGCGCGCGCGGTAAAAAATGCGAGCGCTGCTGGAATTATTCGCTCAGGGTCGGCGAGAGCGCCGATTACCCAACGGTCTGCGAGCGCTGCCTGCCGGTCCTGCGCGAAATTGAAGGCGCCGCGGGAACGGCCGGCGCGAATTCCTGATGGCGGCTCCCAGCGTGCGCTGGCTCTGGCTGGCACTGGCGATATTGGCAGCCGATCGCGCCAGTAAATTTGCCATCGAGCGGCTCACGCCCGAGGGCTTTCGACGGTCGCTAGTGCCCAATTTCGCGGACCTGGTCCATAGCGTAAATCCGGGAATCGCTTTCGGTCTGTTTTCAGAAACTGCTTCCAAGTGGATTTCTCTTCTCTTGGTGCTAAGTTCTGCGGCGGTGATCCTGCTGCTGGTCTGGCTGCTTTTCGCAGGGTATACAGGCCGTTTCGAAAGCCAAATTGGCATGGCATTGATTGCCGGAGGAGCGGCTGGAAATCTCCTGGACCGGCTGCTCCATGGCGGCGTCACGGATTTTTTGGAATTGCACGCCGGCAATTTTCGCTGGCCCGCCTTCAATCTTGCCGATTCCGCAATTACCATCGGAGCAGCCCTGATCATTTTTGAGCTTTTGAGTGGCGAAAAGCATGCAAGCAGAGCCCGGTCGTAATTCCGGCGAAACCTTCCCCGAAGAGCAAGTCGTCTTGCGCCGTTTCACGGCATCTGCGGAAGATGCCGGCCGCCGCCTCGATCTCTACCTCGCCTCACGCCTTCCCGATCTCAGCCGCACTCGCATTCAAGAGTTAATCGATCAGGGCCGCGTTCACATCAGCGAACGTTTGGCCCGGCGAGCGCAGCGCGTCATGCCCGGCGACATCATCGACATCGAAATCCTCCCGCGTCCTCCGCTGCGGGCAGCGCCGGAAGAGATTCCCCTCGACGTGCTCTACGAGGACGAGGATGTGATCGTGGTGAATAAGCCGGCGGGAATGGTCGTTCACGCCGGGGCCGGCGCCGCTCGGGGCACCCTGGTGAACGCCTTGCTTCATCATTTCGGCAAGCTTTCAAGTCTGGGAGGAAACCTCCGCCCGGGAATTGTGCACCGCCTTGATCGTGGCACTTCCGGAGCCATGGTGGTGGCGCGCAATGACGTTGCCCATCGGCTTCTGGCGGAGCAGTTCCGATCGCGCGCGGTGAGCAAGACATACGTCGCTTTGCTCCACGGACGGATGTCCCGCGATGCCGGAACGATCGAGCGGCCGATCTCGCGCGATCCGCAACGCCGCACGCGCATGACGGCGCGACTCGGTCACGGCCGCGCTGCCCAGACGCGCTGGCGCGTGCTGCTGCGCCTGGGAAATTTGAGCCTGATCGAAGCGGAACCGCGCACCGGGCGCACGCATCAGATTCGAGCGCATTTTGCCGCTGCCGGGCATCCCCTGGTGGGCGACACGCTATATGGCGCGCCGCGTCAGGTTCGCGCTGGAGGAGCTTCTCTCAACCCGCTGGGAAGAGTCTTTCTGCACGCGGCTCGCTTGAGCTTCGCGCACCCGCGTACAGGCGCAACCATTGAAGTACGAGCGCCACTCGATCCCGGACTGCGCGAGTACTTGAAGGAATTGGCCCAAGCTGCCGATGTGGAACCGCGAAGGGTTGACGCCGCTTTGCGCCGGTACCTATAATTCAGACAATGCGTGTTCGCATTACCCTCGCAATTCTGGCAGCGGCGATCTTATTTTCCGCAAATCTGCGGGCCCAGCAGCCGCGGCAGCCGTCCCCGCCGCCTGCGCCCGCCGCCGAACCTCCCTACACCTCGGGGCAGTCCATTCGCCAAAACGTAAACCTCGTGGATGTCTTGTTTACCGTCCTGAACCGGCAGAACAAGATCGTGGCGGATCTAAACAGCGAGAATTTTCGTGTTTTCGATGATGACGCGCCGCAGCAAATACGCTTTTTCAACCGGCAGACGGACATGCCCCTGCGCGTAGGCTTCCTGCTCGACACTTCCAATAGCATTCGCGACCGCCTCAAGTTTGAGCAGGAGGCGGCCATCGATTTCCTTTATAACGTGATCCGGCGCGAGAAGGATCAGGCGTTTCTGATGACCGTGGACGATGAGCCGGAGTTGGTTCAGGGATTCACGGGTGACCTCGACGTTCTCCGCGAGGTCATCCTGAAGCAACGCGCCGGGGGCGGGACAGCGCTTTATGATGCGGTCTATCAGGCTTGCCAACAATTGCTCAAGCTCCCGCCATCGGTCGGCGATCCCGATAAGGACCTGCGTCGCGTGCTGGTGGTCATCAGCGATGGCGACGATAATTTAAGCCGCCACTCGCGCGGACAGGCGCTGGAAATCGCGCAGCGCGCAGGCATCGTCATTTACAGCATCAGCACCAGCACCAACTGGATCCTTCCCGATCAGGAGACTGCCCGAGGCGACCTCTCCAACCGGAAATACATGAAGGACGAGGGGGACAAGGTCCTGCAGCAGTTTTCGGATGAAAGCGGTGGCCGCGCCTTCTTCCCCTATCGCGTGGACGATCTGGCCCAGTCGTTTGCCTATATCGGAACCGAACTGCGCAGTCAGTATTCGCTTGCTTACGTGCCGGTCAGGCCCGCCGATGGCAAATTCCACAGGATCCGTATTGAGGTAAACGCCAAGGGCCTTCAGGTGCGCGCGCGCAGAGGCTATTTCGCCCTCCCTCCCGAACGTAGCGCTTCCTCAGCTTCGACCCGCTGAATCAGCTCTTAATTTTTTGGAGCGTAGTAGCCGCGGCGGGTCAGTGCGTCCAGATCTTTGCGCGTCGTATCTATCTTGATCTTGCGGTAGCCTCCATCGTGGGCGGTATTGGTGGAATAATAGCCGACGGTGTACTGGCTGCGCAGTTCCTCGCTGATCTGATCGAAGGCCTGCTGCAGATTTTTCTCATTCCGAACGACGATCGTGCGGCCGCCGGTTTCGTCCGTCAGTTTCTTGGCCACACTCTCATTTCCCCCGCCGAATCGGGCGTCACCGATCAGCAGGATGTGCACCACGGTATCGGTGCGCTGCGCCGCCTCGATGGCGTCCTGAAGTTTCAAGGTGCTGCCTTCGTCTTGGGCGTCGGTGAGGATTACCAGGGCCTTGCGCCCGGCTTCCTCCGCGAGTTTGTCGTGACAGGCAGCGTAGACGGCGTCGTAAAAGACGGTGCCCGGTATCGTCTGCGCCAGGGGCCCTTGCGCGCTGGGCGCGTTGATGCGCGTGCGATTGATGGCGCGATCGAGCCGGCTCTGATCGTCGGTAAGATCGGCCAACAGGTCTGAATCAGTGTCAAAGCTGACCACCATGGCGAGATCGCGTTTGCGCAACACACGGGAGAGGAAGCGCACTGCGGCTTCCTGCTCGGCGCCGAGCATATTTGTTTCGCTGCCGCTGGTGTCGATCAAAAGGCCCAGAGTGATCGGCAGGGTCGATTCACGGGCAAAAAAGGAGATCTTCTGCTCCGTTCCGTCTTCCGTCACCTTGAAGTCGCTCTGCTCCAGGTTGGAGATGATCTGCTTGGTTTTTTTGTCGCGCACCGTAACGAACAGATTGACCAGATTGACTTGCACGCGAATACCCTGCTGCGGCGCTTCCGACTTCTGGCTCCCCCGGAGAGTGGGCTGGCAGAAGAGCAGCAGAGCAGCCAGTGCCCCGGCGAAAAGTTTGAGGCTGACCTGTTCCGACCTCATCGTATAATCTCCATTGGATTTGGCTTGTCCTTACGATGCGCCATCGCCTCATGAAGGATGCGCGCCAGATTTGGTCCTCGTTTCGAAGACTGAGATCACTGGAATTGTCGGTCCGTGAGTCTTTCGCGTCAACCCGCTGTTTCGATCCTGATCATCACGCTCAGCGTGTTCCTGGCGAAAGCTGTGCAAATTAGTCCAGCCGGAACACGGCGGCAGCCGCAAGCACAGGAGCAAGCCTCCGATTCGCGCGCCAAGATTCGCAGTACTGTGGAGCTGGTCGTCGTGCCGGTGACCGTGAAGGACTCAAAAGGCAATCTTGTCGGCGATCTTCGCAGGGATGAGTTCCGCGTCTTCGAAGACGGTGTGGAACAACAGGTCTCACTCTTTTCCACTGACGCCTTTCCTCTTTCCAGCGTGGTCCTGCTGGATGACGACCTCAAGCCTAAGGCTGCCGGGCAATTGCAGAAGAGTCTCATCGCCATTGCCGGCGCCTTTAGCGAATCCGACGAAGTAGCCCTGGCCAGGTTCGCATCGTTCTTCACGCCCGTCATGGAGTTCACCCAAGACAACGATCGTTTAATGGCTGAACTCAAGCGGCTCGTTTCAGGCGACGAATCCTTTCCCGATCCGGAATCGACCGCACCTCATCCGGCGGCCGGCGATCAGCCCATTCCCGGTGCGCCCACTACCCCGCAGCAGCCCGTGGCTGACAAGAGCACGAAGCACCTGGATGACGCCATCCACGCCGCCGCCGAAGCCTTGCGCGGGCGCGATCGCGAACGGCGCAAAGTGATCGTTCTCGTCTCCGACGGAGTGGATGCCAAGAACAACACCTATAACTATGAGCAGACCTTGGCACTGCTGCTCTCTTCAGACGTATCGGTCTATGCCATCGGCACCGATGCCGCATTGCTGCGCCGTGGCGCCAGCCCGCTTTCTCGTTATGCGCGCGCGACCGGCGGTGACACTTACTTCGTCAATAATGCGCCGGCGCTTTCACGTGCTTACGCTCAGGTAGCCGAGGAGGCGCGCCACCAATACACGTTGGCCTATGTACCCGCGGGCACCGATCGCGCCCAGAATTATCACTCCATCGAAGTGCGCGTGCGGCGGCCGGGTTTGGACGTGCTTTCCCGCGACGGCTACTATCTCGTGCGGCTCCCTTGAGGTTTGCATCACGGAACTTTTCCTTGACATCAACAGCGACGAACCCGTATAGAAAGAATGAGAGCGCGGTCTCGCGTGAAAGAAAGTCCGCGAATGCACACAGATCCCAGGGGGGAGAAGCCTCTTCATAGAGGCAATGCGCGGTAAGGCGGAAGAGGGGGCCCGAACCAGCCCATCTTGCTCTTCCTGTTGGTTTGAGGCGGGACGCTAGGGGGCGTCCCGCTTTTTTTGTGCCCCAATTATTTCTGTTGCAGGAAGGAGCGAACCGCTCCTCGTTCCACGTCATCCCCCGCCTCAATTTTCAGCCACCGAGATTCGTGGGCAGGGCACAGAAAGCGGAAGTCACAATTCTTGCAAATGTAACCCGGGCGGGCGGGGAACTCACGCGCGCGAATATCGGCAGCCACTTCCTGAATCGTGCCGCGCACCTCTTGAAGCTGGCTCTCCTCGCGTGAAGCGGAGACACACCCGTTGTCTTGCAGGTTGTAATAAATCAGCCGGACGGGCGTCACCTCGAGCACTTCACGAGCCGCCAAGGCGTAGATGCTCAGTTGCAGGTCTTTCTGAGCGTGCGTCTCCGATTTCGGCTTTCCGGTTTTGTAGTCGATGATTTCAACTTCACCGGGAGCAATCCGATTGATCTGGTCCATGCGTCCGATCAACTCCACGCCATTCTCGCAGTGGATAGCGAAGCGCCTTTCCTGCGCGACGACGTGCACGGGCGCGCCCGCGTTGGTGGCATAAAAAGCCCGCAATTGCTCGATGCCGTCATTCAGGTAAAGTTCTTCCTGGTGGTCATCTTCGAAGCCGGCCGAGGTCCACTCGCGCCGCAAGATCGTCACCACTTCCTCGAAGCTGAGCCGCAGGCCCTTGCGCAACGCGCCGATAAACTGGCGGATCGTTGTGTGCATCACGTTGCCGAAAGTAGTTGCCGCACTAGGGCCGCTGCGTATCCCCCAAACGTTGCTGAACAGGTATTTCTGCGGGCACTTTTGATACGTCTCGATTGCCGAAGCGCTCAATTGCAACGGTTCGAAAACAGGCGGGCGGTATCGCTCGGCCCATCGCGCGATGAGCGAATAAACCCGCGTTCGATTGTGAGCTTCTGGAAAGAGCGGCTGGTCTGTGGCCGCCGGGGTGGCTCGCGCTGGCGTCGGAAGCGAAACCGGCGCGGCCTGTTCCACATTTTGCCTCGCAACGTGAGGAGCGCTCAGAATATCTTCGAGGAAGACGGATGGCCGGGAGCGCTTATGCACGACCGTGGTCAGGGTGAGCCGCTCGCGCGCCCTGGTGATCGCCACGTAGAACAAGCGCCGCTCCTCCTGAATGTGGAAATCCCCGCGCGGCAATTCTTCTTTCATGAGCGCTTCGGGAAATTCGAGCACAGTGCCTCGCGGCGCCATCGGAAACCCCCGGTGCGTCAGCCGCAAGACAAACACGTGATCGAATTCCAGCCCCTTCGCGGCGTGCACCGTCATCAGTTGAACAGCATCGCCGGATTCCTGTTCGAGATTGATTTGCCCGCTGGCCTGCGCGAAGTAATCCAGATATTCAACAAATTCCGGCAGGCGGGACGTTTCGCTCTTGGACTGCTGCCATTCGCGAATAAATTGGGCGAGGCGCCGGAGGTAAGGCTGATCAGCAGATCGAATACTCAGCGGGAGCTCCAGCCATTTGGCCAGAGCATCAAAGAGATCCGCCGCGTCTGTCGTCTCGCTTTGCACACGCAGCTCGGTCAAGCCGGCGATGAGATCGTTGGTGGCAGGCGCACGGCCGCTGAAAGGCAGTTCGCCTTGGGGCGCCTGGAGCGCATCCCAGAGCGAACTCCGGGATTTGGCCGCGCGTTCGCAAAGTCGCACGAGCTCCGCCGGTTCAAATCCCCAGGCCGGGGCGGCCAGCACGCGCGCGCAGGCAATATTGTCCGCAGGATTAACGATCAAGCGCAGATAGGCGAGCAGATCGCGTACCAGCGGGTGATCCAGAATGGAGAGATTGCGGATCACGAACGGTATGGCGCGTTCTTCCAGCGCGTTAACCAATTCCGCGCGATGTCCATGAATGCGATAGAGGGCGGCGAACTTCCGCCAGTTCAAGCCCGCCGCGTGCAGTCGGTCGATTTCGGCGGCAATCCAGCGCGCTTCATCCTGCGCGCCCGCGAATTCCACAATGCGAACTTTCTCACCCTCGGGTTTGTGCGGCAGCAGTTCCTTCTTGGGCACGAGAGGTGAATGGTCGATGAAGGCGACGACCTGGGCGGCGGTGCGCAGGATGCGCGCGGTGGACCGGTAGTTATCGACGAGCGGCTGCACAAATCGCGTCGCGCTTGCGCTATCGCCGCGAGGAACGCCGGCGAAGCGCTCCAGGAAAATGGTGAAGCTCCCGAACGAGGCGCCGCGAAAGCGGTATATCGCCTGCGCGTTGTCGCCTACGGCGACGACGTTGCGATGGTCCGCGGCGAGCTGCCAGAGCAGCTCGATTTGGGCGATGTTGGTGTCCTGGAATTCGTCCACCAGGATGTAGCGATAACGTGCGCGGAGCGCGGCGGCAAAAGTCGGATCGCTGCGAAGCAAATGGACGGCGTCGAGCACTTGCATGCCAAACGTGAGCAAGTTGCGCTCGCGAAGCAGATGGTCGCTGGCCCGATAGGCCCGCGCGATCTCCCGCTGCTCCGCAATGCTCTCCTCGCGCAACCTCCATTCGTCTTCGGCAAGCCCGTGTTTCTCGCGCGCATAGGTTTCAGCCAACGATTCGACGTAGCGTTCATAATCCTCGGGCGTGACCAATTCATCCTGGCAGCGCGAGAAAAATTTCACAAAATCGCCCAGGAATTGGCCCGGCTCCGCCAGCCGGCGATAGCGCTCCAGCGCCAGAACCGCAAGGTTGCGGCGCAGGAGAATCCAGTGATCGACGTCGTCGAGCGTTTGCAACTGGGGATTGCGCTCGACGAGCAGCGCGTTGCAGAAGGCGTGGAATGTGCCCACGCAGACGGCGCGGCCGCGTTCGCCGGCTGTACGAATCACGCGATGTTTCATCTCGCCTGCGGCTCTATCCGTGAAGGTCAGGGCGAGAATGGCCTCGCCCGGCAGCTTCGCATTCGATTCCAGCAGGTAGCGGATTCGCTCGGTGATGACGCGAGTCTTGCCGGTGCCCGCGCCCGCGACCACCAGCAGCGGTCCTTCGGCGTGGCGCGCGGCGGCGCGCTGTTGGGCGTTGAGTTCCTCGCCAAATTTCGCTGCCGGCGCCGCTAGTTCGAAAAGATTTCCCACGCCGTCATCCTAGCTGATTTAGGGCCAGCGCGCACCACGCACGGAACTCCGCGCCCGGCACTGGTCAGTTTCCGGCAAGCAACTGACTAGGCTTTGCCTAGACAGGGGCGAAGAGAGTTGCAGCAGATTGGCCGCTTGAAGAATGACTAACTTGGCGGCCACTTTCTTAGGAGAGGACTTCTCGGGAGTTGGCCCGGCCGATCACTTCTGCCTCACGAGCGCTAGATACTTAAGGTGTTCACTCGCCTCATCTCGCAGATGCTTGACGAGTTCTCGTAAAGCCTGTTTCTTCGGTTCGCTTTCCAGGTCTGGGATCATTGCTTCCAGCTTATCAGCCCTCTCGCCTATCTTCTTCACTTCATCTTCGAGATAGGCGATATGAGCTTTCCAAGAATCTTCGGCCATTCCATTGGCCCCCTTCGTCGCGACTTACCGACGCACCATACACTACGCTACCCTACCCAGGACACATGCAACCTAGGTAGTGGGCAGTTTTCGAAAAACGGGATTATCATGACTTGCGATATGCTGGCTACCGGTGTCCTCGAATCAACTCTAGAATTCACTGGAGCCGAAGCCTAGCGTCAAGAGGAGGCACTGATGGGCAAGCGAGGCAACCGCGACAATCGGGGCCGAGAACGAAAGAAACCGAAAAAGGCGAAAGAGGCGCCCGCACCGCCAGGAAGACAATATTCCGAATGGACTCCGGCGAAGCCCGCAAACCCAAGCACGTGAAGAGGGGCCGCCTAACCTAGCCGACCCAGGAATGTGGGGATAGTCCCCGAGGAACGCGTTCCCCGGAAGCTGATTTTTGGGCAGCTTCGCCCACATTCCGATAAGGCAACTTATCGGGCTGTGGGCAATGCAAAGGTAAGATACGACCAACGGTTCTTAAGAGCTCAAAGCGAGACGAGGTACGGAGTCAAAGTTCTGGGTAGTGAAGCACATCGGAAAAGTATTCCATGTTCGTCATTCTGAGCAAGGGATACGCCGAGCTAAGCCAGCAGTCCGCCGGAATCGTCTCCGAAGCCATCCGCAAGCGGCCGGATTTGCGGCTTGGCCTCGCGACGGGCACCACGCCGCTCGGGATGTATCGCGAGCTGGCACGGATGCATCGCGAGGAGGACCTCGATTTCTCGCGCGTGGTCACGTTCAACCTCGACGAATATCTAGGTGTCGCCGCGGATCATCCGCAGAGCGCGCATACCTTCATGCAGAGTAGTCTTTTCGAGCACGTCAACACCGCTCCGGAAAACATCCACATTCCCGACGGAACCGCGCCGGGTGACCTGGACGAATACTGCGCAGGGTACGAAGCCACCATTCAAAGGGCTGGCGGCATCGACCTGCAAATCCTGGGCATTGGACGGAACGGGCACATCGGCTTCAACGAGCCCAGTTCGAGTCTGGCGTCGCGGACGCGCATCAAGACACTCACACGCCAGACTCTCGAAGACAACCGCCGGCTGTTCCAGGAAGGCCAAGTGATGCCAGAGGCCGCCATAACGATGGGCATCGGGACCATCCTCGACGCGCGGAAGATCCTCTTGCTGGCCTCGGGCACAAGTAAGGCGCGGGCTCTCGCGCGAGCGATCGAAGGACCGGTCACCGCGTTTGTCACCGCGTCCGCCCTGCAACTACACCGAGATGTGACCATTCTTGCCGATGAGCAGGCAGCCGCGGAGCTCAGCGAAAGGGAATACTATCGCCGTGATTTCGAAGTGGATTCCCGGCTGCGGCGTGCGCCGAAGTAACCGCAAGGGATCAAACTGACCCACCTATCCCGCACCGCCGAAATTGACCGCGTTGTGGGCCGCGCTATACTGAATTCGTCAGGGCCACCCAAGCAGGTGCGATGACCCGCGAGGAGTGCCTTATGCAAGAGCCAGACCTCCGCCAGCC
>WNGP01002831.1_pt1 | contig 28998 bp, 31 predicted proteins | sample 5407671 | NCBI WGS metagenome assembly WNGP01 (sample SAMN13153381, study PRJNA577476) | soil metagenome | isolation source: 40 cm soil or saprolite under Garry oak tree replicate 2 | place: USA:California | collected 2016-06-15
GAGATGAACGAAACGTCAAACATCGTAAACAATGCTACCGAACGGAGCCTCGTCATTCTGGACGAAATTGGTCGCGGGACATCCACGTTTGACGGGCTTTCCATCGCTTGGAGCGTGGCCGAATTTCTGCACGACAACATTAAGTCGCGCACCCTTTTTGCGACTCATTATCACGAGCTGACGAAACTCGCTGAGGAACGCAGCGGCGTCTGTAATTTCAACGTCGCTGTGCGCGAGTGGAACGATCAGATCATTTTTCTGCGAAAGATCGTGCCGGGCGGCGCGGACAAGAGCTATGGAATTCAAGTGGCGCGTCTGGCTGGACTACCGAAGGAAATTCTTGATCGCGCGAAGGACATTCTTTCGCATCTGGAAAAGCCGGATGGCGCGGTGGCGCGGACTGCCAGACGGAAAAGATCGACAAGAGCAGCCTCCAAAATAGAAAAACCGCAGCTGGATCTGTTGTAGCATTGCTCATCGGGAAAATTGGCTGGAGCTGCCCACAAAGTTCGACTTGCAGTAGTTTATCCTACAAAAATCAATTGGCTTACTTCTGTAACATAGTATAACGTCGAGTCATGGATGCATTGCTGGAAACAGAAACTGTGACTTTCACCGTCAAAGGCCAGGTCGTGATCCCGCGCAAGTTCCGCAAAGAGTTTGAGATCGAAGAGGGAACCAAAGCGGCAGTCACCGCAACGCCCGAAGGTATTTTGCTCAAGCCAATCACACGCGCATATATTCATAGTCTGCGCGGTTCGCTGAAGGGCAAAGGAGTGCTCAAAGCCATGACGGAAGACCGCAAACGCGAACGCGAACTGTGACATGGCGGCTAAGGTTCTTGATAGCTGGGCGCTGATTGCCTTTTTCGAGGACGAACCTGTTGCCGATACGGTGGAGGAACTCATCCATCGCGCCGCTTTGGACCGGCACAAGCTGCTGATGAGCGTCATCACCTGGGGAGAAATCTATTACAACACGATGCGGGAAACATCCCAGGCGAGGCCGAATCTCGCATCAAGGAGATCGCGTCGTTGCCCATTGAAATTGTTGGCATCGGCGATGACCTCAAAATGACGCGGCAAGCCGCGATTTACAAAGCGACCTATCGCGTCGCTTATGCTGACGCGTTTGCGGCTGCACTGGCGAAGGAAAGGAGGGCCGAATTGGTGACAGGCGACCCTGAATTCAAGTCGCTGACAAGGAAATCAAAATCAACTGGCTAAAATGAAAACAAGCTTTGACCGGACGTTGGGGCCAAATGCAATGCGTATCGATTGGGCTTGTCATCAATTCGCGCGGACGGACGCGGGAGTGCGTTCTCGCATGCGTGGCAGCCAGACGGGATCGCCGTGTGGAATCACGTTGCGCCAGCGGGTGTCGAGGCGCCATAGGCCGGCCGTGCGCGCTAGTTCGATGGCGTAACAAAATTCGTTGTCGGAAGTGCGTCGATTAATCTCTGCGAAGCGCGGCTCGGTTTCGGCTTTGTAGGCGGGATAATATTGATCCATGACATTGACGTAGGTATCGCGTGACAGGGTGGTGGCGATCCAGCGCATGATTTTGTGCGTGTCAGCGAGCAGACCGGGCATGACCAAGTGCCGCACCAAGACGCCGCGCAACGCCAGCCCCTGCTCATCCACTTTCAACTCGCCGACTTGCGCGTGCATCTCGGCGATCACGGCGCGGGCGGTGTCGGCATAATCGCTGGCAACGAGATATTTCCGGCAATGCTCAGCGTCCCACAGCTTGAAGTCCGGCATGTAGATGTCCACCAACCCCTCCATGAGCTGAATGCTTTCCAGGCTGTCGTAGGCCGACGTGTTATAGACCAGCGGCAGACGCAGACCGCGTTCGACGGCAATTACGAGTGCCTCGAGGATTTGCGGCACCACGTGCTCGGGCGTGACGAAATTGACGTTGTGGCAGCCGATGTCTTGCAAATCGAGCATGATATGCGCCAGATCCGCTGCGGTAACTTCTGTGCCTTCGCCGTGCTGGCTGGTCTCGAAGTTCTGACAAAACACGCAGCGTAGGTTGCACCAGCCGAAAAAAATCGTTCCGGATCCATTCCAGCCACGCAGGCAATCTTCTTCGCCAAAATGTGGAAACGCGCTGGCTACCCGCGCGCGCCGTCCGCTCTTGCAAACGCCGATCTTATTGTTGAACCGGTCAATCTCGCAGTCGCGCGGGCAAACGCGGCATGACCTTAACGATTCGACCGCTTGCGCTGCCCGCTGCTGCAGAACTCCTTCCTCGAACGCTTTCATATAAGCCGGGACGAAAACCTTGCGCGGTAGAACAAACCGCCCGTCGCCGTCGAGCTCGGCGGGCGCTGAGTTGCCACTTACGTTCCCATCGAAAATGCGCATCGTCGGTTGATTAACTTAGTCATGTCAGCGCCAAGCGCCATCGGAAGACAGACCGTCCCGGCTGTTCATCGAGAGCCATAACCAGGACTTCCAAGCCGACAGGCCGGGAGGAGGTCCGTCTTCCATGACAGGCGGGACGCCCGTCTTCCGCGTGCATGAGGCTGACGCATAGGTTGCGTATTGTGATAAGCTATCCCGCGATGGCGATTAAAACTGAAAAGGAATTGAACGAAACTCAGCGCGGCCATTGGCTGAAAGCCGTGGCGGCGATCGAGTTGCGCAATTTCGGATACGCAATCTCGCTGTTACAGGGAATTCTCAAACAGGAGCCGCAGTTTCTCACGGGCCGTCAACTATTGCGGCGCACTGAGGTAACGAAGAGCAAATCAGCAAAGAAAAGTTTTTTTAATATCTCGACCGCACCGATCACGGTCATGAAGGCGCAGCGGGAAATCAAAAAGGACCCGAAGCACGCCGTCGAAATACTGGAAACAGTTTTAGGGGAAGAACCTTACCATCGCCAGGCGAATCTGGTTTTGAAGGAAGCAGCGGTAGCGGCCGGCTGGCCGGAGATTGGTGTTTTCGCGCTGCGAACGTTGCTCGAAGAAAATCCGCGCGACCTCAAGGTGCTGCACGAACTCGGGCGGTTGTATCATGAACTTGGAGAAAGCGATCGGGAAGTCGAAGTTTATAATCAAATCACCGAGATAAATCCGCTCGATGCCGAAGCACTTCGACTGTGCAAAGATGCTTCGGCTCACGCCTCCATGAAGAGCGGCGGTTGGACGCAGGCGGAGAGTTATCGCGATCTGATCAAGGACAAAGAAGTGGCGATTTCGCTCGAGCAACAGAGTCGGATGAATTTGACCGGTGAATCGCTCGATCAACAGATCGCGGAAACATACGTGCGCCAACGGGCAGAGCCGGCGAATATCGATCTTGCCCGACGCTTGGGCGCATTAAACGAGCAAAAGGAAGACTTCGAGGCAGCTATTAGCTGGTATCAACATGCCGCCGATCTGACAAAAGGGGCCGATGGCGGATTGGTCCGAAAAGTCTCCGATTTGAAAATCAAGCGCCTCGAGCGCGAGATTGCTGCGCACGAAGAATTTCTCTCCGGGCACGCTGCCGATCATCAGCTGCATGCGGAAAAGGCTGTTGAATTGAAGATCGCGAAAAAGAAGCGGGCAGAAATTTTGCTCGATGACGCGCGCAAGCGTTTGGAGCGGAACCCAACCGACTTGCAGCTTCGATTTGAACTTGGTGAACATCTCGTGAATGCAGGGCATTTTCGTGACGCCGTGCCTGAACTGCAGCGCGCGAGACAAAATCCAAATGCCCGTGTGAAAGCGATGAACCTGCTCGGCCGCTGTTATAGCGAGCTGGGAATGCTTGATCTCGCGATGAAGCAGCTCGAAGAGGCGTCGAAAGAGATTTTGTCGATGGACGCGATGAAAAAGGAGATCGTCTATAATCTCGGACTGGTTTTCGAGCGGACGGGCGATCGGGAAAAATCCCTCAACTGCATGAAGCAGATTTACGAAGCTGATTACGGATACAAGGACGTGGCGAAGCGCGTGGAGAGCTCGTACGAGCAGAATATATCTCAAGCCTAATCAGATGAGAGGTTTTTGTTTGCCCCGCAGTCGCGGGACCGCGGCGGCTTCAGAGTAAGAGATCCGAATCTGCCACGTCCAAGCGGGTGCGAATTTTCGATTCTTAATTGTCGAATTGTTCCGACTTATCTCAACGGAGAAAAATCATGAAAAGCAAAGTCACTATTATTTCACGGTTTAGCATCCTTGCTCTCATAGTCGCATGCTTCGGTTTCGCTGGCGCGGCTCTGGCACAACCGAGTGGGGCAACCAAAAGCTCCTCGCTTAGCGCAAAGGACAAGACTTTCATGAAGAAAGCTGCCAAGGGCGGAACGATGGAAGTAACAATGGGAAGACTCGCTGAGCAGAACGGTCAAAGCGATGATGTCAAATCATTCGGCAAGCGAATGGTCACCGATCACAGCAAGGCGAATGAAGAGCTGAAATCGATCGCGGCACAAAAAGGCGTTAAACTGCCAAGCAAAGAGCCGAGCGAAAAATGGAGCTCCGATAAAGCTTACATGGATATGATGGTGAAGGATCACGAAAAAGATCTGGCCGAATTTCAGGAGGAGGCCAGTACAGGCACCGATCCCGACGTGAAGAAATTTGCGGAGGACACGGCGAAGGTAGTCCAGGAACACCTTGACCTCGCCAAGCAAACTCAAAGCAAGCTGCAATAGAAACACTGACTGCGCGATGATGCGGCACGTCTGGGAAAGGCGTGCCGCATTTTTTTGCTATTTAGCAATGGGTTCTAAAACTGCCTTGCTTTTGCGCGGTCAAATTTAATCCTCCCTCGTGGATGCGTAAGACCAAAATCATCTGCACGCTCGGCCCCGCTACAGACCAAACCAGTGTGTTGAGGCGACTAATCCAGAAGGGAGCGGATGTTTTTCGATTGAACATGAGCCATGCCGATCATCGCTCCGTGCGTAAGATTGTCCCGCGTATTCGTGCCCTCGCAAAAGAGGCCCGCCGATCCGTCGGAATTCTGATCGATACTCAAGGGCCAGCCATTCGCATCGGAGATCTGAAGACTGACCTCGATTTGAAGCAAGACGACATTCTGGAACTCACCGTTGCCGGTGCCAAAAGCAAAGAGCCCTATTCGGTCAAAGTGAATTATGACGGACTTGTAGACGATGTTTCCGTTGGCGACACCATTCTGGTGGACAACGGCATGATCAGGCTGGTGGTCACCGAAAAACGGGGGAAGCGGATCCGCAGCAGGGTCGTGACTCCCGGGACGCTCGCCTCGCGGCGTCATATTAACTTGCCCGGCGTGCATGTGAATCTGCCGCCGCTTACTGAAAAGGATCTTGCTGATATTTCTCTTGGCACAGAACTGGGAGTCGATTTTGTCGCGCTCAGTTTCGTGCGTCAGAAAAGTGATCTTGACGAACTGCGTGGCGTTCTTGTCGACAGAAGGAGCAAGGCTTTGATCATTGCTAAAATCGAAGATCAGCTCGCCGTCCGAGCAATAGGCGACATGATTGAAGGCGCGGATGCGATCATGATCGCCCGGGGCGACCTGGGAATCGAATGCCCAATGGAGGAGTTGCCGATCATCCAGCGCCGAATTGTGAAATCCTGTCTTCGGCTGGGCAAACCGGTGATTGTCGCAACGCAAATGCTCGAATCGATGATCACGAATCCGCTGCCTACCCGCGCCGAAATCACCGATGTAGCGAATGCGGTTTTTGAGCAAGCAGATGCCATCATGCTCAGTGGTGAAACGAGCCTGGGGCGCTACCCAGTGGAATGCGTCCGAGTGTTGAATCGCGTTGCCTTGCGGATCGAGCGCAGCGGAGGGGCAGGTTATGCGGAGTCGGCAGTCCTCGCGGATCGGAGGCAAAAAACAGTTGCTTCTGCCGTGGTCTTGGCCAATTCGCTGACGAACTCAAAGATTATTGTCTTCACTCGCCACGGCGCCATGGCAAAAAACGTTTCAAAGCTTCGTCCGGAAAACGCACCGATATTTGCCTTCACATCTAGCGAAGAAGTTTATCGCCAATTATCGATCTGTTGGGGCGTTTATCCAGTGAAAATCGACTTCACCGAGGATCCGAACGCGACCATCGAGGCCGCAGAAAAGTTTTTGCGGACTAGCAAACTGACCGCCGCGGGCGATCAATTAGTGATCATCAGCGATGTCCGCGCAGGCGAGGAGCGCATCGATTCGGTGCAACTTCGGACAGCAAAATAACGGAACATAGGATTCTGCCTGTGCGCCCAACGCGGCTCGCGGCTCGCAGCCTGTTGTTTCCGGGATGAAACAGGCAACCATGCCTGTTTGGCGCACAGACCGGAGGTCTATGTTCCGGTGTTCGACTTAAGCTTCGACCGGCAATTCCACCTCAACCGGACGCTCCTTTTTGCCTAGAGCGCGGCGGAGTTTCGAGAGCGCGATGTTCTGCAGCTGCCGGATGCGCTCCCTCGTAACGCCGAATTTCTTTCCGACTTCCTCGAGAGTCTTCGGTTTGCCACCATCCAGCCCGAAGCGTTGGAAAATGATTTTCTTCTCGCGGTCGTCCAGCACGTCAAGCAACCCACCGACTTCATTGCGCAGATTCTTATCGCGCAACAGTTCGAAGGGCGTCTGAGCCTCCTCGTCGCCGACGATTTCGCCAAACTCCGTTGAATCATCGTCGCTGATTGGCGCATCGAGCGAAGCGGGACGGATCGACACGGTCTTGAGCTGGGACACTTTCCCGCTCGCGATCCCAATCTCATCGCCAAGTTCCTCGTCTGTCGGTTCACGGCCAAGTTCCTCGCTCATTTGCAACGAAACCCGTCGCATCTTGGAAATCTTGTCCACTAGATGCACAGGCAGACGGATCGTCTTGCTCTGATTCGCCAGCGCTCGCTTAATGGACTGCTTGATCCACCACGCAGCGTACGTGCTGAGCTTCCCGCCTTTCGCCGGATCAAAACGCTCCACGGCCTTCATCAGACCGATGTTTCCCTCTGAGATCAGGTCGAGAAGCGGCAGCCCGAGATTCGCATAGTCATGCGCGATCTTGACGACCAGGCGCAGGTTCGAACGAATCATCAGCGCCCGCGCTTCGCGATCACCTTTTTTAATTTTCGCTGCCAGCTGGATCTCCTGCTCCGGAGTCAAAAGGGGGATTTGCCCGATCTCGCGCAGGTAAATCTTAATTCCGGTATCGCTATCCTCGGCAGCCATATAACTCTTTTTCATCACTGATTTTGGGGGGTTGGATCGACAACGTACCGCCTATAACTATAATATTCGCCAGTGCCTTCCCGATCACGCGTTGTAGCATTCTCAAAAGTATTTAACAAGGTTAAATATTCGGATTTATGACAGCCCACGGACGCCTCTTGTTCAATCTTTTTCGGGCCTTCCACAAGGCCGTCATTCCTCGCGTTTTGTCCGCTCCAACCGCCCAATTATTAAACCAATTTGGCGAGTGCAAGTCGCGTTCGTGATTGCGGGCATTTGCCACTTTTCCACGCCTCGATTTTCTGCGACGCTGCAACGGCGATGCTGGCGAAGATTTATTCGGCTGCGGTCTACGGCGTGGATGCGTACGAGGTGGAAATAGAGGTCAACGGCGCTGGCGGTGACCCCAATATTATCATCGTTGGCTTGCCGGACGCAGCGGTCAAAGAGAGCCGCGACCGTGTCACAACAGCAATCTCAAATAGCGGCTATTATTGGCCACGCGGTCGCACTACGATCAATCTTGCCCCCGCCGATATCAAAAAGGAGGGACCAAGCTTCGACTTGCCCATAGCCCTTGGCATGATCGCTGTGACCGAGGGATTGGACAGTTCGCCGTTCGAAAGTTTCAGCTTCGTGGGCGAACTTGCCTTGGACGGTACCGTGCGCGCCGTGAAAGGCGTGCTGCCAGTTGCGTTGGAAGCGCGACGTCGCGGCAAGCGTGCACTCTTTGTCCCGGAATCCAATGCGCTTGAAGCCGCCATGGTCGATAAGATCGACATCTACGGCGTGCAAAATTTGCGGCAGACATTTGCTTTTTTGCGCGGCGAAACCGCGCTTCTACCCACCCGTGCGGATCTGAGCGGTTTTTTTGCCACCCATCAGGCTTACGACGTCGACTTCAGCGACGTCAAAGGTCAGGGGCACGTCAAACGCGCCATCGAAGTGGCCGTGGCCGGCGGTCACAACGTGCTCATGATCGGACCTCCTGGCTCGGGTAAATCGATGCTTGCGAAACGCATTCCCACCATTATTCCGTCCATGTCGCTCGAGGAAGCGATCGACACGACGAAGATTCACAGTATCGCCGGCTTACTCGGCAGCGACCGCTCATTTGTTTCCACGCGGCCGTTCCGTGCGCCACATCACACCATCAGCGACATTGGTTTGCTCGGTGGCGGCACATTTCCAAATCCGGGTGAAGTCAGCATCGCGCATAACGGCGTCCTCTTCCTCGATGAGCTGCCTGAGTTTAAGAGATCGGCCCTGGAAGTAATGCGCCAACCGATCGAAGACGGGAAGGTCACTGTTTCGCGCGCGGCGGGCAGCGTGACTTTTCCTTCCGAGTTCATGCTGGTGGCAGCGATGAACCCCTGCCCATGCGGATATTTTGGCGATTTAAAACGCGAGTGCCGTTGCGGTCCCGTTCAGGTGCAGCGCTACCGCCAACGGATCTCCGGCCCGTTACTCGATCGCATCGATCTGCACATTGAAGTGCCGGCGGTCGAATATCGAGACGTCTCCAGCGAGCGTGCCGAAGAAAGCTCCACCGCGATTCGCGACCGGGTGATGCGGGCGCGACAACGCCAGCAAGAGCGTTTTCGAAACGACCCGAAAGTAACCTGCAACGCGCGCATGGCCACGCGACACCTCAAACAACATTGCAAGCTCAACCAGGATTCGCAGGACCTCATTCGTGTCGCAATGAACGAACTCAATCTCAGCGCCCGCGCTTATGATCGGATCCTGAAAGTTTCGCGCACCATCGCCGATCTCGACGATAAGTCCGCCAGTCGGACGGACTCGTCCCGTGGCGAGATCGACATCTCACCCGAGCACGTTAGCGAAGCGATTCAATATCGCACATTTGATCGGACCCTCTGGGTTTGAGCGCTGATCCCTGCTGGTCTGTGCAATGCAACGATTCGCTGGCGAAAGTTGAATCCAATTGGGATGCGCGGCGCATCTCATGGGAAACAACAAACTATTGGAACTATGAAACCAACGCCATTGACAACCTGTAACGTCAGCCGCCGCGACTCGTTCGACCTCACCATGCACGAAGCTCATCCATGGCCAATCACCGATTATAGCTACCATTCTATCTCACTCGGACGTTCGAGCGCGAATTATGCGCGCGGCGCAGCACGATCGTTTTGGAGTATCACGGGGGACTATCTCAAAAACGAGGCACGCCATGCGTTTTGGGGTGAAGTCGCACTTTTTGCGGTGTTGGCCGTCACAGCACTTCTTCCCTTGATCAGCAACGGACATGCGTTGATGGAATTTGTTCGTGCGATCAGCAACTATTAACTGGCGTAGTTTCCGTCTGATTGTTGCTTGGTGCTCTTTTTCCTTGTCAGCTGCGGCTCTGCGACAGACCGCACGTAGAGGATATTTTCGAGCAATCCTATGCGATTGAACCGACGGAGAACGTAACAATTAGGAATGGGGATGGCGCGGTTCGCGTTTATGGGTCAACTGCGACCGAACTGAGCGTCCACGCCATCAAAAGAGCTTACACGCCCGAGCGGCTGAAGCAGATCGTGGTCAATGTTTCTGTGAGGCCAGGCTCCGTCTCAATTGAAACAACTTTTCCCAAAAAACCGACTTGGGGCTTGTTTGATCGCTCCGGCACGGTCGATTACTCAGTCGTCGTTCCGCAAACCGCCAGCATATCGCGATTGGAATTAGACAACGGCGAAGTGCTGGTGGACGGAATGCATGGCCAAACCATGCACGCCCGGTTGGGGAGCGGCCAGATGTTCGAGCACAATTGCTTCAGTGATGTGGTCCTTTCGCTGGGCCGCGGCGCGCTCACGTTGGCCTACGAATGGTGGGGGCAGGGCAGATTTTCCATACGGGCAAACATCGCCCGCGGAAATGTGTGGGCCTTTTTTCCAAGTGACGCTGCCTTCCACCTGATTGCTAAAACAGTGCGCGGAAAAATTGCGAATGATTTTGCCGAACAAGGAGGGAGCGCTGCCAAAGAGACATCCAAGGTGGATGCGCTGATCCACAGCGGGGACGAGGCTGCAATTCAAATGCATGTTAGGAAGGCAATATTAAAATTGGGGAGCAAAACCCGTGACGCCCAAAAGAGGGCGCTTGCCCGACGCTCTCTCGGTTCCTGCCCTGTCACGCAATTTGCTAAATCCGTTTGGGAGTTCCAAAATCAAAATGGAACGGCTCCTCCCCATTTTAACGTTGTAACGCTTTTAACTCTTTACCGCCCAACATGCCCTCTTTCGACATCGTCTCCGAAGTAGACAAGCAGGAACTCGATAATGCGATCAATCAGGCACGCAAAGAGCTTGCCACCCGTTTCGATTTCAAGGGCACAACCGCTGAAATTCTCGCCGAGAAAGATAAGATCACACTTACCGCTGAAGACGTCGCTCGCCTGCGCGGACTGCGCGAAATCGTGATTGGCAAACTTTCCAAACGCGGCGTCGATCTCCGCAATATCGAACAGGAGGAACCTGCAATCTCATCCGTCGGTCATGCCCGGCAGGAATTAAAAATTCGGCAGGGCCTGGAAGGGAACAAAGCGAAGGAGATCATTCAGGCAATCAAGTCACAGGGTTTCAAAGTGCAAAGCCAGTTGCAAGATCGACAAATTCGCGTCACGGGAAAAAAGAAAGACGACTTGCAAGCCGTGATTCAATTCCTGCGCAGCCGCGACTTTGGCGTTGCCACCAATTTCAAGAATTTCCGTGACTGAGGTCTGGCTTCTGGGGAGCGCAGGCTGCCAGCCTGCAGTTGCCGGCAGCTTGCCGGCAACACCCGCGCGCGGTTACAATGCACAGAAATAAGCGAGATACCCCGTTCATTTTCGGCAGGCTGCCGAAAATCACAGGCTGGCAGCCTGTGCTCCCCGGAACGAAATTCATCCCCCCTGCACGGGCGGCATGATCGAAATCTCATCCCCGGGACTCAGTTTGTAATTGCGATCCACAAAGTCTACGCCTGCACCGATGAGGATGCTTCTATCCCGGGAGCGTAACGCCGGTATTTGCTCGTAAATTTTTGCCAACAGATCGCTCACGGTAGCTTTGTTCGGCAGATCCACATGCAACTCCGACGCGCCGGCTAAGTCGCGCAACTGCGCATAAAATTGAACGCTGATTTTCATGGACGATTACTCTGTTGCGCGATCAATTCCTTCCGCAGCACGCCAATGTATGGAAGATTGCGATAACCTTCCATGAAATCGAGTCCGTACCCGACCACAAATTCATCCTCGATTTCAAACCCGACATAATCTGCAGCGACACGTCGGGCGCGTTGCTTCTTTTTACTAAGCAGGACGCAAATTCGGATGCTGCGCGGTTTGGCCGTCTCCAATTTCCCACGAATGGCTGCGAGTGTTTGGCCGCTATCCAGAATGTCGTCGAGAATCAAGATATGCCGATCGATCACATCGGGAAGCGCCACTTGCTTGAAAATTACCTGGCCGCTGGCTTGCGCTTTTCCGTGATAGCTTGCCACACTCAGGCAATCCAGCGTCAACGGCAGTGGAATCCGCCGCAGCAAATCCGCCATGAACATCAGGCTTCTGTTTAAGACCGCGATCACGGTCAATTCCCGGTTGCGATAATCATTTAAGATTTGCTTAGCGAGCTCATCCAGACGCCGGTTAATTGCCGGTTCATCAAACAGCACGCGCTCCAGATTCCCTAGCATTGCAAATTATTAGGCCATCACCGGGGACAAAGATCAACGCACGACCTTTTTCAAGTAGCGGCGGCTTCCAAGCCGCCGATTTCCGTATACGGGGGTCAGAGACCGCCGCTCCTTGTTTTGCGCTACCGCGCGAGAGGCAATTCTGTTCTAAACTATTCAAACTGCCAGCAACATTGCTCTCATAGCCACGTTGAATAACGTGCGCTCCAATGCACGTGCATCACGATCGACTCGAGATTCGTACCAACGGCAAGGGAATGTATGAAATCACCGATGACGTCCAGGCAAAGATAGACAAGTGCGGCGTTCGCACCGGGACAATGTCGGTCTTTGTTCAGCACACCAGTTGCAGCGTCGTCATCATGGAGAATGCCGATCCAACCGCGCGACATGACGTGGAGGAATTCTTCAATCGCCTTGTGCCAGAAGATGCTGATTACTTCACGCACGGCTCGGAAGGCAGCGATGACATGCCGTCGCATATTCGCATGGTCTTGACACGAACGAGCGAGACAGTGCCGATTATCGACGGAAGAATGCAGCTCGGGACCTGGCAGGGTCTTTTCCTCTTTGAACATCGTCGCGCCCCGCATCGGCGAAAAGTTTTGATCACAGTAACGGGTGAATAGCCTGTAGCGGCGGTCCATGACCGCCGAAGGTAGCGCGCGACCTTCCAGGTTGCGTTTGGAAGAATCGCAAGCGAGACGTTTTTCGGCGCTCACAGAGCGCCGCTACAGAAGATCGTAAATCGCGTCCACGAGCCGCAATGATTTCTCGTTAGGCAGCAGCGATTGCTCCATTTGATTCATCACGTAGGCAAACGCGATTTTGTTTTCCGGATCGGCAAAGGCATGGCTGCCGCCCGCACCGGGATGTCCAAAGGCACTTGGCGATGCGCCGAAAATTCGTCTCACTGTGTGCTGTGCATCTTTCATAAACCCAGCGGAAAACGCCGTCGGTATTTGAAAAACGCAGTCAAGGCCGTCTGCTAATGTCGTTGTCATCCAAGCGATCGTTTGCTCCGAGAAAAACGTGCGATTACCCATTTTTCCGCCATTGGCGAGCATGGAGTAAAATTGTGCCACTGCCGCAGCGCTCCCGATCCCGCCAAAGGAAACGATCGGTTTGGCCCGGATCGCCGGAGTGTTCATCGCGCTGATCGCCTGCAACCCGTACGGTGAGCTGAACGTTTTCCGCGCCAACGTGCCGGGCGTGACAAGATCGCGGTAGAATTGTTCTGGTTCCTGCGGTTTACCGCTTTTCGTAGGGTAAATCGTCGCCACGCGCGGATTCTCCTTCTCAGGCAAGCCGATCCAAAGATCGAGATTGAGCGGCAGGGCAAAAATTTGTCGCCAATAATCCGGCAAAGTTTTTCCAGCGATGCGGCGCACGAGTTCGTCGAGTAGAAAGCCAAAGGTGCGAGCGTGATAACCATGCGCGGTTCCGGGCGGCCACAAGGGCGTTTGCACTTCCAGTGCGCGAATGACTCCGCTGTAATCGAGTATGTCAACTCGCCGATCCAAAGCGCAAAGTCCAGCCTGATGCGAAAGCAACTGCGTGAGCGTGACTTGTTCTTTGCCCGCCTGCGCAAACTCGGGCCAGAACTCGGCCACCCGTCGGTCAATGTCGATCCCATGTTCCTGCAGGACATGCAGGACACACGCGCTGCCCATTCCCTTTGTCGCAGACCAGATTAGGACGAGCGTGTCCTTGCTCCACGGTTTTTCGCGACGTGCGTCCTGAAATCCACCGTAAAGGTCGACAATCGACGTTTCACCTTGCCAAACGGAAACAGCGGAGCCTAATTCCTCGAACTTCTCAAAATTTTCGCGGAACAGCGGCTCCAGTCGCTCGTGAAGTTCGGCCACGCTTAGTTGCATCGATAGAACCTGTAGTGGCAGGCGTGCCGCCTGCAATATTTAGGTGCAGCCGGCACGGCTGCCACTACAGAAAATAGAGGGACGACCTCCGTGTCGTCCCACTTTTTGGCAACAGGGTTGAATTGGGACGTCGTGCAGGGCGTGGCTACAATAATAAAGCTTCCAACTCGTCGAGACGCCGCTCAAATAATCGGAGTGTGCTCTCGATCGGCGCAGGTGTCGTCATGTCCACGCCGGCGGCTTTGAGAGTTTCGAGCGGAAAGTTCGAGCCGCCCGAACGCAGAAAATTAAGATACGACTCGACGCTCCCCGGCTTACCCAAAAGCACGCGTTCGGAAAGGGCAACCGCCGCGGAAATTCCAGTCGCGTACTTATAAACGTAAAACGCATGGTAGAAATGTGGGATGCGCAGGCATTCCAAATCGAGCTCGGTGTCGAGCACGAAATTTTCTGCAAAGTAGGTTTGGAGGAGTTTGCGATACTCCGATTTGAAAACATCGAGCGTAAGCGCGTCACCGCTTTCCTCGATCGCGTGGATAATTTTTTCAAATTCAGCAAACATCGTCTGCCGGAAAAGCGTGCCGCGCAGATCATCGATCTGTCGATTGATGAGATAAGCACGCATCTGCGTATCGCTCGTTTGCTCAAGCAGATGATGCGTGAGCAGTTCTTCGTTGAACGTTGATGCAACCTCAGCCAAGAAAATCGGGTAATCGTAGTCCTGAAACAGCTGCGAATTTTGCGAGAACCAGCTATGCATCGAGTGACCAGCCTCGTGCACCAGCGTGTAAACATCGGCGAAGACATCCTCCTTGCCGGATGAAAACGCGCCGCTGCGCTTGCCTTTGGTCTCGTAACGATCACACCAGCGCCTCCGGAGACCGTCGGCCAAAACATCGACATACTCTTTTCCAAGCGGGGCTAAGGCAGCGAGAACCATCGCGACCGCCTGATCAAAAGTAAGTCGCGTTTCGATTTCCGGAACCAGCTGCACATAAGTATCGTAGTGATGCAACTCGCTCAATCCGAGCGCGCGGCGGCGCAAATCGAAATACCGAAAGAGCGGATCGAGATTCTTGTGAACGGACGCAACCAGTCCGTCATAAACCGCGACCGGGACGTCGTCCGGAAATAGCGCTGCCTCCAGCGCGGATGAGTAATGCCTCGCATGCGCCCGAAACACATCTGCCTTTACCGAGTAAGCGAGTGACGCGGCGAGCGTATACTGATGATCCTGGAACTCCGCATAGAATTGATGAAAAGCGCGCTTGCGCAGTTCATGATCGCGCTTCACCAAAAATGAGCTGAACGAACTTTGTGTAAGCGGTGTCTCGCGCCCGGTCTCATCGATCAAGACGCCGAACTTCATGTCGACATCAGTCAACTGCGAAAAGGCGTCGTCGTAACCGCTGAGCGCGACACTGCCAAGCGCGAGAAGGCGTTCTTCGGGCACGGAAAGCACATGCGCCTTCATCCGCCGAATTTTGTGCAACTTGATGCGCCAGTCGGACAGTGTGGGATCGGCGATGAATTTCGCGAAGGTCTCATCGTCGATCGCCAGGATTTCCGGAACAACGAAGGCCGACGCTTCACCGATTTTTGTGAGCAGATTCTGAACCTGCCCGGTGCGGGCAAGATATTCGTTATTCGTACTGTCCTCCGCCAGTTGCAATGACGCGTAGTGATAGACGCGTTCGATTTTCAGCTCGAGCGACTTCTCAAACTCAAGCACTTCGGCAAGCCTTTGCGCCGACTCCCCTACTCTACCCTTCCAATTTTGGAGTCTCGGATACGTCCGCTGAAGCCAGGCAAAATCCTCCTGCCACTTGCTCACGTTGGCAAAAAGCTGCGTCAGGTCCCATTTATCGGACTCGGGAATTTCAGGGCGAGTTGGTATTTGCGTGGAAGGCATTCAGAAAGAAGATGAATCTGGAAACCAGGAAACCAAGAAAAGAGTCAATCAATCCTGCACGAGAATTCCTGGATTCCTGGCTTACAGATTAGTTTTGAGTTCACGGATCGCGGGATGACGTGCAATTTTGCGCAAGGCTTTTTCGAGCAATTCTTTTCCGGGCGAGATTTTATGCCAAGGCGATGCACCCGAGGGATGTGGCAACAGGATCAAATCAAAGCGGTGGCCTGCGCGCGTGATACAAAATTTGCGACCGATCATTTCTTCCAGCTTCTTGCAATCGATAAACTGCGCGATGGCCAAACGACCAACCGGGATTATGAGGCGCGGCCTTAAAATTTTGATCTCCTCATCCATCCACGAAGAGCAATTACGAATTTCGTCCGGAGCTGGTACGCGGTCGCCACCACTCGAATTTTTGCCGGGAAAACATCGGCAGACCGCCGCAAAATAGATTGTCGATCTCACCGCGGCTTCGTTCAGTCCACAGAATTGCTCGAACCAGCGAAACATCGTTTTGCCGGCGGTATGGGCGAAAGGTCGTTGCAATACCGGCTCACGTGGGCCAGGCGCCTGGCCGATCAACATCACATTACTGAGGACCGGACCGCCTGAGACCGGCGTCGATTGCATCCGCGGACAACGGCGACATCGCAGAAGATGAGCGACATGGTCATCGAGCCGAATTTGAATGCGTGATCCCGGCATGTAGGGGATTTGAAATGGTCAACGTCGGAAGATCGACAACAGTAAGCTGAGCACGATGCTGAGCACGATGCAGGTGATGATGGGGAAATAAAATGCAGAATGCTCGCGCTCGATCCGAATATCTCCGGGCAAGCGCCCCAGCCATTTCGGCGCGAACCCGCTCCACATCACCAGACCCACGAGCGTGATGACGATACCGATGACGACTGCAAACTTCCCAAGTTCGCGCATACCGTGGGAGAAAGTTGCGCGGATTGAACAGAGGCACAAGGTTTGAGAGCCGATGCCAGTCCAGTTTAGAGATTATTACGAAACGCTCGGTGTCCCGAAAACGGCCACCGAGGATGAAATTCGCACCGCCTTTCGCAAGCTGGCACGGAAACATCATCCCGATGTGGCCAAGGACAAAAAAGTCGCAGAAGAGAAATTCAAGGAGATCAACGAAGCCTATGAGGTGCTAAGTGATCCGGCGAAGCGAAAGCAGTACGATCAACTCGGGGCCGATTGGAACAGGCCGGGCGGGTTTCAACCGCCGCCGCAATGGGGTGCACAGCCGCCGGAAGGCGGATTTTACCAATGGGGCGGTGATGGCGGCGTCCAGTTCGAATTTGGCGGAACTGGGTTCAGCGATTTCTTCGAAGCGTTTTTCGGCGGCGGTCGCGGCCGCTCTGCGTTTGGCGGATTCGGCGGCCGTCAGGCGACGGCGGAACGCGGGGCCGACGTGGAAGCCGACATTATGGTCACACTGGAAGAAGCTCTTCACGGCTCGACCAGGACAGTTTCGCTGCGTCGGGCCGGGTCGAACAAGGTGGAAAACTATCAGGTCAAGATTCCGCGCGGAGTTCACGAAGGGCAACGAATCCGCCTGGCCGGCCAAGGCGAAGCGGGTGTGCGCGGAGGAAAAAGCGGCGATCTCTTTTTGCGCGTGCGTTTGGCGAAACATCCCGATTTCTCGGTTGAGGGCAGCGATCTGGTTCATGAGATCAAGATTGAGCCGTGGCGCGCAGTGCTCGGCAGCGAATTGCTCGTCCCGACTCTCGAAGGCAATGTGCGCCTGAAAATTCCACCCGGCACCCAAGGTGGACAGCGATTTCGGTTGCGAGAACGCGGACTTCCCAGCACATCAGGGAAACGCGGAAATCTCTATGTCGATGTGCAGATCAAGGTGCCGAGAAAACTAACTGAACGCGAACGGGAGATTTGGCGCGAATTGGCGAAACTGCACGGGCCTTAAATCATCGTCATCTTCTTCTCGACAGCGTTCGAACACGTGATCTAACAAGGGTCGTCACATGAAAATTTCGCTCGGCACGGATCACGCTGGTTTTCATTACAAGGAAAAAGTGAAAGAGCTACTCGGCACGCTCGGGCATGAGGTCAAAGACTTCGGGACGTTCAGCGAGGAAGCGGTTGATTACCCCCTTTTCATTCGACCGGCGGCCGAAGCGGTTGCACGCGGCGAGTGCGAGCGTGGGATTGTCTTCGGCGGCTCTGGCAACGGCGAAGCGATCGTGGCGAACAAAGTGCACGGCGTGCGTTGCGCACTTTGCTGGAATGAAGAGTCGGCCCGCCTTTCGCGGCAACACAATGACGCAAACGTTCTTTCCATCGGTGAACGCCTGATTCCCGAAGATCTGGCTCTCAAGATTGTGCGGATCTGGCTCGAAACGCCTTTCGATGGCGGCCGGCATGAGAGACGCGTGGCAATGTTAAACGCGATGTAATCATTCAAACCAATCGGTCCGCACAAACTGCGACCAGAAAAACGGCGCTCACAAACGCGTTGCTCTGAAAAAACGCGCGATTGATTCCGGCCAGATCGAGCTTCTCGGTTTTGTGCTCGTAGAAGAGAGCGGCTGCAACAAGAGGCATTCCAGCATAATAAAATAAGCCGAGTTGCGCGAAGATGCCGAACGCGATCAGCGCGGCAAACATTCCGAGGTGCAATAATTGCGCCAGGCGAAGGCTGCGCGCGATTCCAAGTTTTACGACAAGCGATCGAATGCCTTCACGCCGATCGAAATCGTAATCCTGCGTGGCGTAAATCAGATCGAATCCAGCCACCCAGCAAATTACACCTGCCCCGAGCACGAGCGGTGCCAGACCGACACGTCCAGTCTGCGCGACCCAGGCGCCAACCGGGGCAATGGCGAGCGCAAGTCCGAGAAAGAAATGCGTCGCGCTGGTAAACCGTTTCGTGAACGAGTAGAAAAAAATCAGCGCCAGAGCAACCGGCGCGAGCAGAAAGGTCAGCCGATTGATGGCGGCTGCCGCCAAAACAAATCCGGCGGAACTCAAGACGAACCAAACGAGGGCGGAAGCTTTTGAAACCAGCAAATGACGCGCTGCAGTGCGCGGGTTGCGCTGATCGAGCGACCAATCAACCAACCGATTAAAAAGCATCGCTGCCGTACGCGCAAACACCATACAGACGATGACCAGCACAAACGTTCGCAAAGACGGAAGGCCATTTGCTGCAACGACGAGCGCACCCAGCGCAAATGGGAGCGCAAAAATTGTGTGTGAAAAACGGATCAATCGGAGAAATCGCGATAGCGGTCCGCCAAGTCCGATCACCTCGCCTTGCCGATCTTTCACGTTCATAGCGAATGACATTCAGCGATCACCAACCCAGCAAAACCCGCAAGCGATCGCTCGCGCCGGACAAAATCGGCATGCCATGTGCGAAAAGCATTCGCTCCGCTTCATAATCCAAGAGTTTTCGCAATGACTGCCGTATTTCTTTTTCGTTCAGGCAGTATTTTCCGGGCAGAAATGTGAATCCGTACGGTTCAAAGTTAATGAGCGCATCGCCGACCACCAGGGTGCCACCGTCTGGCACGTAATGCAGAACGATTTCGCCTGATGCCGCGCCTTCAATGCCAATCACCCGCAATCCGTCGCAAATCTCGTCGCTATCAGCGATTCGCCTGAATTCGCCTGATGTTTTATCCGGAAATGTCTCGCCACGCATGAACACGGGAGCCGAGAACTGCTCGGCAAACTGAGCAGCAGCGCGATGATGATTGGAATTCGTCACAACGATTCCCGCAACACGGCTGGACCCGACCAGTTCTTCAAGCGCTTGGGTTCGCAGAGGAATTGAATCGATAAGATAGCTACTATCGGGCGTCACAATGCAAGTCGAATAGACTTCCGCTTTGACGGCGGAATCGTAACCGTGCCAAACGGAGAGATACGGAGTGATTACGTCAAAATCCGACGCCGGTCTCATGCGCGAGACCATCGGCGACCAGCGCGGACCGCTCAAACTCGCGCAAACGCGTATATAGCAGGATTGCCGTTCCTCCGTAGAGGAGGCGTGGCGCCGCAGCGATCTGGGGAGCACAGGCTGCCAGCCTGTAGTTGCCGGCAGCCCTGCCGACAACGTCTTAGCACACGTAATTCTGAGGTAACATGGGAATTGCCCGGTCTCGGCAAGCTGTCGAGACCTGCAGGCTGGCAGCCTGCGCTCCCCAGAAGTAAACGCTCGCAGCCGAAACGGCTGCCTCTAAAGAATTCCCCGTGACCATCGCGCCTTAACGCTCTGGATTTACCGGGAAATGTTTGTTCTTGAGGTGTTCCGGGACGCGTTCGGTCCGTTCCATCTCAATCTTTTCCGTTGCCGCGTTTAGGGCATCGTAAGCTTCCCGACTCTTGTTTGCGCGACACATGTAAGCAGTCGCATGCGCCAGGGGAATTCGTGCTTCGGGCAATCCGACAAACTCCACGGCCTGTTGCGTAGCGATTGCCAGTGGCAACGCTTCTGGATCGGCAAGACCAACATCTTCGCTCGCGAAAATAACGATGCGCCGCGCGATGAAGCGAAAATCTTCGCCGGCGTGCAGCATTTTCGCGAGCCAGTACATGGCGCCTTTTTCATCGGACGCGCGCATGCTTTTGATGAACGCGCTGATCGTGTCATAGTGCGCGTCGCCAGCGCGATCATACACGACGGCTTTTTGTTGAATGCTCTCCTCAGCGACTGCGAGGGCGAAATGAATCACGCCTGCGCTGTAGCCGGGGTCGCTGACCCCGGCCTTCGGAGGACGAGACTCTTTCTTATGCTGAGGGTGGCCGGCCTCAGCGAGGCCACCTACAGGCGGCGTCGTCAGCACGCCGATCTCAAGCGCGTTTAGACATTTGCGCGCGTCGCCATCGCTTAGCTTCGCAAGATGACGGCGCGCGTTCTTGTCGATCCTGACGTTATAATTTCCAAGTCCGCGCTGCTTGTCGGTCAACGCGCGATCGATCAATTGTTCGAGCTGTTCAACTCGGAGCGGTTCAAGTCGAAAGACCTGTGAACGCGACACGAGTGCACTGTTTACATAAAAGAACGGATTGTAGGTGGTCGCGCCGATCAGACGGAGATTTCCGGTCTCAACATCGGGCAAAAGGATGTCCTGTTGCGCCTTGTTAAAATGATGGATCTCATCGATGAACAGGATCGTCTTTTGTCCGGATGTGCGGAGACGATTCGTCGCCGCAGCGATCACCCGACGCATTTCGGCGACGTTGCTTTCGACGCCGCTGATCCGAATGAATTTTGCATGCGTGATCGCCGCAATGATCCGGGCAAGCGTTGTTTTCCCACTGCCGGGCGGCCCAGAGAAAATCACGGAGGGCAAGCGATCGGCTTCGATCGCACGGCGCAAAAGTTTCCCCGGCGCGAGAATATGTTCCTGGCCGACAAATTCTTCGAGCGAGCGCGGACGCATACGCGTGGCGAGCGGCGCATCCGCCCCAGGCGGGTTTGCGCTCTCGACATCCACATCTTCCTTTTCCACCTCGAAAAGATCCTGCACGGGAAAAAATACGGCGCCCCGCCGACTCTGCATCTCATTTCCGGCTGCAATTGGCGGGATTTAGTCTGGCCAGCATGCCGGGCGACTAAGTAGGCTGACCGGGCGAACATGAAACGCATTCTTGTCCCGATCGATTTCTCGGATGTAACGCCGCGAGTGATCGCACAAGCGTGCCAGCTGGCCAAAGGCTTGGACGCGGAAATTCATCTCGTTCACGTAAAGGAGCTCAGTGCGGCCGCAGCGCCGGGTGCGCTTGGCTATGGCTTGGCCGGAATGCCCGAGCTGGCGCCGATGTCGGGCGTGCCGGTTCCGGCGTTTGATCGAATGCCGCAGCCAATTCCGGAGGATGAAGGTCGCAGATCAAAGCTGGCTCAATGGCAAAGAGAAATCGCTCAATGCGGCGTCAAGGTCACATTGTATGAGCCAACAGGAGCGGTGGGCGAAGAAATTTTGAATCAGGCGGATGTTCTCAACGCCGATTTGATCGTGATGGGCACGCACGGCCATGGCGCGATGTATAACTTGCTCGTGGGAAGCGCGACCAAAGGCGTCCTCAAACACAGCAGGCGCCCGGTGTTACTCGTGCCAGCTCCCCGAGCTTAGCTCAGCGGATGCTGGACGGAAGAACTTGCGTCGTCACCACGAAATGAACGAAAAGCAAGGCGATGAATTTTCCAAATGCACCGCGTCAGCCATTCGTCGGCTTGGCGGCAGTGGCTGCAACAGGAATCGCCATGGCGGACTTCTTTCCACTCTCTCCTTCGGTCTTGCTCGCAACCACGGTTGCCGTCGTGATCTGCGCGGTCACTCTCTTGCGTTGGCCAAACTTGATCGCGACCTACACAATTGTCGGAGCCTGCTTCTTCCTGCTGCACAATTTTCAGACGAGCAATACGGAAGGCCAGCAGCTTGCAGCTCAACTTGGCAACCGGCCACGCGTCGTCACGGCAACCGGGTTCGTGATTAGCGAGCCGAAGATCGCGCCCAATGGATTCGCGACGTTTCTGCTGAAGCTCGAGTCAATTGAACTCGAAGGCAGGAAACAACCTACACACGCGATCTGGCGGATCCGCTGGCGCGGAGCCCCGGAATTTGGCGATGCATTGCGGCTTTTCGGAACTGCGGAAGTCATCGCGCCGCCGCGCAATCCGGGCGAATTCGATATGCGCTCCTATCTTGCGCGGCGGGATGTTCGTCGCATGCTGTTTGTTCGTTATCCGGAAGACGGCGCGCTGATTCGCCACGGCGGTGGAAGCCCGATCCTGCATGCGGCACAAATATCGCGCGCCTGGATGCAGAACGCGCTTTGCCGAGGGTTGGAGAACGCGCCTGAGGTGCAAGATTTTCTCAGTGGAATCGTGCTTGGACTCAGGCACCAAACACCTGAAGACATCGAGGAACCGTTCCAACAAACCGGAACGCTTCACCTTTTCGCTGTCGCTGGTCTCCACGTAGGAATTGTCGCGGCACTCTTGTGGATGCTGGCCACGGTCGCGTGGCTGTCGCGCAAATGGGCGACCGCGCTCATTATTCCCTCGCTTCTTTTTTACGCCGCAGTGACGGGACTGCACGTCTCGAGCGTCCGAGCCGCAGTGATGACTTCGATTCTACTAGGCGGCTTCTTTTTCGACCGAAAAGTTTTTGTGCTCAACAGTCTGGCTGCGGCGGCCTTCTTTCTTCTTTGCTGGAATACTAACGAACTTTTTTCGACCGGATTTCAGCTGTCCTTCACGGTAGTGGGCGCAATCATATTGTTGGCTGACCCTCTTTTTAGGCTTTTGCAGCGTTCGGGCGCGCCCGATCCTTTCCTGCCACGGGCTTTGCTGCGCGGCCCGCGTCGTTTGATGCATGTTGGTTTCGAATGGCTCTGCCGTGGATCTTCCGTTTCGCTCGCCGCCTGGATTGGTTCGTTGCCGTTCGTGCTTTGGTATTTTCACATCGTTACCCCAATCTCATTGTTCGCGAATTTGGTGGTTGTTCCAATTGCCTTCTTTATTCTCGCGATCGCCTTGCTCTCGCTTCTCTCGACGCCGCTGCTGACGTGGCTCGCCGTGATCTTCAACAATGCCAACTGGCTTTTGGCACAGCTTGTCCTGGGGATCGTGCAGCTTTTCACGCAAATCCCCGGCGGACATTTTTACATCGAACAGCCACACTGGCCCGAAAAGCTGACCGCGAAGATCACGGTATTGGATCTTGGCGCGGGCGCGGCTGTCCACTTGCGGGCAGGGGGCGCGGATTGGCTTGTCGATTGCGGGAGCGAACGAACTTATGAGAGTGTGGTTCGCGAATATTTGCACTGGGCGGGAGTAAACCGACTCAATGGTTTGTTGCTCACTCATGGCGATTCGCTTCATATCGGCGGTGCGGCGGAACTGCTGCGCGATTTTCCTCGTGTTCGTTTGATCGATAATCCGGCGCCGGATCGTTCAACTATTCATCAACGATTGCAGCGTCTCTTTCGAGAACGTGGAATCAAGCCGACCGATTTGGCCGCGGGTGACAGTTTCCGTTTGCCGGGTGAAGTCACTGCGCATGTTCTTTTTCCGTCACGAAGCTTCAGCGCCCCAATTGCTGACGATCAGGCGTGCGTGTTGCAGCTTGCTCTCTCATCCAGAACACGCGTCTTGTTAACGTCGGACAGTGGAATCAAAACCGAAGATCAGTTGCTTCAAAGAAAGGCAGATCTGCACAGCGACATCTGGATCAAGGGCCAGCATCATTCCGGCAATTCCGGCTCCGACGGATTCCTCGAAGCGGTGCGACCGCGCTTGATCATCGCCACGTCACGCGATTTTCCCGAGTACGAACGGATCAACGACAAATGGGCCGAGGATGTGCAAGCGCGCGGCATCAAACTCTTTCGCCAGGATGAGACCGGCGCGGTGACAATGTACTTTGGCCGCAATGGTTGGGAAGCGCAAAGTTATCTCACCGGCGAAACCTTTCGCAGCTCGAGCCAGTGAATCGGCGCGCCTTGCGCACGAAATTTTGCCTCAAATTTTGTCAGCGGGAGAACCTGTCCTGCCTGCCCGCCGTGGTGGGAGCGCAAGTCGAATGGATCAACATCGGCAGGTTCGACCACTTCAAAATGAGGATTTGTTCGCGCGATCTCTTGAATCTTTTCAAAGTAATCAGGGTGGTCGGTCGCGATGCAGAGGGCTCCGTTCTCTGCCAACGCATGATTGATTGCGCGCAAGAAATCCCCCGTGACGATCCGGCGCCGCCAGTGACGCCGTTTTGGCCACGGATCGGGGAACAGCAGATAAAACTTTTCGACCGACCCGGCTGGCAACAGGTAACGCACGGCATAAGAACTTTCCATTCGCAGCAGGCGTACATTGCCAATGTTCGCAGCTTTGCGCGCCGCGCTTCGGATTCGACCGACTAACCGCTCGACCCCGAGAAAATTCTTCTCGGGAATGCGCTGCGCCAGCTCGCAAATAAACGATCCATCGCCGCAGCCAAGATCAATATGCAGCGGCGCGTTGCGTCGGAAGATTTTCTCCAGATCGAGCCGATCAATCAACGAATCAACTTCGATTAGCGGAGAACCCCGAAAGCTTTCGGGGCAGTGAGCTGATGTAACCTGGCCCGAAAGCACGCCGAGGAGAAACTAAGCCGTGGCTCTATCGCCGGAGGCAAGATGGACAAGATTGTGCGCCGTGTTCACGTGAAAGATGCCGAGCAACATTCCGTTGCTTGGGTTACAGCCGGGACGAAGCCAAGTATCCCGATGAGCAAGAACACGATACCGAAAAGAATCGCGGCGGTTTTAATCATTATTTGATCTCCTGTTGGTCAAAGGACCTACGGTTATGTCAGCAGGGCGGAATGCTGGCAAGCCCAAAGCGGGAACAAATTACGAGCAACATTGTCTAAGATCGACAATTATGAAAAGAATCCAAGTCGTTGCCCTGTTCTTTAGCGCCGCCGCTGTACTTTTCGTCGATCTTAGTCGCGGCCAAAGCTCGTCTCCTCCAGCAACCAAGACCGCAGTATTCGCCGGCGGTTGTTTTTGGTGCATCCAGCCCGCGTTCGACAAAGCGAAAGGCGTGATCAAAACCGTCGTTGGTTATTCTGGCGGAACGGAGCCGAATCCTACGTACGAACTCGTCTCCTCCGAAAAGACTGGCTACCGCGAATCAATCGAAATTACCTATGATCCGACAAAGATTTCTTACGATCAGTTGCTCGACATTTATTGGCGGCAGATCGATCCCACCCAGGCAGATGGCCAGTTCACCGATATCGGGCCGAGCTATCGCGCTGCGATTTTTTACAACGACAATGAGGAAAAAAAGATCGCGGGAGCTTCAAAGGAGAAGCTCGCGCGCTCAGGAAAATTCGATAAACCGATCGTCACCGACATTCTGCCCGCGATGAAATTTTATCCGGCCGAGGCTTATCATCAGAAATATTACCAGCAGAACCCGGAGCACTTTGAGGCATTCGAGAAAGGATCGGGCCGGGTTTCCTTCGAAAAGAAAACCTGGGGCGACAGGCGATAGCGTGCGCGCGCGTTCTTGCGTGGACGCAATATGGACAGTATCCTGTCCAAGTGAAATCCATCACGTATACGGCCGCTCGAGAAAATCTGGCAAACACGATCAACCGTGTCTGCGAAGATCACGCGCCCGTTGTCATTACCAAGAATCGGGATCAAGTGGTCGTCATGCTCTCGCTCGAGGAATATGAATCGCTTCAGGAAACGGCGTACTTGCTCCGCTCGCCGGCAAACGCGAAGCGTCTGATCGAAGCAGTAGATGCGCTCGAACGCGGCAAAGGCCTCAAACGCAAGTTGAAGCTCTAGGCGTGGATCTTGTCTTCGCGCCCCAAGCTTGGGAAGATTACGTGTATTGGCAGCGAAGCGATCCTGCAATCCTTTCGCGGGTTAATCTACTGATCAAGGAGATCGTGCGGGATCCGTACGCAGGCGTTGGCAAACCCGAGCGGCTAAAGCACGCGTTTCAAGGATATTGGTCACGCCGGATCACTTCCGAGCATCGGATTGTCTACAAGAAAATCGGCGATCGACTCTTTATTGCACAGCTCCGCTATCATTATCGGTAGAGAGCCGTGCAACTAGACAACCAGAATCCCTTCGTTTGCAGTGCGCTGCGCGTAAAGCTCGCTTAAGCGCTTTGTCATCGGGCCAACCCGTTCGACAGGCTCAGGGCAGGCCTTTCCCGCGCCGATGATATGGCCGTCCACTTTCGTGACGCCGGCGAGTTCGCCCATGGTGCCGGTGCAAAACATTTCGTCGGCGCCGTAAACGTCGTCGAGTGTGAGATCGGTTTCCGTGCACAGGATTTTTTCGGCTGCGCAAATCTCGATTACCGTGGCCCGGGTGATTCCTTCTGGGCAGGCCACCACGCGGCTGGTAGCCAGCTCGCCTTTCCGCACGATGAAAACGTGAGTCGCGTTTGTTTCCGCGACAAAGCCGCGCGTGTCGAGCATGAGCGCGTCGTCGGCGCCAGCGTTGTTCGCCTCAATTTTAGCGAGGATCGAATTCAGCAAATTGGCGTGATGAATTCGCGCATCCAGGATCTCCGGCGGCGGCCGGCGCACCGTTGCGGTGATCAATTTGAGACCACTTTTCGAGTACACGGGAGCTTTGTGTTCGGCGAGTACGATCAACGTCGGACCGCTTTGATTGAGGCGCGGGTCCATGCCAGAAGTGATTTTCACTCCGCGCGTGAGCGTTAAACGGATATGCACGCCGTCCTGCATTTTGTTTGCGACCAGTGTCCGCTTGATTTCTTCGATGAGTTTTTCGCGCGATGGAATTTCAGGGAACGACAAAGCGACCGCAGAGCGATGCAAGCGGTCGAGATGTTCATCGAGCTTGAAAATCCGTCCGTTGTAGAGCCGCAATCCTTCCCAGACTGCGTCACCGCCTTGCACCGCTGAATCAAACGGGCTGATCCCCGCTTCGTCACGATGGATTAGGCGCCCGTTGATATTTACAATCAGGTCCCGGTTCTTCTCGTTAAATTGCTGGAGCATGAAAAGAAGGAAGGTTTAATCAGGAAAACAGGAAAGCCGGAAAATAAATAAGATGAAAGTGCTACTATTTCCTGAGTTCCTGCTTTCCTAATTCAGAATCAAACGGACTGATCCCCGTTTGATCACGATGCGCCAAGCGCCCGTTGATATTGACGATCAAGTCGCGGTTCTTCTCGTTAAATTGCTGACGGATGAAAAGAAGGATTAATCAGGAAAACAGGAAAAGAATAAAATGAAATTGCTATTATTTCCTGAGTTCTTGCTTTCCTAATTCAATTTTTGGTTTCAGTGCAGGCGATATTCGTAAAGCCGTTCATAGCACTCACGGCAGCGGTCATAAATTTCGCGCAGGCGTGCCGGCACCTCATTGTGTTTAGCCCGATAGGGCTGGAATCCTGTCGATCTTGCCACTTCGCCGTACCAATGCTTCGCCCAAATGCCATCGGTACTGCGCAGGCCACTTGGCCAGGAGAGCATCGACTCGCTAAACTCGACCCCCATCGCGTCGCACAATAATCCCAAAGTTCGGTTCGGATTTTCCAGCACATCGCGAGCATCAATGATCGGCGGCATCGCTCTCGTGTGCGCGCGCACCCAATCGAAAATCTCCTCTTGCTGCACAAAACCAAGGTCTTCCAGCGTCGGGTCCTCTTGCTTCTTGATATAAGAGACGATCACTTCGCGCGGATCGCGAATGAGAAAACAATTCATCATCGCGCCAAGCCATTCTCGATCAACTTCCGACAACAGATGATGGGTCATTTGTTTCTGATAGAAAATGCGTTTGTCGTCGGGAATTGCGCCGGTCAACCGGTCGACCACTTTCCGCCAATCTGTCTCGCCGGTCGCGACCACTTCATCCGTGCCGGGATGTTGTTTGCCTGTCGCCTTTAAATAAAATGCATAAAACGGCTCATCGACGACAAGCGTATCTGGCCGATTGCCCCATGCGCGCATCATCGCGGTCGATATGTTTCGCGGGCCCGACCACATGGCGATGCGAATAGGGACATGGGCGCTGTACATTTTCTTAAAAATCAAATTACATCCAGCGGATTGCGAGAAGCAATCGTCTCTCGCGCTTCTACCGCCGCGTACATAGCCACGGTTGGTGATCGTGGGCCGCAATCCGCGAGAGCGGCTACAGATCGACTATCGCCGCCACAGCCATCGCGCCGTACCTTAACGTCTCAGTTTGTTTAGCGGATTTCTAGCAATCGATCATCAGGGCTGATTCCACAGGTTTTTTCAGAAATTCGACTTCAGTGAGAACCAAACGGCGACGCAGTTGCGAATTTTATATAGAGACGATTGCCTTCCATTTTCCCTGACCCATTTCGACATAAGCGGATTTCCACAGCTTGGAATAGCCGAAGCGAAGTGTGAAGGGGTTGATTACAGCAGTCGCGTTGGTGTTGCTTTTCGCGTGTTACGCGTTTGCCGGCGAGCATTCAGCCTTCGCACGAATCACGGTTTACTGGCATCGCGAAGGTTCGGGCGAGCACGCATCTTGGAACGGTGCACGACTGCGCGGTGGGCATTGCGCTGTTGATCCAAAGAAAATTCCGTATGCCAGCAAAGTCGTCTTTCCCGATGCGGCGTGTGTGGCCGTAGACAGCGGGCCGGATGTGGTCAATCGCAAAGCTGCGCGCTCGTGTGGGCGGAACGCGGCTGAGCGCAATGCCATCGTCATCGATCGGTTTTTCGACACCAAACAAGAGGCGCTCACCTGGGCAAAAGCACACCCGCATTTCATGACGGTGCGAATTCTGACGCCCGGTGCCAAGCACGGCAAGCTCGCGACCGCGGAAGATCCAATGTCGCCGCCGCCGAATATTGCC
>WNGP01003267.1_pt1 | contig 28985 bp, 25 predicted proteins | sample 5407671 | NCBI WGS metagenome assembly WNGP01 (sample SAMN13153381, study PRJNA577476) | soil metagenome | isolation source: 40 cm soil or saprolite under Garry oak tree replicate 2 | place: USA:California | collected 2016-06-15
CGTGAATCAACGGCGATTTGCCTATCGTGCCGCCGCCGACATTCAGCGTGCGTTTGATGCAATCGAACGCTCAAATGCCAGCAAAGACGGCAGCGCAATGGATGACGCGAAAAGATACTTGCTGTCTTTTGCTGGCGGCGTTGTCACTTGCCGCCCAAATCCCGCCCAGTTCCTGCGCATGGTTGCCGATGCGCTCGAAAGAAAACTTCGCGCTGCACCGTTCGATGACGCAATTCTAAAAGCGCACGAAATAGCTGCGGTAAAAGGAAAACGTCGTCGTGAGCGCAGCTTCCCCAAGTGGCTGCCTCTTTCCTCGGAAGCTTATGATGAATTTACAAAACTCGTTCCCAACCCGCCGATGACCGAGCGCGCCTTCCGCCGTCGCGCCAACATATTGGGTCTCATTTTCTCAGACAAACTTCCCCGCAAACACAAACCAGCAACGCAAACGTGAAACCACCGTTTCGCGGTGGTGAAGCTCTTTTGTCCTGAGCACAAAAAGCCCCGTGAACTTCAGAGCTTTTGTGCGTGAAAACCGTTTCGCGTTTGGAGCCGCTTTCCCCTCGCACACCGCAACCGCGTCCGATAGTTTCCCTCAGCCTAGACTTGCCTCTATCGCGGGCTGTTGCAGTAGCACAGTACTTTCAGCCGGTAGGTAAGCCCCGGCGCTAAATCCCTTCGCCCCCGGCCCGACACAATCTCGATCTCCGTTGGCTACGCGGTCACGTCTTATCACGTGGCGCACACAATAAAGAGCAGCGGAGTTCCTACGTCGCCGGACATTTTTTAATGGCAAAAGTGTCCGGCGACTAGATCGTCAACTTCGTTCATGCTCGATGCGTGGATGCACAATTTACCATCGCGCCAGCCGGAATGGATGGCGCTGAATTCTGCGATCTCGCGCAACTAAAACAGCGGTTCGGGATCGGTCGCAGCCTTGCTTATTTGCTGATCGAGCGCGGCGACATCCGCTCGGTTTGTCTGCGCCGGAAAGGCAATATTAAAGGCAAAAGACTGATCTACGTTCCGAGTGTGCGCGAGTTTATCGCGTCGCAATCGGACGACGTTGATCCGCGACTGAGCGCCAAATGCAAGGCGGCCAACGCCGTGATGCGCGAAAAGAAAAAGGCGGCGGCGGAGGCGGAGGCGGAAGGCGAATGAGTCGATCAACAAAAACGAGTCTAGCCTCGAAAGTCGTTGATGAAACGCTTGCCCGGCTTCGTGAACAGTACGAGTTCAGTTCGACTCTCACCCGGAAAACTTGCGCCAACATCGTGGCCGCTGGATTCAATCGCGCATGTCTCGCAGCCGCTTTTGTTCTCACGCAACTGGCGCTGCAACTTCAGCCGATCACCGTGCGCGGCCTCATGTACCGGGCGCAAGCTGCCGGACTTTATCCCTCGACTTCGCAGAAATTTTACGAGCAAACGGCCCGCATCGTGTTGAAACTGCGCCGCGCTGGAATCATTTCCTACTCTTGGATCGTCGATTCAACCAGACGCCGTTTGAAGCCGTCGTCATGGAGCGGGCTTAACGATTTCGCGGAAACTGCCACACGCTCTTACCGGAAAGATTTGTGGGCGCGCCAACGCGACTACGTCGAGGTGTTCACGGAAAAGGATGCGATGGCCGCAGTGATCGAACCGATCACCTACGAATACGATGTCCATCTCAACGTCATTCGCGGACAAGTGAGCGAGACGTTCGTCTGGAATGTCGCCGAGGCGTGGAACGAAATCGAAAAGCCAATTTGTGCTTACTATTTGGGCGACCATGACCCCAGCGGACTAAGAATCGAGGCTAGCCTCAAAAGTAAGCTGTACGGCTTCTGCAACAGGATGTTTTACTGGAACCGGCTGGCGGTCACGCCGCAAGATTTCGCAGACCTCGATCTGCTCGGCTTCCCGGTCAAGCGAACGGGCAAAGAAGGTTCATGGAAGCCTTATCTCGCCGAGCACGGCGACCGCTGCGTCGAAGTGGACGCCATCAGCCCGGAAGAGATACGGCGGCGCGTCCGCGAAGCGATTGAGTCGCACATCGACCAAACGGAGTGGGAGAAACTGAAGGTAACGGAGGAACTGGAGCGCGCCACCCTGCGAAAAACACTTTTGGTTGCGTGAACTTCGTACAACCCCAGAGCAAACGATAGAAAGCAAACCACATGAAGAGAAGTGGACGATGACATCTCCAACACCACTGCCGGGCGAATCCGTAAAGGCTTTCGCCGCCTTCAAAAGATACCTCGGTATGGGCGAAAAACGCTCTTTGGCAAAACTTGGGCGGCTCTTGGGCGTTTCACGTCAAGCCCTCGAACCCTGGAGCGTCAAATTTAAGTGGCAGGACCGCATCAAGGCCGCACTCGTGCAAGACGCCGAAGACGAATGCGCGGCCGAGCAACGCGCGAAGCTGGAACGCGCCCGCGAGATCGAGCGTCGTCGTCAGCAAGTTCAAGACACGGCGTGGACAACCGGGCAGCAAGCGATTCGGATGGCGCGCAACATTTTGCGGAAGATAAGAGGCGACGACTACAAAGATACACGCGTCGGTGACGCCGCGCGCCTCATGCAAGTTGGTGACACGCTTTGTCGCCTGGCAACTGACATGGCTACCGCACGTGGTGAGATCACCGGCAAGAACGGCCAACCACTTGCGCCAGCAATTGCGCCCAACCTGCAAATCGTGATACAGGAGGATGATGTTAGTCGAAGAGCAAAAGAGTTGGAAGCCGAGTTTTTCCGCCGAAATCCCAACCACCGCTGTAACGGAAACTGATTTTCATGGCAACGCATCAAGAGGCTGGAAGCGAGCCGGACGAAGTTGGATTTCAGCGCTGGATCGTGAGGGCGCATAATCTGGATTGCTGATGCACATCGCGATAATGGAAGGCGTTTGGTTGTGCGAGCGGATGAAAAGTTGACGGCGTTTATGGAACTCGAATCGACAATTTTCGCGAGCAGCGAATTGGCTTGACAGGCTATCGGGATTTCTTCCAAACTCCGCGTATTAAAAGATCTGAATCCGGGGTAGGGTAAGAAAGCTCTCTCTCGGCGTTTCTTCCCCTCTTTCAGACCTTGGAAGTCGCAGGGTCAACCACCGAGAGAAAAAGGAGAACTAATATCCATGTGTCAATCAATTCAGTTCAAAAGAACATCACCGCTTCTTATTCCGTTGCTGCTCGCTTGCTTTACGCTCTTGCCAAGGGCACAAGCACAGACGCCGGCAGCCTTGCCGTCGCCGGCACCGGATGGAGCTTACAAGGGCTTCAACACGGCTGAGGGACTTAATGCCCTCTTTAACGTAAACACTGCCGTTGGCCAATTCAACACGGCTCTCGGCTTTGCCGCGCTCAAGTTTGACACCAGTGGCGCTCACAACACGGGCGTAGGTGCTCAGGCACTCTTGCACAACACCCTGGGCAGCTACAACACGGCGGTAGGTGAAAACGCCCTTGTCTTCAACACCAGTGGCAGCATGAACATGGCGCTTGGACAGGGAGCCCTCGCCGGGAACTTCGACGGCAGCTTCAACACCGCCATGGGTTTCCAAGCACTCAGTGCCAACACCGCGAACGACAACACTGCGGTCGGTGGGGGGGCGCTTGCGACCAACTCAACTGGCGGCGAAAACACGGCTACTGGTGCTTCAGCGCTCAATAGCAACATCGATGGCGACGGCAACAATGCCTTCGGTGACGCTGCCCTCTTTACCAACAATCACGGCGACTTTAACAATGCCTTCGGTCATGTTGCGCTATTTGTCGCCACGGGAGATTTTAATACGGCCTTCGGTGATGAAGCGGGGGTCAACGTTAGCAGCGGTACTGGCAATACCCTTATCGGCGCCAGTGCCGGCGAGGCTGTCAGTGAAGCCAATAACGTTATTTGTATCGGCCGAAACGTCGTCGGTGCGAACACGAGCAACAGGACCTATATCGGCAATATAGGAACGTTCACGCAGAATCCCAGCGCAGGTGTTAATGAAATCGTCACAGTCAACCTAGCCACCGGCAGACTTGGCCATTTCATTCCGGTCTCGTCGCGACGTTACAAGGAGGACATCAAGCCTCTGGACAAGACCAGCGAAGCGCTCTTTTCGCTTAAGCCGGTCAGCTACCGTCTTAAAAAGGAGTTTGATCCCACACAGGCACTCGCTTTTGGCCTGATCGCCGAGGAAGTAGAAAAAGTGAACTCTGATCTCGTGTCTCGCAACAACAAAGGCCAAGTGGAAAGCGTGCGCTACGAAATGGTGAACGCGATGTTGCTCAACGAGTTCCTCAAAGAACACCGTAAGGTGCAGGAACAGGAGGCTACGATCACCCAACTAAAGTCTACGGTGGCGCAGCAACAGAAGGACTTACAAGCTACGGCCGCGCAGCAACGGAAGGAGTTCGAGTCAAAGATCGCGCAGCAGCAAAAGCAAATTGAAGCGCTTACTGCTGGTTTGCAGAAGGTGAGCGCTCAAGTCGAGATGAACAAACCTGCGCCGCAAACAGTCCTGAACAATCAGTAAGCTGCGGTAGCCCAAACAGCAGCAGCAGGGTGACAATCAGCCGTCACGTTTCATCGGGTGGCGGCTTTTTGTTTGGCGTATTACGGCTCTTTGAAATCGCCCGCGTGCTCGTGTGTCGCGATCACTTTGCCAGCTTCATTGTAAACGCGGATCACAACTCATGTGATCGGCGAAACATCAGCAGGTAACGAATGGTGCGCGAGTTTGTACCGCGACGAGGCCATGGCGGCCAACAGTAAGACCGTGGTGGCCAGCTGCTTTGCCGAACCTTGCTGTGGGTTCGTTCGTCTTCAAGTGCTTCCTGCGCGATCCCATAACGGCATGGGGTTTGAATGTTCGAAAAGCTCTGGCATGAATTGTGATTTGCCGGTTTGCGGCCTGTGCTCGCGCTTTCCTCAGCGGCTCTCACGAGTAGTAGGGCGATATCCTCCACGAAATTCAATTGCGGCACCCGATCTCGGGAATAGCTTCGCGGTATCATGGAACCTGCCAACGGTAGGCAAGGCATGCCGCATTTGTTTTCGGGACTGATCGCTTCCTGTTTGTTCGCGGCCATTTTGGTTGGCGCAGAAATGGTAGCGGTTCATCTCGAACAAGCGACCATTCTTGCGACGGCTCCCGAGTTGTTTTCGCTCAAAAACCAGGGGCTTGCGTTTCAACGCGCAGCCGCGCATGCTGCTGGCGTATTGCCGCTTTATGGGAGCTCAGAACTAACAGCTGTTCGGGTGCCGGAGAGGGCAAACATTTTTTTTCACACTGCACCAACAGGTTTCCAAGTTTCGCCGGTCGGCGCGGAGGGCACGAACTCACTGAACATGTTGCAAAAAATCGGGGCGCTAGGTTCGGACTTGCGCGACAAAAAGGTTGCTATCTCGCTTTCTCCCGAATGGCTTTTGACGCCAGGTGCCTGGTGGTTGGAGGTGTATAAGGGAAATTTTTCGCTGATGGCAGCTAGCGAAATGGCATTTGGGACTGCACTTAATTTCGAACTAAAGCGGGACATCGCTTCACGTATGCTCAAATTTCCGAGCACGCTGAAAAACAGCCCATTTCTTGAATTCGCGTTAAAGCTACTGGCTTCCGGTCGTTGGCTGGATCGCGTCCTTTTCTGCGTACTCTGGCCGGCCGGAAAAGCACAGACTACGATCCTAGAGTTGCAGGATCATTTTGAGGCATTCAATTACATTCGCCATAAGCTCAAGCCTGCCCCGCCGCGCCGTCTAGAGACGCTCGATTGGCCGAAGCTTATTGCGAGCGTCGGCGGAACCAAGACTACCGATGCGGACAAAGTTACAATAGCTCCAAGTCTGAAGGAAAAAGCAAGCCGTGGTCGTCGTGACGTAACATTTCGGAACGACATGAATGCGTCCCCGGACTGGATCAATTTGGAATTGCTCTTGCGCACGCTCGCAAGGGTTCACGCGCGGCCATTGGTGCTTAGTATGCCACTCCCCGGCGACTTCTATGATCAGAAAGGGGTGTCGCGTTCGGCTCGCGAAGATTATTACGTGAGGCTTCGCACCCTCGTACAATCGTACCATTTTCCACTAGTTGAATTCAAAGAGCATGATGAGGACCCGGCTTTTCTTTACCTTCACAGGGATCACCTCACTGCCAAAGGCTGGATGTATTACGATCGCGCGCTCGATGATTTTTTTCACGGGCGTTTGCCACGGAGCTGAGAAGTCATCATCTTTCACTCATTCAAAGCGGCCGATAGCGCTGCGCCTCGTCCACGATAGCTGCGGATTTCTCCGGCAAAGGGTCATCATCCTTGCTCTCGCTCAGCGATTGATTCCAGCGGGCGAACGATCTTCGTTGCTGACGCACATCGCGGCGACGGAAAGCGGTTCGTTGTGCGTGCAGATGAAAGGTTGACGGCGTTTATTGAGCTTGGAGCGGCGACCCGCCGCGTATCTGGCGGATAAACGCACATGAGCTGGCGGCAACGATACTTTAAGTACCATGGCTACCGTGGCGAACCCGACCTTCAGCCCAATCGCTGGCGCATACAATTCGACTGATTATCCGAAGACAATCACTATCGCGACGGCAACGGCGGGTTGTAACATCCGGTGGACAGCGGGCGGCTCTAATCCGACGCCGACCTACGGCAATCTGATCAGCACATCCAGCGGAACGGCATCAATCGCTGCGGGGCAAACCTTGAAGGCCATTGCGTACAGATCGGGTTACATCAATTCCGCCGTAGTCAGCGGCACGTACACGGTGGCCGCTAAGGTCGCCACGCCCACGTTCGCGCCTGACGGTCAAACGAGCAGTCTGCATTCAGTTTCGGTGAGAATCTCGTGCTCGACATCCGGCGCTACTATTCGGTACACCACGGACGGAAGTACGCCAACGAGCACGCATGGAACAATTATCACATCCGGAAGCAGCGTGACGATCTTCCCGCCAGCGGCTGGGATGACTTTGAAAGCTATCGGCTACAAATCAGGGCTCACCAACTCAGCGGTAAAGTCAGCTGTTTACTATTGGGATCCGAGCGGCGGGTTGTAGGGTCCCAAAAACGGACGCCCATTACAAGACGGAACTCACCACTCTTTGAAATCGCCCGCGTTCTCGCGCGTTTCGATCACGTTGCCCGCTACATCGTAAACGCGAATCACGGCATCACATGATCGGCTGCGAAACTTATCTCAATGTTCTGCTGGCTTCCAGGAGCTTCAAGGCCAGAGACACGGATTCTAAGAATCGCTTCGAGCGCCAATCGCCGTTTCGAGTTCGACAAACGCGGTGAGCCTTTCATCCGCACGCACAACGAAACGCTTTCCGTCATCGCGATGCGCGTCAGCAACGAAGATCGTTCGCCCGCGAGAATCCAGAAATGAAAAAACGTAATCCCGCGGCTCCTGTACGCTTTACGAATTGAGGCGGCGCGGCGATAAATGATCTGGAGCGCGTGATACGATGACGCAGGAGGAAATACAAACGACCCTACTAAAGCTTCTCAAATCTGGCCCGGTTTCTCTCGGTCAGCTCCTGTCCCCCGCCGGGAACAACGACCTGCGCAAAGTTGTGAGGAGTCGAACGGGGGTCGATTTCCAGGTCGAGTGGTTTGAACTAAATGAAGCCGTGTGGAGTCTTGTTGTTCGGCGGCTTGTGTGGATTGCTACGCATCATCCATACCCGAATAACTGGTATCTGCAGCTTACGGAACGCGGAAAGGCCGCAGCAGACCGCGAAGCAGTCAACCCGGACGACCCTCTGGGATATATGGGGCGGCTATTGCGGGACGCGCCAGGAACAAGTGAAGTCGTTCAGTTGTATCTACGGGAATCGCTGAAAAGTTTCGAACTAGAGGGTTACCTCGCGAGTGCAGTTATGCTCGGCGTCGCTGCCGAGGCGTGCATGCTCGAAACCGCAGAGGCATTTGCGAATTGGAGTGGAACACCTGCAAGACGGCTCAAAGAAATGCTCGAAAATTCTCGAGCCTTCTACGTAACGAAGCTTGAGGAATTTCAGAAACGGCTTACGACTGCGAAGTCATCACTCCCACGCGAGCTGTCGGACAATTTGGATTTAGATGTAACTGCGGTGCTTCAATTGATTCGACTAACTCGCAACGATGCTGGCCATCCGACCGGCCGCAAAATTGATCGTGAGGATGCATTTAATCACTTGGTGATATATGCGCGAGCGAACAAAAGGTTATACGACCTGATAACGTTTTTTAAGAGCGACACCATGCGGAGCCAAACAACCGCCGTGGCATAAAATTGGGGGCGGACTTTCTTTCGATGCACGTTTACGAAGTGCGCCCGCGCCGAGATAAATGTGGCGTCGATCTAATTTCCGGGCGCTGCTATGACAATTATTGAAGTCAAACCGCACCGTTGGGGCTGGAAAGTTTTGAAACACCGGGCGTCGAGCCCGTGTTCCCGCAGAAAGAGAATGCAATCGACTACGCGCAGAGCCGCGCGTGCTTTCGCTCAGGCGAAATTCGCATTCTGAACTCAGGCGGTGACGTCGAGCGCGTGATCCAGTTCGATGACACGAACGGAAAGCTGTGAGGCCGTGATTCGCGTTTACAATGAAGCTGGCAACGTGATCGAGACGCACGAACACGCGGGGGATTTCAAAGAGTGGTAGCTGGAGGCGGAGCAAAAAGCCGCCACACGGTGAAGCGTGACGGCTGATTGTTAAGTACTGCTGTTTTGTTGGAGCGAGCGCGGCTTTAGGGATTGTTGACTACTTGCGGCGCAGGTTTGCTCGCTTCAAGGTCTGCCCTCACTTTTTGGATTTGCGCAGCCTGTTGATCGAGCTGGGCTGTGAGCACCTCCATCCCTTTTTGCTGCTGCGCGACCGTTGACTTCAACTCGGCAATGGTCGCCTGTTGTGCGGTGATGCTCGCCTGCTGTTCCTCAACTTTTTTGTGTTCTTTGAGGAATTCGTTGAGCAACCTTATGGGGATGTCGTCGTAGCGGACGCCCAGGGGTTTTCCTTCTTTGTCCAGTTCTACCAGGGCAGGATCCACTTTTGCTACTTCTTCAGCAATCAAGCCAAAACAGAGCTTGTTGGTCTTGTCCTCCTTGTAGTGGAAGGTCACTGGTCTAAGCGCCAGAATGGATTCGCTGGCCTTGTCCATCGGTTCAACGTCCTTCTTGTAGCGTGCCGAGGAGACGACGATACCCGCAAGCTGGCCGGCCGCGTTAACCTGTACTGTTCGATTCGTCAGGTTGGTAATGGCCGTATCGTGGATACCGCCGATAAGAACTTTTGAAAAGTTGGCCATCACAATAGGAGGTTCGGGCAGGTTGTTGTTGGCGATGCGGATGAAGCCGCTTTCGCCGGCATGACCATTCACACCTGCGCCGATACAGATATTGCCGCCTCCCCCGGTGAGAGCAGCACCTGCACCAGCACCGATGAGAGTATTGTTGTTGCTGGTGAGATTTACCCCGGCCACGTGACCCACGACTGTGTTAAAATCGGCGCTCAGGGCGTTAAACAATGTAACGTCACCAATCGCAATGTTGCCACTGCCGTTGTTCTGAAGCGCCGCATTAACACCCATGGCTTGGTTGAAACTACCAGCGATGTTATTCCGCAGCGCTTGATCGCCGACGGCGTTGTTTGAAACGCCAGTAGTGTTAAGGAAAAGCGCCCCGGCGCCAACCGCCGTGTTGCGTCCCGTCCCGGCAGCGGCCGGGTTATTAGTGAAGAGCGCGCCGGCACCGACGGCGGTGTTTCTAGCGCCAATAGCGTTATTTTGGAGCGTCTGAGAGCCAACTGCCGTGTTGAAGACGGCGTCAACGGTGGTGTTGCCAAGGAGGGTTAGATAACCGATGGCCGTGTTGCCGCCCGCGGTGGTGTTGGATCTTAGCGCTTGAAAGCCAACAGCCGTGTTGTTAGAGACGGTGTTGGCATTGAGCGCTTGGAAACCCATGGCCGTGTTGCTACTGCCTGCGGTGTTGTTCGCAAGGGCTCCCTGCCCAAGCGCCATGTTCATGCTGCCCGACGTATTGTGGACAAGGGCATTTTCACCTACCGCCGTGTTGAAGCTGCCGTTATTGTTCAACAGTGCCTGGCCACCCACGGCCGTGTTGTGAGCGCCACTGGTGTCGAACTTGAGCGCGGCAAAGCCGACAGCCGTGTTGAATTGGCCAACGGCAATGTTTACGTTAAAGAGGGCATTAAGTCCCTCAGCCGTGTTGAAGCCCGTGTAAGCTCCATCTGGTGCCGGCGCCGGCAAAAGCTCCGGCGTAGCTGCTTGTGCCCTTGGCAAGAGCGCAAAACAGGCCAGCGCCAGCGGGATGAGAAGCAGGCTTGTTGTTTTGAATTTTATTGATGGTTTCATAGTTTGTGTTTTTTCTTTGTTAATCAGTGGTTTTTGGTTTGTTTGGGGTGTTCGATTTGCCCTGGACCCCATTCCCGCAGAAAACGTCATCGCGTCTTGCCGCAGCGAGAAAGAGTGAAGCCGATTTTTTGATCTGGATCGGTGGGCTCATCGATACTTCCTTTTTTCTCTCGGTAGTTGACCCACGACTGCAGATCTGAAAGCGGAGAAGAATCGCCCGACAGAGAGCTTTTCTTACCCTACCCCGGATTCAGAGCTATTTTGTGATGTAGGATAATGTCCTACAGCCACGAAGCGCTATAAGACCTTCGTCGTACGTCCGGCCACAGGCGGAAACACGCCTTTTCCTAGAAAGCCATCCCTTTGACCGCGAGTGCGATTCAAGTTCCATAAATGCCGTCAACATTTCATCAGCATGCACAATGAAGCGTTGACCATTGCCGCGATGTGCGTCAGCAATCCAGATTGTTCGCCCGTTGGAATCCAAGGCTGACAGCCAGCCCCAACTCCAACCGGCTTTGCTGAGATTGTCAGCGATGATTTCCCAGTACTTCACGCACCCGAAGGCGTTGAACAACAGCCTTGCTCCCGCACGCATCGACACCCCAAGACGCCAACGGCGGCCCCGAGTACTGGCGCCAAGATAAATCCACAACGCGCCGAAGTGGCCTGACACGATTGCCGGCGCAAGCGAACGCGCAGGATTCATATGCCGTTAAGGTTCTAAACACGGCGGCTCGTGAGTCACACAATGAAACTGCGATTCTTTTCTACGATCGCTTGCGCGTGTCGACACGCTCAGCGCCGCTCCGATGGCGATCGCGGTGTCGATCAGCACGAAGTACCAACTAAGCCGGTATTCGCCGCTCGCCAGCGTCGCCACGCCACCGACAACACTTCCAATCGCAATTGACCATACGAGTCTCGTTTGCCGGCGTGGCAGCCAGCCAGTAACAATTCCCGCGAGCAAACCGCCGACGACTGGGAATAGTTCGTTCATAACATCATCTCCTTCTTTAGGTTTCGCCCATACTTGACATCTTTACATACGTGTTAGGCAGCTCTGGCATTCTCTATGGATTCTGCGCCTGACATTTCGAGAGCTGAGTCTTTGCGGCGCGAAGCTGGCTCTCAAGTTTGTGAAGTTGCCGCCTGAATTGGGCGATCCGTTGCGGGGTTACGGGTGGAGGAGGTAGTTCACCGCTATCAAGCCCCTCCTGAAGGCTCTTAACATCTCGTTCCAAAGCGTCAACCCGATCCATCAACTGTTGACAGGGATGCCTTCTAAATAGAATATAGTGCGGGCGATTGATCCAAGGCGGATTAACAGTCGTGTCGGGCGGCGCATTGTAACCGGCAGCTGAGAATAGCGTCCCATCCGGATGAGCCCTTCGAATGCTAACATAATGTCCACCGCCCCCGACGGTTTTTCCCGAAGTCGTTGTAACAAGTTCCTGAGTTCCGGTGAGTAATCCTACTGCGTGTTGAACATACTGCGTGCCTCCGCCTCGAGCGAATGAGATGCCTACTTCTCCGTCCGAATTTGTGGCGAGCGCCGGGTAAGCGCAGGCATAGTCTGGATTCCAGATATACCTCTCTGCCACTAGCTGAAAATCGGTTGTGCGAACAATTGCAATCCCGATATGTGGCTGTTTAAAGGTGTCGTTGGATTGACCACTGACTCGACGCCCTCCGTTCCAGGAAAGCCACAACTCATTTCCACTCCTGGTCGCGCCGTAGAGCGACGCCCATCGAACCTTACTGATTGGAGCGAGCCAATCAGTGCCGAAAGGACTTATGGACTGCGTGTTTTCAGTGGGTATGGCTGATATGTCCACATCATGTGACACGGGCTGATCGTTTGCGCCCTCGCCCCAGCTGTAGATTCGCAGCTGACTCTGGGTTGTGGTTGCGGCGAAGTAGCCGACATCGCCGGTGTTTTGGACAGGGCGAGCAAAGTAAACGTTGGTCTTCGCGAACTGGGCATTTGCGATCGTGTCATTCGCGAGGTCCGACAATGGAAGTCGTGCAATGATCGATACCTGGCCTGCTACATTAAATTCTAAATAGAGATAGCTGTTGCCAACCGCCAATTCAGGATAGTCAAGCCAGTTGCCGGGAAGTTTCCAGAATCCTGCAGAGCTTAGATTGTAAACCTTCCAGCTTGTGCCGTTGCTATTTTTGATCGTTTGCGGGCTCGCGACTGCGAGGAGGTAAGAGTTCTCATTCTTGCTATCGACGTTAGTCTGTAAGAGCCAAGCAAAACGGTCAATCTGCGGAATGTATTGAACCACTTGATCGCAGCAAAAACCTAGACCCTGACTGCTGGCGAGAGCATAAGAACTCAGCTTGGCAAAAGTATCCCCACCATCAGCAGAATAACCTGCCGTGTAGTTAGCGGTGTAGAAGATCACACCGCCGCCACTTGCGGTGGATGGCTCCCAGCCGTCACTATTCGAATTGCATAGATCAGTAGTCAGATCAACGTTCTTTAGCACTTTCATGACGCTTTCCTTTCAACTGATGATGGCGGACCTGATTGCCGGATAGGCCGATAAACGCCCCGGGGTGGTTTCGTAGGTCCCTTGGGGTCATGTTCTCGCACCCGTTTGGGTTTTGGTTGATATTCTTCAACGTGCACTTGCTGTGCGATGACTTTTCGCGCGCGTCGAACGCGCAGGACGGACTGTTTAGCTTTCATGATATTGCTCGTTTGGGAGAGGTTAAGCTATGTTTCGCCAGCGATTCGGGTGAAGTTTTCGTTTCCATAAGACAAACCTTTCCGTTCCCCCGATGGTTACTTCTGCGATTGCAGGTCTGAAAAGGGGAAGAAGCTGTCGGGAGATGCGCCCTCTCCCGGATTCAGGTCTTGCTTTAAACAGTTTGCAAAAAATCCCGCTTGTCAAGATTGCTTTATACCTCTTTGCATCTCAATCACGTTGGCCGCTGAATCGTAAACGCGAATCACGGCATCATGTGAGCGATTGCGAAACTTCGCATATCCGATTGCGTCATCCGGCTTGGTGTACCACAGCGAACCAAATGGCAGCGCATCGGAAACCAGATCGACGACGCGATGATCTTTGCGCGGGCGGACTTCGTAAACATGTTGTGGGCTGGTCATCGGTACGCGCACTCTGATTTCAATCAATGTCATTGTGATTTGCGCTTGTTTTCTTCCAAAACAGGATAACTGTTCAATTGAACATGCACGAGGGCGAAAATAGCCAATTAGTACCAGCAACGCGAGCGAGGCGCAGAATTTCCTCAACGCCGCGGGGACGGTACTAGCGCGAGCGAAGCGCGAAGGATGGACACGACAGGTTGAATCTACCAAAGCGGTCGTGAGGCGAGAGGATGCGCCGCTCGCCGTCACTCCCGTTGAAGCCGTAGCTATATCGATGCAGGAGCGCGGCGAGCGCCACATCGAACGCATGGCCGGAGTGTCAGAGCGCGCCGTTGATCACATCGAAACAATGAACGGCCCTGAAATCCTCAACTCCGTTGATGAAATCGAAAAGCTCGACAAGGTTGCGCGCCGGACGTTTGCCCTGAACGATAATCCATTTCCCAGCGGCTTCACGTTGAACGTCCTGAACATCAGCGGTACTGGCGTACAGATAGGCGATACAGAGCGGTAGAGACGCGGTAGGCGCGTCGTAGAGCTTCGGGAGTATCAGAGAGACGCGGTAGGCGCGTCGTAGAGCTTCGGGAGTATCAGAGGAAGCGAACACGGCATAGCGCAAGATTAAACAGAAGGCCGCAAACGCTCCGCGCAATCGTTTGCAATCAGCCGATGCAATCACGGGGCGGCTTTAGCGCACAAAAGCCCGTAGGGATGCTCTCAATAAGTGGCTAAGAAGTGGCCAAGTGAAAAAGTTTGCCCGCCTAAAGTAACTATGTTTACGTAACACAAGTTCCTTGAATACAAGATATTAAATCAAGCGTGCCTGGAGGGATTCGAACCCACAACCTTCTGATCCGAAGTCAGATGCTCTATCCGGTTGAGCTACAGACACGACGTGAATTTTCGATTTGGGAGGAGGGGACATCGCCCATCGCAAATCGAAAATCAATTTGGGGTGGCCGACGGGACTCGAACCCGCAACAACCAGAACCACAATCTGGGGCTCTACCATTGAGCTACGGCCACCATCGAAAATACCGAGCACCAAGTTTAAGATTTGCCGCTCGTTTTGCAAAGATAAAGGGCTGGCGTTTTCTGTTTGTTTCCTTCATTCTCGCTGCCGTGCACGGCTGGATTGCAACTGCCCACCAGTTGATTATCATTGCGCCTCGTTATCGAATGAAGCGGGTCGGCTCGGTTTTACTTGCCAGCATCTTGATTCTTCTGGCAGCCGATCAGGTTCGGGCGCAGCAAGACGATCCAAGCGAAATTTTTCTCAAAGCCTACATGACCGCCCAGCAGGGGGAAAAGCAGGAGCGTGAGAACCATTTTAAAACGGCTTTGGCGAAATATCGATTCGCTGGAAGTTTGATCGACGAATTGCGCAAATCGCATCCGGATTGGCAGCCAGCCATTGTGGAATATCGCGGCCGCAAAATTAGCGAAGGTATTTTGCGAATTCAGGACAAGCTTGCGACGCAAAATGAACTGGCGACCGCGCCGCAAAATCCAGGCCAACCGGATGAAGGAGTCAACGTCGTGACCAGTGACGCAGCGGTCAAAGAGGCGACTAAGAAGTTGCGCAGCAAAGTTGATCAACTGCAATCGGCACTCGACAAATCGCGCGACGACCTGGAGACCGCGCGGAGAGAAAAGGAGCTTGTGGATGCTCGTCTGAAGGAAACCAATTCCAAGCTGGAGAAAGCGCAAAGCGCAATGGAGAAATCGAAGAAATCGGAGCGCGACCTCCGCGATCAGCTCGTGCACACCCAGGACTCGCTGAAAATGCTCCAGGCATCGCGCGACAGCAGTGCGAAGGAACAGGAACAATTACGCAGAGAAGTCGCCCGTCTTAAAGATGCAGCCACCGCCGCTGAAGAGGCGCGTGTAACGGCGGAAAAACAACGAGACCAGGCCAGTACGAAGTTCGCCGATGCCAACCAGCAAATCGCTGCGCTGACACAGGAACGGGACGAAGCGCTGGCGCAGGTGAAAGGGGCAAAAGATGCTGAACAACGACTCCAAACTTTGCTGGCCGAGAATACCGATTTGAAGCGGCGATTGGCAAATGCGGAAAAGGGTGTGCGCGAGCTGGCCGAGAAGAAACTGCCCAGCGCGCAGGAATTTGCTGAAACGAAACGGCAGTTAGCACAACTCCAGCAGCAAATTGCCGAGGCTCAGAAACAGAATCAATACTTCGAGGCCAGGATTACCGAGCTGCGAGGTCAGTTGGATGAAGCGAGTTCGCAGCTAAAGGTTGCGAAGGTGACTGGCGCGAGCAGCGAGGAGACTGAGCGGCTCGCCAAAGAAAACGAACTCCTGCGAAACATCGTTGTGCGAGAACGTCAGGAAGAAGCGCGCCGCTACCAGGCGAAAAAGCTGGTGCTTGCCGAGTTGGATAATTTAAAGATTCAGTCGGATGCGCTGAATAAGCAGCTCGAGTTCCTCGCGCAGCCGGTCACAAAACTGAGCAACGAAGAGCTCGCACTGCTGCGTCAGCCTGTGGTCTCAACGTCGGAGAATTCGGGGGTGGTCAAGGCGAGTTTTATCTTTGCTAAAAAATTGCCAGCCGACTCCGTGAAGATCGCGGAACCGGAGGCAAAGGAAGGATTCTCTGGCGAAAACGGCACGACGGCAGGCGGTTCCGCCGAGTTCAAAGCAGACGTGCCAGATGATCTCCAGAGGGTCGCGCACGCGGCGAAAGAGAGTCTCGATCAGGGCAAATATCCCGCTGCCGAAAAACAGTATCAGGAAATCCTCACCAAAAGTCCGAATAATCTTTATGCGCTCTGCAATCTCGGCGTGGTTTATTTTCACATGGGCAAGCTTCGCGCTGCGGAGTTGGCCCTGAAAAAGGCGGTTACCGTCTCACCTAACGAGGAGTTTGCGCATACGACGCTCGGCATCGTCTATTATCGGCAGTCCAAATTCGACGACGCACTGGCCGAGCTGACCCAAGCAGTCGAGATCAATCCCAACAGCGCTACCGCTCACAATTATCTTGGCATCACTGCGAGTCAAAAAGGGCGGCAGCAACAAGCAGAAAAAGAAATACTTCAAGCCATCGCCAACAACCCAGATTACGCCGACGCGCATTTTAATCTGGCGGTGATTTTCGTCATGACGCAACCCGCTTCAAAGGAGCTGGCCAGACAGCACTACGCCAGGGCGACCGCACTCGGCACTCAACCCGACCCGTCCCTCGAAAAATTATTGCAGTAACTGAGCGCCTACATCGCCTCCTGCATCTGCTCGAAGAAAATTCGCCCCCGCCATAATGCGCTTCCTCCGCGCTTTTTTCATTGCGCTTTTGACGGCAATTGTCGGCTGTGTTCTTGCGTTCTTTGTTGGCGATTATTTGACCACGCTCGCGCACGTGCCCGAAATGGAAGGACAGCGGGGCATGACCGTCTTCTTTCTGTGCGTACCTCTTGGAATTCTGGCGGGCTTGGTAATTGGAATCGTTTCGTCCATCCTGGTTCGGCGGCAAGGACTTGCTGGATTTCTGATTGCACAGGGTTGGTCGCTTCTGATTGTCTGCGGCGTTGCCGGTTTGTTGGTCGGCGTGCCATATCTGCTATCGGACAAACCTCCTAGGATCGATGGCAAGCGCCTGGAGCTGCAATTTGAGATTCGCGCGCCGGCAACGTTTCACATTCCAGATCAACCCGATGGTTACAGCATCCAAGTCAGTCTTTACACTGACAATCAGCAAACTCGGTTTGCTTTCGTCGACTGGAACGGGATTACAAAAGATGCAGAACACATCATCATTCCGGGAATCGTCCCGCTATTGACCCACAGCAAAAGTAGATCGCTCCTCGCCTCGATCAGTAACGAACCAGCCGGGTCGCAGTTCATCGAATTGAAAATTCCACCGACGCCACGCAAGGAAAACGAAACTTGGTCCGAATGGATTTTCGCCACCCAACGAGGCGACCTGAGCCCGGTCCCTGAGCCTAAACGATTTGCTGCGCGATATCGCGTTCGCACGGCTGAGTGATTCTGCGAGGCACTGAAATCGACTACGAAAATGGCCAAACGTTTCTGAGTATTGTTGGCTTTCTCTTTCTCGACACGCGCTTGCTCGGCCTTCCAATTCCGTTGCATCGGAATTTCGAGGAAGTGAACTTGCGCTTCTATGTTCGGAAAAAATCCGCTGATACGTGGCGGCGCGGTGTGGTTTTCATCCGCGAACTTGTGCCTCGCCGGACGATCGCGGTAGTTGCCCGCGCATTTTACGGCGAGCCCTACGCCGCATTGCCGATGAAACATCACATAAAGCATGTAGATCCTAGATTAGAAGTCGAGTATTCCTGGCGGCGCGGGAAGAAATGGGAATCTTTAAAGATGACTGGTGCCGGCGAGCCGCAGTTAATTCCCGCCGGTTCACACGCCGAGTTCATCACGGAACATTACTGGGGCTACACCTCTGTGCGGGACAGTTGCAGCGAATACCGAGTCGAGCATCCGCGCTGGAAAATCTGGAACGGGAACGACTTCGAATTCAACGCGGATGTGGCAACTCTTTACGGCGAACAATTTGCTGAAACGTTGTGTCAGCCGCCACGCTCAGCATTCATTGCCGACGGTTCGCCGATTGCAATTCAAAGGCGCGAGATATTGTAGGGCGTCCGCCGCGGCGGACGCCGGCCCCAGGGAAATGGCGTCTCGCAGAGACGCCCTACAATTACCCTTTCGACAGCAACTGCCTGAGCACAAAAGGCAGAATCCCGCCGTGCCGGTAGTAATCGATTTCGATTGGCGTATCGATGCGAACTTTCACAGGCACTGAGCGCTTCTGCCGATCTTTGCTTTCGATCTCGAGCGTTAGGGTTTGCCCGGGCTTAATTGTGTTTGACAAACCAATAATCGAAAAGATCTCAGAGCCATCGAGCCCGAGTGATTGCGCTGTTGTTCCATTGAAAAATTGCAACGGAAGCACGCCCATTCCGACAAGGTTTGAGCGATGAATCCTCTCGAAACTCGCGGCGATCACTGCCTTCACGCCTAACAAACGCGTTCCCTTTGCGGCCCAATCGCGCGATGAGCCGCTGCCGTACTCGTGGCCTGCGAGAATGACCAGCGGAGTATTTGTCTCCGCGTACCTCATCGCTGCGTCGAAGATCGACATCTGTTCGCCTTCGCCATTCTTTGAACCGCCAGTCCGGCTCGGACCGAAATATTTCGTCACGCCGCCTTCGGTCCCTGGCACCATGAGATTTTTGATCCTCACATTGGCAAATGTCCCACGTGTCATCAACAGATCGTTGCCACGCCGGCTGCCGTAACTATTAAAATCCCGAGGCTGAATTCCGCGTGACATTAAATATTTTCCCGCTGGTGAAGTTTCTTTGATTGCGCCCGCGGGCGAAATGTGGTCGGTCGTTACCGAGTCGCCGAAGATTCCAAGTGCGCGTGCCCTGCGGATCTCCTCGATATGTCCCGGCTCCATTGAGAAGTTCTCGAAGAACGGCGGATCATGAATGTAATCGCTTTTCGGGTCCCACTGGTAAATGTCGCCTGTGCTCGATGGAATTTCGTTCCACTTCGGATTTTGGTTCGCAAAATCGCGATAAAATTTGCGGAACGTTTCAGGTGTGAGCGCTCTCTGCATCGTATGCTGGATCTCGCTAAGAGTCGGCCAGAGATCGCGAAGGAAAGTTTCTTTGCCGTCCTTATCCTTGCCAAGTGGATCGCGGGAAAGATCGATGTGAACTCGCCCGGCGAGGGCAAAGGCGACAACCAGAGGGGGCGACATCAGAAAATTCGCTTTGATATGCTGATGCACGCGGGCTTCAAAATTCCGATTTCCCGAAAGAACCGAAGCTGCAACCAGATCGTATTTGTGGATCGTCTTCTCGATGTTTGGATGCAGCGGCCCCGAGTTGCCGATGCAAGTCGTGCAACCGTAGCCGACGAGATTGAATCCGAGCTGGTCGAGATATGTTTGGAGTCCGGTCTTTTCCAAGTAATCGGAAACAACGCGCGACCCCGGTGCGAGCGACGTTTTCACGCCAGGATCGACACGCAGACCGCGCTCGACTGCTTTTTTCGCCAACAATCCAGCCGCAATCATCACGCTCGGGTTGCTTGTGTTTGTGCAGCTCGTTATCGCGGCGATCAGGACGCTGCCGTGGCCAATGTGGGTACGCCCATGTAGGAACACTTGGCTCGATTCAGCTTCAATTTCCTTGCCCGGATCGGGTGTTGGTCGGTTTGCAACCATCTCCAGCACGTTAAGTGCTTCGCCGGGGCTGATTCCCTGATCCTCCTTGGTGTCGGTCGAAAACATCGCGCCGTTTCGCGGCGCGCTGCCATTCAATTCGACGACATGCTTTTCGCGAAGATCGACCTGTTTCTTTCCGTAGCCGCCTTCGTGCACTGGTTTTTCCAGCAGCTCGCGAAATTTTTTTCCAAGCTCGGGCAAATTGATCCTATCCTGCGGCCTTTTCGGTCCCGCAACGCTCGGCTGCACGTCCGCCAAATCCAAATCGATATCGACGCTGTAGTCGATTTCGCCTTTTCGGGGCATGCCGAACATCTTTTGCGCGCGAAAATAATTTTCGAACGCCAGGCATTGCTCTTCGCTGCGTCCCGTGGCCCGCAGGTAATCCACCGATTCTTGATCAACGGGGAAATATCCCATCGTCGCGCCGTACTCTGGCGACATGTTTCCGATCGTCGCTCGATCAGGGACCAGCAACGATGCCGCGCCTTCGCCGTAGAACTCCACAAATTTGCCGACCACTTTTTGCGCCCGCAGCAACTGCGTGATGTGCAAGACGAGATCGGTGGCTGTCACCCCTTCGCGCAATTGTCCGGTCATCTGCACGCCCACCACTTCCGGCGTCAAAAAGTAAACCGGCTGCCCGAGCATGCCGGCTTCCGCTTCAATTCCACCAACGCCCCAGCCAACCACACCGAGACCATTGATCATGGTGGTATGCGAATCGGTGCCAACTAACGTGTCAGGGAAGAAAATGTTATAGCCGCGGTCGGTGATCGCGGCGCCGGAGTCACCGACCTCGGTTACAGATGTGCTCAGCACGCCCTTCGCGAGGTACTCCAGATTGACCTGATGCACGATGCCAATGCCCGGCGGGATGAGCTGGAAAGTTTTGAACGCTTGCTGTCCCCATTTGAGAAACTGATAGCGCTCCCGGTTACGCTTGAATTCCATGTCCAGGTTCAGTTCCAGCGCTCGGGCCGAGCCAAAGAAATCCACCTGCACCGAGTGGTCCACTACCAGATCAACTGGCACAAGCGGCTCGATGATTTTCGGGTCGTGACCCAGCTGTTTCACCGCGCTGCGCATCGCGGCAAGATCGACAATTAGCGGCACGCCGGTGAAATCCTGCAAAACAATGCGCGCAACGACGAATGGGATCTCCTCGTTCGCGGGTGATTTCGCGTTCCAGTTCGCCAGCGTTTCGACATCTTTGCGCCGGACCTTTTTTCCGTCGCAGTTGCGCAACACCGATTCGAGGACAATCCGGATGCTCACCGGCAATCGCGAAATTTTGCCAATGCTCTGTTCTTCCAGCGCCGGGAGTGAACAGAAAAATCCTTCACGCCCCTTACCGGCATCGAAATTTTTGAGCGCTTTGAATTCGTCGTTCATCTTGGTTTATACGGTAGACAAGTTCCGCACGCGCGAAGACAACGCAACCCTCGTAAATTCGCGGCGAGACATCACTTCTGGAGCAAATAAAGCTCGGTCGAGTTGAGACTCAGGCCATTCGTTTCGCGCCGGACCGTCAGTGATTCGAAGACGATCCGAAACGTACGAGTCCCATTTTGAAAATCGATCGTCAGATCTTCATCGGGTAACTGATGACCTCTGCTCGACTGAATACGATCGAAGATTCGTTGGAGCGATATTTCCTCTCGGGCGTTATCACCGCCAGTTGTCAACTTCAATGCTCCTTGTTCTATTCCAACCGCCACACCTTCGGAGCGTTTGGGATTCCAAGTCGGATTCGATGCGTAGAGATTGATCCTCCACAATCGACGGAAATCCTGCACGTCGAGAAAACTGTCCGGTTTGCGGCGAACCAAAATAAGCCGGGGGGATTCCTCCTGAGCGACGATGTTGAGCGCTGTGATGATATCTCCTGCGGCCTCCCACGCGATCAACTTCTGCCAATCGCGATAAAGCACGGATGGCTCGAAGATGAGCTTGATCGTAGGTCCGCCATGCGTGGCGATGATATAATTGAGTGTGCTTCGCAGGTTGGTTTCTTCGGCTTTTGAAAGTTCGACCGTTCCGCCAGGCGCCTGTGCATGATCGTCTTTCCACATTCCGTGCGCCTGCAGCATGTGCTTGAGCCGTTTTACCTGGCTAATTTTTGAAATCTCTCCTGCGCTCCACGGCCCAAAAGCGCACAACACCGCAATGATCGCGAGACTTGATGGAATCCACCGAATACCGGCTCGTCGGTGCAGAATAAACACAATCGCCCACGCAAATGTCCAGAGTGCCGCCACGATTCCGATATAACGCGCCTCGGTGATCCCATATTCGCGAGCGCGGATAAGCACGGAGATCAGTAGAAGTACAGAGAGCGGCGCGAGCGCGCGTGGAAAATTTGTTGTGAACCAGCGCGCCCACTTTTCTTCCGGCCGACTGCGGAGCGGCGAAAGCAGGAGGAAAGCAAGAATGCCAATTCCCGACAAGAGCAGCACCGGCAACGCTACCCAACCGTGCGGCCAGCTTCGGATAATGATGATTTTGATTGCGTAGGCGTAAAGAATCGCAGTGTAGACTGCGACCAGTGGCGCGAGCGCGAATTGAGTGAACGCCTTTAGTCCACGCGGATAATCAGACTCGACATCGAGCGCAGCAAAATCCCGCGGCACACCGGTGAGAAAAAATGTCGGATGAAACAGACCGACCATCAGAAAAAATAAATCGCCGTACTCTTTGCCGAGCTTGAGCTGAAAAAGTTTGTCCGCGCTGAGCATTGCCAATTCCAAGCCGCCCGTCAGGACAACGGTGTAAAGGGTCGCGAGACAAAACCGGACAAATAGGCGCCGGTTAAATTGCCAAAAGCTCAAGCTCTCCGTTCGCGAGAAATGCGCGGAGACAGCAGCGACACAATGCAGTGCCGCCAAAAGAAGCAGCCATTGAATCCAGATGATTCCCGGTAAACGCAGCGGCGAGGCTGGTTGAGCAAAGAACCATCCCGCGAGAACAAACAGGCCGACAATTTCGATGGGCCACGGAGTGAATTTCGGAATTCGTTCGCGCACGATGCGCACGGAAAAAAACAGCGGCATCCCAATGGCCGCAGCCATTGCCAATCGCACACACTGTCCTTCGAGCCACTCATTGTGCTCGGTGTGAATCAGCGTGATCAAGCACGCAGCGCCGATCGCGCCACAAAGAATGTTCCAGGGAAACCGAGTGAAAGCCGCCAACGCTCCCGAACGCCACAGCGCGAACGACGGAAGCGAGAATTTCATTCGTTGCGCATCACTTCAATTCTTCCAGCTTCGCTTTGATCTTTTCGAAATTCGGCAGCTGTCGGGCATCATCGTTGCTCTCTGAGTATTGGATCACGCCATTTTTATCGATGACGAATGCAGACCGTTTGGCGACGCCGCTCATGCCGAGGTTCATTTGCGGCAGGAACGAGTCGTACATCACGCCATAATCCTTCGCGACCTTGTGTTCGTAGTCGCTCAGCAGCGGCACCGTGATCTTCTCTTTCTGCGCCCATGCTTCCTGCGCAAATGGATTGTCGCCACTGATTCCGTACACAGCGGCGTTCAAATCGGTGTAAGCGTTTAGCCCCTGACTGACCTCGCACATTTCCGTGGTGCACGTGCCTGTAAACGCCATGGGAAAGAAAAGTAGCAACGTGTTTTTCTTTCCAAAATTGTCGCTGAGCCTGATCTGCTTCGGCCCATCACCGGTCTTGGTGGATAAAGTGAAATCTGGCGCTTTGGTTCCAACAGCGAGTGGCATAATTGAATCTCCAATTGAGTTAATTTTTGGGCGATAATTCAGTATAAGGTCGACAACTGTGCGGTCAAAAAGAAGATCGCGACTCGTTAAGTCGTTAAAACGCAAAGCCTCCGGTTTCAAAACTGGCGATTCATAACGATTCACGATTCACTAGTCACAACTTCACGTTTTCCTATGGAATTCTTTTGGTGGTTCTTCACGATCGTCCTCTTCGCCGTCGGTCTGATCGGCACGGTCGTCCCAGTTCTTCCGGGCACGACCATTGTTCTCGCCGCCGCAATCATCCATCGTGTCATGCTCGGCCCGGAGAAAAGCATCGGCTGGAAGACGATTGTCGGTCTCATACTGCTTACACTCGTTTCCTATGCGTTTGATTTTCTCGGCGGTTATTTCGGCGCAAAGTATTTCGGTGCGACCAAGTGGGGCGCATTCGGCGCAATCGTGGGCGCGCTCATCGGCCTCTTTTTCGGGATCATCGGCTTGTTCGCTGGTCCGGTGATCGGCGCGGTCGCAGGTGAATTCATCGCCGGCAAACGAATGATCGATGCCGGTCGCGCGGGCTGGGGAAGTTTGCTCGGAAACCTTGGCGCGACCACTGGCAGACTAGTCATCGCGCTGGTGATGATCACGATCTTTCTGGTGAACGTCCCGTCGCCATTTTGATTTTTGACTTTTTGTGTCCGTTCTATCCTCGTAACCCGTGGGTTCTCTTTTCTTCTTTGCTGATTGTGATAAATTAGGAGTCGATGGCAGATGATCGCTGGTGGGCCGTTTGCGGTTCGCTGGAGGAAAGTCCGAACACCATACGGCAGCATGCCGCGTAAAAAACGCGGGCGCCGCAGTTGAAAAATTGCGGTGACGGAGAGTGTCACAGAAAAGACACCGCCGGTTCTTTGAGAAAAGTGCAGGCAAGGGTGAAAAGGCGAGGTAAGAGCTCACCGCTCGCGAAGTAATTCGCGAGGCACGAAAAACCCCATGCGGTGCAAGACAAAACAGAGGAAGGGCAGCTGGCCCGTTTGATCCTCGGGTATCGTCGCATCACGATGCGCGCAAGCGCGTCGGACGCTCGGAGAAATTCGAGTGAGATAAATGATCATCCGGTCGCCACGGCGACCCGACAGAATTCGGCTTATCGCCATCGAAAATAATGAAGGGCGCTTTCGGAAACGAAGGCGCCCTTCGCTTTTCTAGGGTTGTAAATGACCACCTATGCTTCAAGTGTCAGCGGAAGTTCAATCGTAAAGGTGCTGCCGGTCCCGCGTGTCGTTTGGCAATCAATTTTCCCGCCATGTTCATTGATGATCTGCAACGTGTGGGCGAGCCCAAGTCCGGTGCCATCGCGCTTGGTCGTGAAAAACGGCACAAACAGATTGCGAGCCTCCTCCTCGGTCATGCCGTGGCCGTTGTCGCCGATGCAGATTAGGACCTTCGAGCCATTACGCTTCGCGCTGACGGTCAAGTTTCCTCCATCGGGCATCGCATCAAGCGCGTTCCGGATCAGATTCAGAATTGCCTCCCAGAGTTGCTCGGCATCGGCGTGAACCGGCGGCAAATCCGCATCGATGGTCTTCTCCAATTCCACGTGTTTCGCATCCAACAATGGCTGCATGAAATTGAGTTTTTCCTCCAGCAACCTCTTCAGCCAAACAGCAGCGCGCTCTGGCTTTGGCATTCGCGCGAATTGGAGGTACTCCTGCAGCACCTGGCTAATTCGCAATACCTGCGAACGCATTTCGCGCAAAAGCGCCTGGCATTGCTCCGGCAAGCGCGCATTGGAATTTACCAGGCTGTTAAGCTCCTCCCCGATCAAATCCAAATTCAGCGAGATTGAGCCCAGCGGATTGCGAATTTCATGAGCGACCTTGGCCGCCATGGAACCAACGGCCGCGAGCCGCTCCGCCTGGAGCTTGGCGTGTTCCAGCCGTCGGCGCTCTTCCATTTCCACCCGCAACGCGGCGGTTCGACGCTCGACCGTTTGCTCGAGAAAATCATGGGAATCGCGGAACGCCGTCAGCAGCCAGACGACAACAAAAAAGAAGGTAAATAGCATGATCGCGTTCCAAACAGGAACTAACGGATGGTGATAAGCCGCTCCGTTTAGCATGTCGCTGATGAACCAGGCCGCCGTGCACAAAGCTCCCACAGCGAATCCCGCCAGTCGTCCGGCAACCCATCCAGCAATACCTGTAGGCAGGAGGTAAAAAGCCGATATTGCCCATTCACGACCGGTGACATAATCAAGAACGCCCAGAGCAATTGTCAGCGCCACAGCTGCGCCTATCGCCAGCGCCTTCGATCGCACGGAAAACTCTGCGACAGCCTTCATACGGAAGTCCAGTGCCGAAAAGCTCTGACAAACCGGCTCACACATCCGTTCACGCTCCGGAATTTCCCCACAGTATTAATCGGCTGTGATCCTACAAAGATCGACAGGCAGGAGCGCCGGCGATAAGGCTTTCCTCCGGTAAGGCTTGAGAAAACGTCGGCCGCGAGTAATTGATGCGCTTTGCTCCGGTTGATTCGGCGGGCTTTCTTCGAATGTCAGTTGCCAACCTTATTTTGTTCGAGCAAGGCGTAGCGAAAGTGGCTACGCTGGCCGAGTTGCAGAGTTGCGAGGCATGGAAACGAGCATTTCAGAACAAATGCAAAGACCACCGCTACTATGAGATTGTCGAAGACACGCTGCAAGGCGGCTTCCAATTTCGTTATCTGGTGCTCCAGGATGAGTCAGGCGAGGTGCGGGCAGTGCAGCCCGTGTTCTTTGTTCGGCAAAATCTTGTCGAAGGCGTGCCGGGCGAAATTCGTTCTTCTTTGATTGTTCTCAAAGATTTTCCGGCAAAATCTCGTCCGGTCCTTGAAACATTTTCTTCAAAGGGTTACGCGCGGATCCCGAGCATGCCGATGACGCGCTTGCCGCTTCATTACAAGGATTACGACATCGCGCCTTACATCGACGAAGCGTATCCGCTTTACCTCGCAGTGCATGAGCGTTCACCGTTAAAGTTCGAGATGCTAACCAAAAATTATTTTCGCGCCGTTGGGCAACGGATGGCGGAGCGAGCGCGTTTCTTCATCTGGCGGCAGTCGGGAAAGATCGTCGCATTCAGCTTTTGCCTCGTTTGTGATGATGCAGTTTACGATGAATGTATCGGGCTCGATTACAGCGTCGCGCTCGATTTACATCTGTATTTTTACACGCTGCGCGACATCATCTCGTGGGCGCTACGGGAACGATTGAAATATTACTATAGCAACCCGCTAAATTATGAGCCCAAGCTACACCTCGATTGTGACCTGGTGCCGCTTGATCTTTACGTGCTGCACACAAATGCGTTTCTCAATCCGATATTTGGTCGCGCTTTGAAATATCTCGGACCAACCCGGCACGACCCGATTCTGCGGCGCTTTCCAAATGCAGATCAGCTTTAAATTGACCCTCCTTGGCCATAGCACGGGTCATTGTCATTCCGACCGAAGTGGAGGAACCTCTTTTCGTCGTGTTTTCGCTTCCTCGATTCGCCTGCAACAATAAGAGATGTCTCGACTTGGCTCGACATGACAAATCAGCCAACACGCGATCGACCTTCGGGGTTTGGTAATCCCTGGCTGCAGCTGGTCTTGAGCGTGGCCTGCGTCTTCGTATCTGAGCTTCTTTTGAAACGCGGCGCCACAGATGTTGCCGAGCCCGACAGTGCGTTTTCCTGGACCGGGATTAACGGCCTGGTGTCGCCGCTGGTGTGGTGGGCCATTCTTCTCATCACTGCGAGCTTCATCAGCTGGCTTTACGTGCTTCGATATATTCCGATCACTCTCGCTTATCCCCTGTCGAGGGTGGTTGACGTGCTGGTGCCGCTCGGTTGCTGGATTTTTCTGGGCGAATTTATCTCGACTTTGCGCTGGTGCGGGATTGCGCTCGTGGTGATCGGCCTGGCGCTCGTTGCCAAACCGGTCGCGCAAATTGGGAAACGCCTATGAGTTTGCTCGCTTTTTCTTTGATCGTTATCTCGCTGCTGAGCTTTGTGGCGGCTCAGCTTGTCTTGAAACGAGCGATGGAATTGTCGGCAAAAAGCGGCTTGCGCCATCCGCGCTACATTTGGCTGGCTACTCTAGGTGTTGCGTTAATGACGATTTCGTTTTTCATCACACTCGGTTTGTTGCAACGATTTGATCTAAGTTATCTTTATCCGTTTCAAGGTTTGAGCGTGATTTTCATTACGCTCATGGCTGCGGTGATACTAAAGGAAAGGTTAAACCTGCGACTGACTATTGGCGCACTGCTCATCAGCGCCGGGATCGTGCTGGTTTCACTTAGCTAAGGCCGGCCAAAGTTGGGTGAGCGCGGCAAAATTGATCGCGCGAATCTCATCGAGAGCCGGAGTCTGAATTTTCGGATGATCGAATTCTGCTGCAAAGCGTTGTTTGCGACGCGCGTAATGTGGCGGCGAATACGCACCGCAAATGTCGCCACCGATGATCCGACAAGACTCCCGCAATTTTGCCAGTGCCCACTGAAGATCGACAACCGTGAAGCGACCGCTCTCCCAATTCGTTACCGCCTCTTCCATGCGCAGACAATCGAGATCGATTGTGATGTAAACATTTTCCCTGGCCAGATCATTTACAAATTGCTGAAAGCGCTCGCGCCAATCGTCGCGAAGAATCGCGCCCGGCCGTTGCCGGTCTTTCTCCGGACGATCGTCTGCCCAGGGATGCACTTCGAGCCTGCCGGTGCGTTCGGCGCGCCGGTTCCCGAAAATTTGATGTGGCCACCAGCATTCAAAGTTACCGCAACCCCAAATGCTCACCCGGCGCACGTTCGGAATCTCCAACGCGCGATTCACCCACCCGCCGCAGGCCCACTTCGGCGGGCGCACATCCCAATCTGGATGATTATCGAACGAAACAAGGACGATTGCTCCGGGAATGCGGCGCACTCGAAGCGCGGTCAAATGATGAAAGTCGCCCGAGCCGTAAAGCAGAAAAGCCGCGGCGAGATGTATCTCATGTTCGCGATAAAATAGCAGAAAAGCCGCGGCGAGATGTATCTCATGTTCGCGATAAAATCTTTCGATCAAGCGCGGCCGTGCTGAGAAGCGTAGCTGCGGCCCCCAACTGCGCGCATCGACTATAGGTAAATCCCATGGCTCGCCTTGCCAGGCGTCATCGAGATTCAGATGATGTGCGCGCAATTCCAAAGGCGGTTACGAAAATAAAAGCGATGGCCCTTGAGACCAAGATCAAGAAGTTACGCAAACATACCGCCCGACGAAATTTTTTTGACGTTGTGCGGTACGCTTTTCGGATCTTCGCACATCAGTCGTCCATTGTCCTCGGCAGCGCGTGGGCTTTTGCCGGCGCTGTGCTGGTCATTCTCGTCTGGGTACTTACCGGGCCGACATTTCATTTTTCAGATACTTGGCAGCTTGTCATCAACACAGCCACCACTGTCGTCACTTTCCTCATGGTGTTTCTTATTCAGAACACACAAAATCGGGACACTAAGGCGGTGCAGTTAAAGCTGGATGAGCTTATTCGCGCCATCAAGAGCGCGCGCA
>WNGP01002650.1_pt1 | contig 28964 bp, 21 predicted proteins | sample 5407671 | NCBI WGS metagenome assembly WNGP01 (sample SAMN13153381, study PRJNA577476) | soil metagenome | isolation source: 40 cm soil or saprolite under Garry oak tree replicate 2 | place: USA:California | collected 2016-06-15
CAAGCCGCAAGCTCCGCTACGCGAATTGCGGACATCTTCCCCCACTTCTGCTGCGCGCCCGCGGAAACTCGCAGGATCAGATTTCAGAGGCTCCGAAGGTGGAATGGCTGCACCCCACATGCATCGTGATGGGATTATTTGAAGCCTGGCATTGCGAGATTGCGGAAGTGCAACTTGCTCCAGGTGACACGCTGGTACTCTACACGGATGGAATCACCGAAGCCGCGAACGCGGATGGGGAAGAGTTTGGCGAGTCTCATCTGCTGGATACCCTCGGGAGCAATTCTCATCTTCCGGTGGGACCCCTTCTCCAAGCCGTTGTCGGGGCCGTCCAGCAATTCAGCAGCGGTAGCGAACAGCAGGATGACATCACACTCGTGATTGCGAGGTCCCTCGAATAGTTAGATCCGCGTCGTACCCAAGGTGGCAAGATCTGAACTGGGCGGTCCCGGCGGTGCGTTCCAGGTAGCCTCTACGGACTTCGCCGTCGGGTTGCCCATTTTCTCTCTGGCGAACGCTGAGAACTGAAAGCGGGGAGGTCGATGATAGCGTCATTTCCATAAGTGGCCAAGGGTCCTCGGCGTAAGGTGAATCAGGCTGCGGCTCGGGGTTCGGAGGAGCGGAGAGCATCTCGGGCTGCAGTTTCAGTCCGCGCTGGCACACCTCATCAGCAAGAGCTTGTTGGGCGGCTTCGGTCAATTCGGAGTTTTGTCGGGCGAGGACCAGCAGTTCGTCGTCACTCATCCGGCGATAATGCTCGGAGAGGCGCCGCCATTCCGCGGTCGGATCGACAATGTCCATGGTCGTCGGAATGATATATCGGCTACGCACCTGAGCCAATCCTCCGGCGAACAACCCTTGAACGGCTTGGGCTTTCAAAACCTTCGATCGACCGTTCATTGACCCCTGCTGCCCCTTTATTTGCTTTCCCTCCTTGTACGCTTCCCAAACCTTCTTCTTGGAAATACAAAACGGCTTTGCCTCATTCATCGGCTCCTCCCATCGCTGCTTGGCTCATTGAATTCGCCTCGCACCGGTAGCCCCCTGTGCTGTTTTTCGAGGGGACGCACCCGAAGACCACGCCACTCCGCTCCCCAACCTAAGATCTGATACAAACCAGAGGCCAAACCAATTCACGCTACAGCATCGTCGAGATTACCTCTGTCACTTGGGTTCCTCTTGATAATAGGCTGTAATGCTAGCGTGCAGTAGGGAGTTGATTTTAGCCGCTAGCATTTTCACTGATCGCTGCCCTGCCGAGGCCAATGAAGACAACAAAACAAATTGCAACAATCACGCTGATCATCTTGCTGGCAGTCATCGCTTACGGATTGTTTCGAACTAGCATTTCGATGACAGAAACGCAAATAATCTCAGGAGGCGAGCCTTCCCAGGCGGCGCATGGGTCCGCGATCGATCAAACTCCTCTCTTTACCGCGCAGCTATTGGCCCAAATGCCCACTAGTCCGGCCGAGGTCGCGTTGGCACAGGAGGCAGTGCGCCTCGGTGATCGCGAGATGGACCTGGCCTTTGCGGCAGGGGTGGGGGAAGCCCAAGTGCATCCGGCCCCGGTGAGCGCCGAAGCGAAACTGAGCCAAGCCAGGCTACAAAGCGCGGAGAGCCTTCTCGACGAAGATAAGGCACGGGTGACACGACTTACCGCCGCGGTGGGAAAGGCGACCAGTACTAAAGAGGACAGCCTGGAGGGTCAACTGGAGCAGGCGAAAGTCCAGGTGGAGCTCGATCAGGATGAGGCGGATAACGCGAAGCAGGAACTAATCCTTGCCGGTGGTGATACTCAAGGCCGGATCGAGCAGTTAATAAAGGAGCACGAAGCCGCTTCGCGTGTCGCAGATTCCAGCACCGTTAACACTGCCATTCCACCCGACCCACATGGACTGATTCACCATTATCAGCGGTGGTCGGATCTGCACGATAAAACATTGCTATTGCGGCAGGCCGAGCAAGATGCAAAATCGGCGGCGGTCGCGTTCACCACACAGCGCGATGCACTTGAATCGAACATCAAAACCAAGACACAAGAAGTTGGGGGAACACTCGTGCGGGGCCGTACTCCTCCGGTTGATGCAAATCCTACCGCCGGTACCCAGGAGACTTCAGCTGAATTCGTCAGCGCTACGAAGCGCCGCTCAGCGGTGATGAAATCTCTTACAAATTCTAATGAGCGCATCGAAGACCAGAAGCGACTGGCTGAAGCGTATGGAAAGTGGAGAGAAGTGGTCGCCGTAAGGGAGCGAGCCGTAGTTCACAGCGGGTTGTCAGGCGTTGCTGTCATTGTAGCTATCTCGCTGATCGGGATTTTCTTCGATAGCTGGCTAAAGCACATTCTCAACAGGGTCAGATTGGACCGCCGTCAGGCCGACACTCTCCACGCGGTGATACGCACCGGATTGCAAATCGTGGCGCTGGGTCTAATCCTGCTGGTGATTTTCGGGCCGCCGAACCAGTTGGGGACCTTCCTGGGGCTGGCCGGTGCAGGTCTTACCGTGGCGCTGAAAGATTTCATTGTGAGCTTTGTTGGCTGGTTTGTTCTGATGGGAAGAAACGGGATCCGCCTGGGTGACTGGGTGGAAATTAACGGGGTAACCGGGGAAGTAGTCGAGCTCGGAATGTTTCATACCGTATTGCTGGAAACCGGCAACTGGACTGACTCTGGGCATCCGACCGGGCGACGAGTTACGTTCACTAATAGTTTCGCTATCGAGGGGCACTACTTCAATTTTTCGACTTCGGGTCAGTGGCTTTGGGATGAACTGACACTAGTATTAGCCTCCACCCAGAATCCGTATCCGATAGTGGAGGCCATTCAAAAGACCGTGCTGGAAGCGACTGCAGAGGGCGCTGGTCAAGCGGAAAAAGAATGGCAGCATGCAGCGCATTCCCGAGACATGAGTGCGCTGTCAGCAGCCCCCGCCGTCAATGTAAAGCCGGTAAGCGGCGGCGTCGAAATCGCAGTGCGCTACATCACGCGCGCCAACGAGCGTTATCAAATGCGTTCCAGGCTATATCAGGCCGCTATGAATTTAATCAGCAAGAAGGACGGGCAAGAGCCCTCGTCCATCCCCGCAAAACAAGATCCAAAGCCAAGCGCTCTTGGCGTTGGCCTTTCATAATCGTACCGAGCCGCTCTAACGGTTTACGAAACTGAGCGGCGAACAATTGAGAAGCTCCGGCCCAGTCCGGCGTGGGTAGCGACTGCCGAGACGTCTGTTGACTACGAACAGATTGCGCGATGCGGATCGTCGCCGAGCAGCACGCATCAGAGTTCGATAGCCTTGAGAACTGCGCGATCCAAGTCCCCGTAGAAGATAACATCCGCTTCTCGACGGTCTCTTCGGGAAGAGCAGCAAATTGCACCTCGTTTGAAATTGGCACCATGGCGCGAATCGCCCCGTTTTCGAGAGCTATCTGCAGAGGCTCATGATTGACGGCACTCCCTTTAGATTGCCCTGGTGTGACATCCCAAGGAGATATTCTGCTGTGAAAAAGAGTATTGCCATTGTAAGCGTAATTCTCGCGTTCGCAGTCTCGTCATTCGCCGCGCCGGCGCCCAGCGGCGTTAAGCATCACACGCTGGCTAAGGTCGGTCTCGCCGCAACCTTTCTCGTCCGGCGTTAAGAGCCTGAGAATAGGTCGTCTTTCCGGAGCCATTGGGTCCAATATCGAAATTCAATCCAACTTGCTTGCAGCCAGACGGCGATATTCAAGGTCTTGATGAGTGCGAGATAGATTCTGGGATTGCCGTCCCTATTGCAACGCCACCTTCATGTCCAGGTTGTGGGCTACGAACGACCAGGTGTCGGCGGTTTCGTCGATTAGCTTGGTGATGGATTTGCCGGCACCGTGGCCGGCTTTCACCTCGATGCGAATCAAGACTGGGGATGGTCCGGCTTGATCGGCTTGCATGGTGGCGGCGAATTTGAAGCTGTGGCCGGGGACTACGCGGTCGTCGTGGTCGGAGGTTGCGATCAGCGTTGGTGGATACTTGGTTCCTGGTCTCAGGTTGTGGAGCGGCGAGTAGGCGTAGAGGGCTTTAAATTCGGCGGGATCGTCGGAGGAGCCGTAGTCCGAGGTCCAGGCCCAGCCGATGGTGAATTTGTGGAAGCGCAGCATGTCCATAACGCCGACTTCGGGCAACGCTGCACCGAAGAGCGCGGGACGCTGAGTGAGGCAGGCGCCGATAAGCAGGCCGCCATTGCTGCGGCCGCGAATCGCCAGCTTGGGAGTTGACGTGTACTTGTTGTCAATGAGCCACTCGGCGGCGGCGATGAAGTCATCGAACACATTCTGCTTTTTCAGTTTCATTCCCGCTTGGTGCCACTCCTGGGTTTTGTCCGTCGAGCTTGATTCCCTTCTTATAGGTCAGAAACATCGGGACGCGGGTGCCGTCTTTGCTGTTGTAGAAAACCTGTTTGGTTTCGTAACGGGTGGCGTCGAAATCCACCTTCGGCTGCCGGAATATCGCGCTCTTTCCTGCTACGGGATCGTAGCGATAGACAGTGTTTGGGAAGATGAAGCTCGTGAACCCGTAGAAAGTCTCCTTGTCCTTGCGTTTGCCGCCGAAACCTTCGGCCGTGCCGATGCCGGGTAAATCGACGTTGCGCAGGAGCGTGCCGTTGAGGTCGTGAACGCGGACTTCGGTGCGCGCGTCTTTCAGGTATCCCAGGAGAAATGAACCGCTCACAACATTCGCGAACTCGAGTTTGTCTGTGCCCTGGGGGACGAGAGTCTTCCAGTTCGCACCTTCGGGATGACGGGTATCGATCGCTAGCACGCGTCCGCGCGGAGCATCGAGATCGGACTGAATCCAGAAGACGGGACCGTCGTTATCGATGAACTGGTATTGCGCGTCGAACTCGTCGAGCAGCTTTATGACTTGCGAATCCGGCTGAGTGAGGTCTTTGTAATAGAGGCGATTCTTGGGCGACGTGCCTTGCCAGACGTGGATGATCAGGTAGTGGCCGTCATCAGTGACACTTCCCGCGAATCCCAACTCTTTATTATCGGGGCGTTCGTAGACCAGCTTGTCTTCGGATTGCGCCGTGCCCAGGCTGTGATAGTAGAGCTTGTGGAAATAGTTGGCGTCGCGCATGGTGGCGCCTTTGGGCTCGTCGTAACGGCTGTAGTAGAACCCCTTGTTGTCTTTGGTCCAGGAAGCTCCGGAGAATTTCACCCACTTGAGATCGTCGGGGAGATCTTTTCCAGAGTCGATGTTGCGCACATGCCACTCGGTCCAGTCGGAGCCTGAGATCGCGATGCCGTAGGCGAGGAGCTTGCCATTGTCCGATATGGCGGTGCCGGCAAGCGCGACCGTGCCATCGGAAGAGAGCAGGTTGGGGTCGAGCAACACGCGCGGTTCCGCATTGAGGGATTCGGTCACGAGGAGCACGTTCTGGTTCTGCAGGCCGTTATTGTGCTGGAAGAAGTACCGGCCACCCTCCTTCTCAGGAACGGTATAGCGTTCGAAGTTCCAGAGTTTGGTGAGGCGGTCGCGAATTGATTGCCGGTACGGGATCTGCTCCAGGTAGCCGAAGGTTAGTTTATTCTCGGCCTCGACCCAGTCGTGGGTTTCGGCGGAGTCGGTGTCTTCGAGCCAGCGGTAGGGGTCAGCAACTTTGACGCCGTGGTAGTCGTCGACCTGGTCGCCACGCTTGGGGTGGGGGTAGACGAGCGGCGACGTCTGGGCGGCGGAAAGCAGGGACAGCATTGGGAGTAGGAGCGAGAACAGAGTTGTTGCGGGGCGAGCTAGATGCATGAGAAGCCTCTTGGGACGAATCGATAAAGCGATCTATTTTGCCTATACGCGCGGGCAAGAAGCAAGAAGCGCAGCGGTAGTGGCGGCGGCCACAGGTCCTTCGGCCCGCAAAGGGCGCCGGCTAAGTCCTGATTAACGGCCAACCTTCCGTAATCCGGTAAGGTAAGGTTTTGCCACCCGGGAGTTATCGCGTGCGTTGCATCCCCCGATTTGGGACCAATTGGAACCAGAATTAGGCGTTTCCGCTGGCATCGTCACCGCGGGCGAGGATGTAGAGTCGACTTGTTTCGTCTTTTTCGAGCGAACATCAATCGCTCCATGCTCAGACTGAAGGTTTCGGAAAACATTCGTTCATCCACGCGCGGAGCTTGAAGCGCTGCACCTTCCCCGTAGCTGTCTTTGGAAGCTCTGTGAAAAACTCGATCCCATGTGGCCGCTTGAACACGGGCAAGCGGCTCAACACAAAACTCTGCAGTTCGCTGGCGAGTTCGGGCGAGCCAGTGGTGCCATCGCGCGGCACGATACAGGCCACCGGCTTGATGAGTTCATCCGCATCCTTGTGGAAGACGACAGCGGCTTCCTGCACAGCAGGATGCTCACTCAATACGCGCTCGATCTCCATCGGACTGACCCACACGCCACTGACTTTAAGCATGTCATCAGTGCGTCCGGCGTACCAGAAATAGCCGCCTTCATCCTGGTAGTACTTGTCCCCGGTTCGGATCCAATGACCCTCGATTGTGTCCTTAGTCTTTTCGTGCTGGTTCCAATAGCAGGCACAAGTGGAGTCGGCCTTCACGAGCAGATTGCCAATCTCTCCTTGGGCAACGCGTTGGTTGTTGTCGTCCACGATCCGGGCCTCGAACCCGGGAATGATCTTCCCACTGGAGCCGGGCCTCACCGCTCGTGGAATATTGGAAATCATCATGTGCAGTGCCTCGGTGGACCCGATTGCATCCAGGATTTCTACTCCGAAGCGCTCTTTGAAGCGATGGAAAACAGCGGCTGGTAACGCTTCTCCCGCAGAAATCGCATGTCGCACGGACGAAAGGTCGTATTCCCGTCCGTCCGGGGTAGGGTACGCGAGCAGCTTGACATAGTTCGAGGGAACCGAGAAGAACAGAGTCGGACGATGGTGTTCGAGGATTTCGAACACGCTGTGGGGCTTTGGTGCCCCGGGCAACAGGATGCTGGTCGCGCCCACGGCCAGGGGAAAATAGAGGCCGTTTCCCAATCCATAGGCGAAAAAAAGCTTGGCCACACTGAAGCAACGGTCCTTGTCGGTGATTTTCAGTATCGCCTTGGCATATCTTTCGGAACTCACCACCATGTCATGCTGCAGGTGAACGCAAGCCTTGGGCTGTCCCGTGCTGCCGGACGAGTAAAGCCAGAAAGCGGCATCGTCCTTGCTGGTCAGCTGCGGCTCTAATGCCGAAGAACTGTTTTGGGTGAGATCCGTGAAAGAAAGGCCGCTTGACCGAGAATGACCTCCAACCAAAACGATCGTCTCGAGGTAACGCAAGCGATTCAGCGGAATGGCCTGGATTGAAGAGAACAGTAAATCGTCGACGATGGCCACGCGAGCCCTGGAGTTATTGAGCAGGTATTCATAGTCCGTGGGTTTCAGCAAAGTGTTCACTGGAACCGGGACCGCTCCGATCTTGATTGCACCGAAAAAACTGGCCGCAAACTCGGGCGTATCAAGTAGCAGCAAAAGAACGCGCTCCTCGATCCGAACGCCCAGTTTCCTTAGGCCGTTGCCGACTTGGTTCACGCACTCAAAGAGTTGACGGTAGGTGACCTGAGCGTCTCCGCACTCAATGGCAACCTTGTTATCGCGACCCTCTGTGATGTGACGATCTACGAAATACGAGGCGGCATTGAATTCATCGGGAAGGGAGATCGGCGCGGCAGCACTCATAACAGTATCAGCTCCGCGGACCGCAGAGTCCGAACAAACCAGCGGCCCGAACCTCTCAGATACCAACCATCTCCTCAAAAGATCTCCGCCCTCGCCATCCTGGGCGGCACTCTCGTCCGGGCAATGGCATCGAGCGGCATTCTACATAAAAGTGAGGATATGCGCTTACCCAGGCGCTGACGGCTAATTGACGGGAGAACTCTGACCTTACGGTCGCGGCGCTACGGTGTTCATTGATCGGTGCCACGGAGGCCACCGGTCGTGGAGCAGAAGCCAAGTTCGCGAAACAAGCGCAGCGGCAACAAATCCGCCCACGTTTGCCCGACCTGGAACAGGCTTGCTGACGATTCTGGGCGTGTCACGGACAGGCCTGAAATAATCCAAGGTAAGGGTTGCCGACAATACACGAACTAACCTCTGACTGTGGCTTCGGGTGACGATGTGGTTTGTTCGACATCAATGCCGATGAGGATGGGCCTATTTTTCGGCGGGAATGCTCATCTGGTCGAAAACGGGGCCCGGTTGTGGAATCGCTTCGCCATCTGCGCGAGGATCACTCGCGCCGTAATGCGCGCCGGTGTTACTGTCCATTACCGCCTGCCCAAGACCAAATGGGCCCATTCCTCGCCGGGGATAGACGCTGAGTTGGTGTCCCAAAGACAAAAGCTCATTGCGCACTGACTCCGGCACGGACTCTTCTACGAAAACATCACACCCGGTAAAATTTAGTTTCGTGATTCGACCTGCCTCAAGCGCCTGCTGAATGGTCATACCGTAGTCAACGACATCAGCGACGAATTGCGCATGCGCCTGAGCCTGATTCCATCCTCCCATAATGCCAAAACCGATCTTAGCGTCACCTTTCTTCATGAATGCCGGAATGATGGTGTGCAACGGACGCTTATGCCCGGCGAGACTATTTGGCTGGTTCGGCTCCAAGGTAAACAACGCACCACGGTTCTGGAGCACAAAGCCGGTCCCCTTCGGCACGATCCGAGAACCAAACGCTGAATAATTCGACTGAATCAGAGAAACAATATTCCCTTCTTTGTCGATCGTTGTCATATATATCGTGTCACTTCCGCCTGCGTCACTGAGACCCGCCACTGCGTCGGCCTGCACGCTGCAATTCGCACGTGGTCCGATCAGCTTTGCGCGCTTTGCCGCTCGCTCCTTGCTGAGTAACTGCTGGACTGGAATTTTCGAGAAGTTCGGATCGCCAACGTACTTCAACACATCCGCATAGGCAAGCTTCTTTGCTTCGATCATGGTATGCAGTGACTTGGACGAGTGAAAACCATACTCATGCATCGGGAACTGCTCCATGAGATTCAGCATCATGAGAGCGGCGATTCCTTGCGTGTTCGGCGGAATCTCATACACCACCCAGCCGCGATAGGTGGTCGAAATCGGCTCGACCCATTCAGGCCGAAAATCGGCCAAATCGTCAAGCGCCATCACCCCGCCAAATTCCTTAACCGTCTCCACGATCGCGAGCGCCGTCGCGCCCTTGTAAAACCCGTCATGTCCGTTCTCTGCGATTCGGCGCAAACTCTTGGCTAGATCTGGGTTCTTCCAGATTTCTCCGAACCCCGGGGCTCGCTCGCCATTGACCAGAAATGTTGCTTTGGGATAAGGATGTTCGGCCAAGGCTTTTTCAAACTTACGCCAATCTTCGGCCGTGACCTCATTAATGGGGACGCCGTTTTCTGCGTAGTAAATGGCCGGCGCCAGCAACTCCGAAAATGACTTTGTGCCGAACCGCTCTTTCATCGCCACCCAGCCAGCTACCGCACCAGGCACGGTTGCGGTCCATACGCTGCTCGGCGGCATTTTCGTGATGCCCTTCGCGGCTAGCAGTTCCAGCGTTTCCGCCTTAGGCGCCCACCCGCTAGCGTTCAGACCGTAGAGCTTTCCCGTTTTTGCTTCATAGACGATCGCGAACAGGTCACCACCAATCCCGTTATTGGCCGGTTCCATGAGACCGAGCACCGCGTTGGTGGCGATGGCGGCATCGATTGCGTTTCCGCCGCGCTCTAGAATTTGTATGCCCGACATCGCAGCCATTGGCTGCGTCGCCGCGACGATCCCGTACTTCGTGGTGATAACGGAACGTCCGGAGACCAGAGGCGGATTGCCGCCGTGCGGAGCAGATGTGCTCTGGGCTTCGACAGCAACGGAAGGAACCGCAAAGGTCGTGATTAGGATAACTAGCGTCTTCTTCATATGTTTGGCGTTTCTGTGGAAATATATCAGCCTTTGATGATGATCGCGAGATCCTGAGTAACGCTAGTGTTTTATCGGAAGCACGCTTTGAGAACGAGTGCGCGTGGGCAGGATGCTCTGGCGCGCTTTCGATAAAACCGTCAGAAGGAAGCCGCTCGCGGGGTCTCATGCGATACCTTTAACGTACACCTATCGAGAATGACAGGAATGTTATGTAGCGCCACTCCGAGCGCAGTTCCCCCCCGCCGACGCCAATATCCCTTCCTATGCCCATATAGTTCTTCATTTTTTGCGCGCTCTTTCCCCCTCCGCTGCTTCTGGGATTCCCAGAGGGCTATGAAGTCCTCGACATTCCAGAACCGGATGGATGTTTGGGCTTCGAGCCACCGGGTTTCCTTTATGAGCAGCGATGTGATTCTGATTGTTGATGACGGTAAGTTTATTGCGCAAGCATATTCCCGAGTACTGCTGGGCTTGAGTTATCGAGCCTGCGACGGTAAAACTGGGCTTTTTGCTGCTGAGAGTTGTAACCCGACCTTAATCCTTCTCGACATGCTCCTGCCCGATATGGATGGTGTAGACGTGCTGGCGAGTGCTCTGTTTCTCGCTGTTGTAGCGATATGTAGATCAATAAGATGCGTGTTATCAATAGGCCGGAGTTCTTCAAACCCACCCCCCGCAACAAGATTTCGGTAGCTTCCCTACTTTATCTTTCAGGAACTTCCCTTGCACATGTTTCGGAGTTCCGCTATGTGGCCAAGAATCCTGCCGTCTTTCATAGACCCAACAGGTTGAGATGTAGCTTGGCGTAAGCGCGCTCATGAGCCCAAAGATCAAGAGGAGCGGAAGCGATTTCGTCGACCACTGGGTCTGCGTGGCCGCTCTTGCTAAGATCTACGCTCTTGATGTACGTCTTGCAGGAATCGCAGCACTCCACCCGAACATGAGGAAACTCGCTCGCGGTGTATACCGGGAGCTTCTTGTTATTTTCTTCGCCGCAGTTTGGACATGCGATGCGGCGGAAGTCCCATTCGGCAAAACAGAAAGAGCACAACAGCGACCGGAGTGCTCCGTCTCCCAGTGGACGCAGAACACCGGCGCCGGGCTTTCGCTGACAGAAGGGACAAAGCCGGTTATCTGTGCCACCTCGAGGCGCGGGCTGTTGTAAACGGACCCTTTCAGCAAGGGGCTGCAAGAACGCCCGTGCCAGGAAGTCCTGCGGCTCGGACGGCATGTGTTCCGTCGCCGACCAAGTGGCATCCAACAAATCAGACCACCCACTTTGCATCTCAGTTGACAGCAACCGACGGGCAACATCGGCCAGGCGGGAGGGGCCGTACTTTTCCGCCATCAAAAGAAACGGTTCGGAGCCATCCAGGAGCAGATCCGCCTCCAACGGATCCGAAAATCCGCCCGCCGGGGCGCGATCCAGGCCCAGAGAGAGGCTTTCCTGACACCCCGCCAGGCGCACATAAAAGCCGAGAAGCTCGGCTGCAAAGGGATACTGCACCGTCAGCGCTTCCGCCCGGCCTATGCGTTTGCGCCATGAAGTTCCAGCCATCACCCGATTATCAGTGCCAGCCGGGACGCTGCGCAACCGCCAGGGCATACATCTCACGCAGTATTGACCATCGCCAGCAATGGGAATATAGTTCGCGGAAAAGTATGGTTAGGTGAGCCGGGGCAATCACGACCACGAATTGGACCTCAACCCGGAAAGTACACAGCTTCATCGCTGACTGAGTTGATACCTTCGGCCTGAAAGCAAAGTAGTCGGAGGATGTGCATGGAACTCTCCCGCAGAACCTTCCTCAAGGGCACGCTCGTCGGAGGAGTAGGTTTTTCCGCTCTAGGTTTTGATCTCACCCCTGTTTACGCCCAGACTCAAGGCTTAAAGATCTCGCGAGCAACCGAGACGCGCAGCACCTGTCCATACTGTTCGGTGAGTTGCGGTGTGATTATCTATACGCTGGGCGACAAGGCAAAGAATGCGATCCCGCAGGTCGTGCACGTGGAGGGCGATCCCGACCACCCTATCAATCGCGGAACGTTGTGTCCCAAGGGCTCGTCGCTTGAACAAGACATCCTGAATGATCGGCGTTTGCTGAAGCCGCAGGTGCGTCGTCCGGGAGCCACCGACTGGGAAGATATTTCCTGGGATCAGGCTAATGCCGAGATCGCGCAGAGGGTCAAGAAGACACGCGACGATACGTTCCTTGAAAAGGACAGCCAGGGAAGAACCGTGAACCGCTGCGAAGGCATTGCCTGGACGGGCGGTTGCACCGACACGAACGAATTCAATTATTTGGTCGTCAAGAGCATGCGCAGCCTGGGGGTCTGCTACCTGGAAAACCAGGCTCGGGTTTGACACGGCCCCACGGTCTCCAGTTTGGGGCCAACATTCGGACGCGGGGCGATGACCAATGGCTGGATCGACATCAAGAACACTGACATGATGTTGATCATGGGCGGGAATCCAGCCGAGAACCATCCTTGCGGCTTCAAGTGGGCCATCGAAGCCAAGATTCAGCGCAATGCGAAGACGATCGTAGTCGATCCTCGCCTCACGCGGACGGCCGCGACCGCAGACCTGTACCTTCAGATTCGTGCCGGCGCCGACATCGCCTTTCTCGGCGGGGTGATCAACTACGCGCTCGACAACAACCGCATCGCCCGCGACTACCTTGTCAATTACACCAATGCTGGGTTCATCATTAAGGAGGGATTCAAGCTTCCTGATGACGGATTGTACTCAGGCTTTGATCCTGAGACGAAGATGTATGACAAATCTTCGTGGAACTATGAAGAAGGTGGGGACCTGTCGGGAAAGGCGGTTTTGCCGACGCCTTCGGGACAGAATGCGCGAGCAACGCACGTGCAGGGTAGCGACACGGGCCAGGGCCATCAGGGTGCGAGTCCAGCGGGAGCAAAAGCTGGCGCCTCGCCTGTGCCCTTGTTGCCGTCGAAGGTCGCCTTCGATCTTTCCCTGCAACATCCGCGGTGCGTCTTCCAACTTCTCAAGAAGCAATATGAGCGTTACACACCGGAGATGGTCGAGCGCATTACTGGAATTCCGCAAGATCAGTTCCTCAAAGCAGCCGACCTTTACACCTCGATCCGCAAAGATGGGGACATGAAGAAGGTGTCGACCATCATCTATGCGGTGGGCTGGACCCAGCATAGCTTTGGTACGCAGATTATCCGTACCGCTGCGATGTTGCAGATGCTGATGGGAAACGTAGGACGCGCAGGAGGCGGCGTAAATGCGCTGCGTGGGCACTCAAATATCCAGGGCGCAACCGACATGGCAGGCGTGTTTGACACTCTGCCCGGATATTTGAAGATGCCCAACCCGAACGACGTAGATCTCGCTACTTACCTCAAGCGGATCACGCCAATATCCTCCAAGCCCGATCCCTGGAACTCATTCAATTATTGGTCGAACACGCCGAAGTTTACGGTGTCTCTGTTGAAGGCCCTGTACGGCCCGGCTGCTACAAAGGACAACGACTGGGCATTCCATTACCTGCCCAAGATCGATCGCAACTATTCGTGGGTAAACATCTGGAACGACATGTATGAAGGCAAAATAAAAGGTCTGTTTGCCTTTGGCATGAACGGCGTAATGATCGGTCCCGATTCCACTAAGAACATTGAGGCGCTGAAGAAGGCGGACTGGCTCGTGGTCTGCGAGATTTATCCCGACGAAACCAGCGAGTTCTGGCGTGCGCCGGGCATCTCCGCCGACGATCAGAAAAAGATCAACACCACCGTGTACCGGCTGCCGGGCGCGGGATTCGCCGAAAAAGATGGCTCGTTCACCAACTCGGCGCGCTGGCTGCAGTGGAAGCAGATTGCGCTGCCGCCTCCGGGCGAGGCACGTCTCGATCAGGACATCCTGGCAACGATCTACCTGAAAGTGCGCGAGCTCTATCAGAAAGAGGGCGGCAAGTTCGCCGATCCGGTTCTGAATGCGACGTTCGCGTACACCAACCCGTACGCCCCCTCACTGGCGGAGGTCGCGAAGGAGGTCAGTGGCAAGGCGCTTGCCGATATCACCGATCCCAAAACGAATCAGACGATCAAGTCGGGACAGCAGGTTCCGGGTTTTGCCTGGCTCAAGGACGATGGCACGACTGCCTGCGGCAACTGGATCTACTCTGGTTCCTGGACGGAAGCCGGCGCGATGATTCAGCGTCGCGGAACGGAAGATCCATCGGGACTCGGGATTTATCCGAATTGGGCGTGGTCGTGGCCCGCCAACCGCCGCGTGCTTTACAACCGAGCGTCGTGTGACCTCAATGGCAAGCCGTGGGATTCATCGCGACGGCAAGTATGGTGGGATGAGGGCAAGCAGTTGTGGGTGGGAAACGATATTCCCGATTTCAAACCCGACTCCGCCCCCAAGGATCACATGGGTCCATTCATCATGAATCCGGAAGGCATAGGCCGATTGTTTGTGCCCCTCGGCGGGATGGCGGATGGGCCATTCCCCGAACACTACGAACCGATCGAAAGCCCGATTGCGAATCCACTTCATCCCAATCAGTCGAACAATCCGGTGGTGAAAAAGTATAAGACCGAGTTCGACAAGTACGGCACAGCGGATCAGGGCTTCAATGTCATCTGCACGACCTACAGGCTCACCGAACACTACCATTACTGGACGAAAAATAATCCGATGAACGTCCAGCTCGTTCCTGAACCGTTTGTCGAGGTGCCGGCGGAACTGGCCGACCGGATGGGCGTTCACGGGGGCGAGAGAGTCAAGGTGACCAGCGCGCGCAGCCATTACATCGCGAAGGCTATGGTGACCCGGCGCATCCGTCCGATGAAAATCGACGGTAAGGAAATGTTTCAGATTGGTTTGCCGATTCACTGGGGATTCCGCGGCATCGCGGAGGATGAAGGAAAGACTGCGAAGACTCTGGCCAATCAACTGACTCCAACGGTGATCGATCCGAACGCATTCACTCCGGAATTCAAGGGCTTCTTGGTGAAGATTGAGAAAGCATAGAAGATCGCGATGAGCGACCGCAAGACACTACAGATCCAGAGGATGTCAGCCCACCCCGGGCCCATCCCCGGCACCGGTGTGCAGCGCGATGTTCAAGTCTGCAAGTTAGTGGACACCACGACTTGTATCGGGTGCAAAGCCTGTGAGGTGGCGTGCGTGGAGTGGAACGATATGCCCTTCGGCGCGACCACCTTCGACAATACCTACCAGACGATGCCGGAGACGCGCTGGAACTTCTGGAACCTGATCAAGTTCAACGAACATCCCCGCGAAGATGGAACGGTCCAGTGGTTAATGCGCAAAGACCAATGCATGCACTGCGCTGATCCCGGCTGCCTTGCGGCTTGCCCAGCCGATGGCGCCATCGTGCAATACACGAACGGCATCGTCGACTTCAATCAGGAGAACTGCATCGGTTGCGAGTACTGCGTCTCCGGCTGTCCATTTAATATCCCGAAACTCAACCCCGGGACGAAGAAAGTCTACAAGTGCACGCTCTGTTCCGATCGCGTTGGCGAAGGCTTGGAACCGGCGTGCATTAAGGCGTGCCCAACAGGCTGCCTGAAGTTTGGCACCAAGGACGACATGAAGTTCATCGCGGAGGAGCGAGCCAAACAATTGCGCGACAACTTTGGTATGGAAAAAGCTGGCGTCTACGATCCCGAATCGATCGGCGGCACGCACGTGATCTACGTGCTACATGACGCGACCGATCCGGAACGCTACGGCGGGCTGCCGAAGAATCCAACTATTCCGTGGAGCTACACCGTGTGGAAGTGGCTGTTCAAGCCGGTGCTGGGCGCGTTCGCGCTGTTTGGAGGGCTGGGAGTGCTGTTGCACTACGTGACGGTGGGCCCGCGTCGGCCGCAGCCCGAGCCGCCAAACAAGGAGGGGACGAATGGCAACGGCGATTGAACGCTTTGACGAAAGAGCACGCCGCAGGTTCGAGTCCCTCGGCCGCACCGTCGTGTATGTCGGCGAACTGCGGCGGCATCCGGTCTACACCCGCTTCCTGCATTGGATGGTCGCTCTCTTCTTTTTCCTTGCACTCTTCTCCGGCTTCGGAATTTACCTGCCCTGGCTGTTCCGCTGGTTCACCCCAATCTTTGGTGGAGGCCCGCTGGCCCGAGCTTTGCACCCGTGGTTTGGCATCTTCTGTGTATTCTTCTTTGGCCTGCAAATGCTGAACTGGCTGAAACCGATGATGTGGACGCCGGCCGACACAAACTGGATGCGCAACCTGCGCGGGATCGTCAGCGGCAAAGAAAAACTTGAGCCGCCCGACACCGGATTTTTCAATGCCGGGCAGAAGCTGCAATTCTGGGAAATCGTTATCGGCTGTGTCGTGTTCCTCATTACAGGCATCATCTTGTGGGCCGGCGCTCGCACCTTCGGCAGCACCCTCGTGGCGATCAGCTATGTCCTGCACGACGTGTCGGCAATCGTCATGCTGGGCGGGATTTTCGTCCACATCTATCTGAGCACGATCGGAGAGCCTGGCACTTTCCAGGCGATGACTCGCGGAGCCGTCAGCGAGCCTTGGGCCTGGACCTTTCATCCAGCTTGGTATCGGGAAGTGACCGGACGTGATCCCCGCGAATCTTACGAGAAGGCGCGGGAGGAAACAGAACGGGCGGTGACACAGAACCCTTCTGAGTCTAAGCTCAGAAGCAAGTAGGGGCCATTCATGGCATCGCACCAGTGAGCAGGAATATTTGGAGGCGGCGGGCCGACTGGCATGGTTCGAAGGCCACAGATCCGACGGGACTAGCTTTGTCGCCCCGGTCGACCGGCAATCATCAAACCTGCTCCCGCGATGACCAAGACCACGCTAACCACGGGGGGCACCAAACTGTTGTGCTCAGTGGTCACACCGATGTGCACGTCGCCCGCGTTGACCCCGTGGTGTTCATAGTGTGGAATCGGAACAAAAAAAGACAGAAGGCCCAAGATCAGAACGACCGCTCCCACCACCAGCAGACTTTTCATGGCTGCCCCCGGAGACTGCATTCTAGCGCATATTGACACCGATGACTGATAACATCGCTATTGATTAAAAAATATAAAGATAGACAGCGGCCATGAAAGTAACAGTTTAAGAGATCTAGCTCTCAACCCTTTATTCCAATTGATTCGTGGCAACTCTTCAGCACTTGCCGGCCACAAACATTGAATAGCGTACCCGAAAACTGAAAACGATCCGTTTTGGGGTCCAAGTGCGTAATGAAAGCAGCCATACAGAAATCTGGCCTGGATTCCAAGAACCTCAAAGGAGACTTTCGATGAAAAAGGTAATGGTTTGTTTGTTGGCTTTGACGTTTGTTATGAGCATCACTGCCTTTGCACAGCAGGACACCATGTCGCAGTCTACCTCAGACAAGACTGCAGCTGCGGCTCCCCTGAAGACGCTGAAGGGCACAGTCAAAGTGGAAGGCGACAAAGTTACATTCGTGAGCGACAAGGACCAGAAGAGCTGGGACGTTATGAATCCCGAAGAACTCAAAGCTCACGATGGTCATCATGTACAACTCAGCGCCCACGTGTACGCGGATAAGAATGCGATCCACGTAATGAACGTCAAGATGCTCAAGGGTGAGAAGAGCGAAACCATGAGCAAGTAACGGGCCTCAGAACAGAGCTCAAAGGGGCGGCCGAGCCGCCCCTGGTTTCTGCTCCATTGGCACTTCCCAACCTGAAGCGACGTACATGTAAAACACCTAGCCTATATACTGAAACCTTTCCTGATTCTTGCTATCCAAGACTGACTATGAATGAACTGACTGGGCTGATGGCTCGTCATGGTTACACCCTAACTTTCGGACTTTTGTTCGCGGAGGCGATAGGACTTCCTTTCCCCGCGGCGATTGCACTGGTCGCAGCTGGGGCGGCGGTAGCCTCACACGCTCTGCAGGCGCCGTCAGTGCTTGTTGTGGCACTGGCTGCGTTGCTGCTGGGAGATTCCCTGCAGTTCGTGCTTGGCCGCAACATGGGATGGGCGCTGCTCGGGTTCTTGTGCCGCGTTTCGGTAAATCCGGAAACTTGTATATTGCGCTCGGCAGAGTCTTTCTACAAGCGTGGCAAAACTACGCTCGTGATTGCCAAGTTCATTCCCGGGGTGAATACGATGGCTGCGCCACTGGCCGGAAGCATGAAGATGCGTTTCACGCAATTTCTGCAACTGGACTTCCTGGGTTCCGCCATTTACGCCCTCTCTTACTTGGCGCTAGGCTACATTGCTCGCGATTTTCTGGCGGTGATCCTGCGCGGCTTTCACGCCGCGGGACGGGCCATGGAAGCGGTGATCGTAGCGGCGCTGATAAGTTACGCCATCTACCGTGTCGTTCAATATCGCAGGCACAGCGTGTATCGCATCGTGCCGCGCGTGCAGGTACAGGAACTGGCGCAGCGGCTGGCTTCCGAGGGAAAGAACAATCTTCTGATCATCGATGTTCGCAGCCACGGGTACTACGATTCCGGCACAGAACGGATCAAGGGCTCTATTCGCATCGAGCCCAACAACCTGGAGGAGGAGATCAAAAATCTTTCCAGGGAAAAGGATATTTATCTCTACTGCACTTGAGCACGTGAAGCGACCAGCGCCCGGGTGGCGCACCTGCTGCGGGAAAAAGGATTCAACACGTTTGTGATTGTCGGCGGCCTGACCGCGTGGCGCAAAGCAGGGGAGCCGCTGGAGTCGGTACCGAAGGATGATCTGGTGAAGCTGCCGACGTTTTCGTGAGGGCGCCACCGGTGCTGGCCCTTTGGTTCGACCCGGCAGGATTCCTATACCGGGTTTAGTATTGTGCGGCTTGTGGTTATGGCCGCCGTCCCCATCTCGAGCACCGAGAAAATCTCGCCAACCCTGATTCGCGTGCTGGTATTGCTCGGCCTGTCCGTTTTTATTAACTACATCGACCGCACCAACTTATCTGTTGCGGCGCCGCTGCTGAAGAGCGAACTGGTCTCTCTGCCTCGCAGCTCGGCATCCTGCTCTCCGCTTTCTTCTGGACATACTCCTTCATGCAAATCCCCGTCGGGTGGCTGGTAGACCGCTTCGAGGTGAAGTGGGTTTTTGCCATCGGCTTTCTTATCTGGTCAGCGGCGACGGCCTTCACAGGCGTGGTACACACCTTTGTGGCTTTGCTGGCCATACGGGTTGTTCTGGGCGTCGGAGAGTCGGTCGCCTACCCCGCCTATGCGAAAATATTCGCCAGCCATTTCGTAGAGCGGCAGCGCGGCGTAGCCGGTCAGAGGCTGGGACCGGCCTTCGGCATTCTGTTCGGCGGGACGCTGGTAGCGCGTTTTGGCTGGAGACCGTTCTTTATTGTTCTAGCTCTGGTCAGTCTGTTATGGCTGTCTCCGTGGCTTCAGTGCATGCCGCGCACTCCCACTTGCGGCGTGTGCACATGAGGCAGGGCCCGGCGCTTTCGGAAATTGTCAGAAAGCGATCAGCGTGGGGATCTTGGATCGGCCATTTCTGCTCCAATTACTTTCTGTATTTTCTGCTTACCCTGGCTGCCGTTTTACCTGGTGAGTGAGCGCCGTTTTCCCGTGGATGGCATGGCCAAGGTCGGGGGATCGACCTTTCGGATGGCGGCCTTGTCCGCTCTCCTCTGCGGCCGGCTCTCCGATCGCTGGATTTGCGCTGGCGCGACGCCACGTGTGTCCGCAAAACTTTTATGGTCGTGGGAATGATCTGCAACGGGCTGTTCCTTGCTGGCTGCGCGCTCGCGCCTGACGGACTCTTGGTGGCGCTGCTGCTGCTTGCGGGGGCATCGTTCGGGCTTATCAATTCACACCTCAATGCAATCACGCAGGTTTTATTGGCCCTTCCTGATCACGTCGGCGATCACCTGGGTGGGCGCGCTTCAATGGGGACTCGTCGTCGGTCCGGTTGAGCCGGTAGTGTGGAAGAGAAAAATGAAGCCATCCATCTCTGGAATTGCGCGCCGCCTTCAGGAACCGTCTGCTCAAATTCCGTAATACACTCTTCTCAATGAGTAGTGAAACAGAAGTCAAGTTTCGTGTTGGCGATCTGCGGACGTTAAGGCGAAAACTCCGCGCAGCAGGCTTTCGCCTCAAAACGCGGCGTACCCATGAAATGAATACGCTCTATGACTTGCCCGGCGGCGTTCTCCGCAAACACCGGGAGCTGTTGCGGCTGCGGCAATACGGCTTGGAGTGGAAACTGACCTTTAAAAGCAAAGGGGAAATTGGGCGGCACAGCACCCGGGACGAGTTGGAGACTGGCGTCAGCGACGGGAAATTGATGGATGCGATCCTGCGGGCCCTGGGATACTCACCGTCATTCCGCTATGAAAAATTTCGTCAGGAATGGACGGACAGTAAGGGGGAAGTCGTGGTGGATGAAACGCCGATCGGTAATTTTTGCGAGATCGAGGGATCGTCGCGATGGATTGACGCGACCGCAAAGAAGCTTGGCGTGAATCATGCCGATTACATAACTAAGAATTATGCGACGTTATTTGCCGAGTGGAAGAGGGGAACTAGGAGTCGCGCGCAGGAGATGACGTTCCAAGTGGTTAAGAAAGGCCACAACTAGCCGCTTCGCAGCGACGGCAAAGGAACTATCGCACGCCATTCTTGGTAACTCAGACCCCGTGGCACTTCTTATATTTTTTGCCAGAGCCGCAGGGGCAGGGATCATTCCGTCCCACTTTTTCTTGTGAGCGCACAACCTGCTGCACAGTCTGCTGATCGCCGCCTCCAGCCATGCGAGCCTGTTCGAGCTCTCGGCGTTTGCGCCGCATGAAAGCTTCTTCCAGGTCATCAGCGGACGTAGCGACCATGCGCGGTGGACGCCGCCCGTTCCCATCTCCGCCGCGTTGCGCGGGCACGCCTGCCTCCGGACCTTGTCCCGCCGCTCCACCAGATTGTGGGCCAGCAGCAGCCGCATCCGGAGGACGCTCCAGAATCTGCATGAGGTACAGATAGCGCACGGTGTCTTCCTGGAAGCGTTGCAGCATGGCCTCGAACATCTCGAACGACTCGCGTTTGTACTCGACCAGCGGATCATGCTGGCCATAGCCACGAAGACCAATACCTTCCTTGAGGTGATCCATGCTCAGCAGATGATCTTTCCACTGCGAGTCAAGCACGCTGAGCATGATCATGCGCTCGTGATGCCGCATGGCCTCGGGACCGATTAACTTTTCTTTTGCGTCGTAGCGTTCTTTAAGCTTGGCGAAGACAGCGTCGCCGAGTTCCTCCCGATTCAGCGCGTCAGCCTTTACTCCTTCGGCGAGGAAATCTACGCCGAATCGAGTGAAGACTGCATCCTTCAGGCCCTTAATATTCCAATCATCAGCGTGAGCTTTGGGCGGGCAATCTTCATTGATCAGATCACCAAGAATGGCAGAGACGTAATCTTCGAGAATGAGCTCCCTCTGATCCATGCCCTCGAGCAGCCGGCGGCGCAGACCGTAAACCGCCTCGCGCTGCTTATTCATTACGTCGTCGTATTCGAGGAGATGTTTGCGGGATTCGAAATGTTGTGCCTCGACTGCCTTCTGCGCCGTCTCGATGCGGCGCGTGATGAGCTTCGACTCAATCGGAATACCCTCTTCCATGCCCAGGCGCTCAAGTAACTTCGAGACCCACTCCTTGGCGAAGATGCGCATCAGATCATCTTCAAGGGCGAGGTAGAAGCGTGAAGAGCCGGGATCACCTTGGCGGCCGGCGCGCCCGCGAAGCTGGTTGTCAATGCGGCGCGACTCGTGCCGTTCGGTACCGAGAATGTGCAGGCCGCCGACGGCGGTGACTTCGTCGTGTTCTCTGTCGGTCTGCTCTTTGTAGCGGTAGAGGGCCTCGGTCCACTTGTCGGTCGGAACAATGTATTCGTTCCCGTTGTAGTAAAACAGCGAGGTCTGGCCGTCTTCCTGTGGACCTTCAATCTTGCCCTGCGCAACGCGAACAGCCTGCGCGATTCCCTTCTTCACCAACTCCTGCTTGGCCATGAATTCAGGATTGCCGCCAAGCAGAATGTCGGTACCGCGCCCCGCCATGTTGGTCGCGATCGTGACCATACCGTGACGTCCAGCTTGCGCCACGATTTCGGCTTCGCGTTCATGGAACTTGGCGTTCAAGACTACGTGCTTGATGCCTTTTTTCTTCAGCAACTCGGAAAGACGCTCAGACTTTTCGATCGATGTTGTGCCCACGAGCACGGGTTGTCCGCTTTCGTTGAGCTTTTGAATTTCATCCGCGGCCGCGAAGTATTTTTCCTTTTCGGTGCGGTAGACGACGTCAGGATTCTCCAGCCGCAGCATTTGCTTGTTGGTGGGAATCACCACGACTTCCAGCTTGTATATCTTGTCGAATTCCGTGGCTTCGGTCTCCGCCGTACCGGTCATGCCAGCCAACTTTTTGAACATGCGGAAATAATTCTGGAAAGTGATGGTGGCGAGCGTCTGATTCTCGCGCTCGATCTTCACGCCTTCCTTGGCCTCAATTGCCTGATGCAGGCCGTCAGACCACCGCCGTCCCGGCATCATGCGGCCGGTGAATTCATCCACAATGATGACTTCACCGTCCTTGATGACGTACTCCACGTCGCGGCGGTATAGGGCATGCGCTTTGATGGCGGTTTCGACGTGATGCTTGAGCGGCCAATTCTCCGGGTCGGCAATGTTGCCGATGCCCAGCAGTTGCTCGACCTTTTCCCAACCTTCTTCGGTGACGGTGATGTTGCGGTGCTTCTCGTCGACCACGAAATCGCCGGTGAGTTGCGCAGGCTCGCCCGGAGGTCCTTCGATCTCCTGGCCCTTTTCCAGCTTGGGGATGATGCGGTTTACTTTGTAATACTTGTCAGTCGATTCCTCGCTGGCGCCCGAGATGATCAGTGGCGTACGGGCCTCATCGATAAGGATCGAATCGACTTCATCGACGATGGCGTAGTGATGTCCGCGCTGCACGCAGTCTTTAAGGTCGAACTTCATGTTGTCGCGCAGATAATCGAAGCCGAACTCATTGTTGGTGCCGTATGTGACGTCGGCGGCGTATGCGGCGCGGCGTTCTTCATCATCGAGATCATGCACGATCACACCGACGGTCAGGCCGAGAAAACGATAGAGCTTGCCCATCCATTCCGAGTCGCGTTTGGCCAGATAGTCGTTGACCGTAACCACGTGCACACCGCGGCCGCTAAGGGCATTGAGATAGACAGGCAGTGTGGCAACCAGGGTTTTGCCTTCGCCGGTCTTCATTTCGGAGATAGTACCTTGGTGCAGTACCATGCCACCGATCAGCTGCACATCGAAGTGACGCATGTTGAGCACGCGGCGTCCGGCTTCGCGCACCACAGCGAAAGCTTCGGGAAGAATTTCGTTGAGGACTTCCTGTAGAGTGTCGTATCGCTCTTTTTCAAGCCGCTTCCGTCGATCAGGATCGGGCTCTCCGTCGGCCTCGGCGTCGACTTCCACCTCCGCTGTGGGATCGCTACCTTCGACGTCGAACCGACTCAGCCGCTCCTGGATGCGCTGGCGAAACTCGTCTGTCTTGGTGCGCAGTTCAGGGTCGGCGAGCTTCTGCATCTGGGGCTCGAGCGCATTGATGGCCTCAACTTGAGGCATCAGCGCCTTGATGACCCGCTCGTTCTTGGTCCCGAAAATCTTGGCTATCAGAGAGTTAATCAACCTTGACAATCCTTCTGAGGGCGGGAACAACCGCCGCATCAGCACTGGCTGTTAAAAGCCTAGCATATTTGGATGCCATGAACGCGCGGAAGGAGCGGTGTAGTACATCCTAAAGCCTGGCGCACTCTCAGGTCTGGTCCGAGGGAGTAGTGAGAAGCCATCCTCCACGTTGTTCTGCGAGACCTCAGCGACCTCCAGCGCTCTAAGATTCCAGAAATTGACCGCTGGCAAACCACGGATGCAGCGGATTTCATGTATATTTTCCCGACCACCCGATGCCAACTTTCTACGACCGCTTCGTTGAGTGCGCGGAGCGGTGGCCAAACAACCCCGCTGTTGAACTTCAGGGGCACGACCACCTTGAAGGTTACACCTACGCGGAAGTCCGTCAGATGGCCGAGTCCGTGGGGCGATGGGTGACCGAGAATGGCTTCGCACGCGGCACGCGGCTGGCAATTTTGGCCGATAACCATCCTCGTTGGGTAGCTGTGTATTTAGGGATCATCGCCGCAGGTTGCGCTGCCGTTCCGCTCGACACCGCATTGCATGCCGACCAAGTCGCCAAGCTGCTGAAAGATAGCGGCAGCTCAGCGCTTTTCTGCGACGCGAAGCATGCGACGGTTGCACGGCAGGCAGTCGAGGGTCTGGCGGCACCTGTGGTGCTGATGGATCCGGAACGCCTCAAACAGACTTCTGTTCCCGAACGCTCGATGGGAAATCTGTCGGCCATCTTCAGTGCGGGCCCGGGGAAATTCACTCCCGTAAACTCAAAACCTGACGATCTCGCTTCCCTCCTTTATACGTCAGGTACAACATCCGACCCCAAAGGCGTAATGCTCACGCACGCCAATGTGCTGGCCGAGGTCGAAGCTGTCTTCAATTGGGTGGACATTGGAGCCAGCGATGCCCTGCTTGGCGTGCTGCCGCTGTTTCACGTGCTGGCGCAGATGGCTAACTTGCTTCTGCCATTAGTGAAGGGATCGCGGGTGGTCTATCTGGAAACTCTAAACACCACCGAGTTGATGCGAGCACTGCGCGAGCGCAACATTACCGCTTTTGCAGTTGTGCCCCAGTTTTACTACCTGATTCACGAGCGAATTTTTCAGGAGGTCGCCAAGCGGGGCCCCTTTGCGCGGAAGGCTTTCAAGGCCTTGCTGACCTTCAACCGTTCACTGCGCCAAGTTGGAATCAATGCCGGTCCGATGTTTTTCTCGAAAGTGCACGAAACTCTGGGCAAGAAGATGCGCTACCTGGCCACGGGCGGATCGCGTTTCGATCCTGCCATTGCGTATGACTTTTATGCCCTGGGCATCGACGTTCTTCAAGCCTATGGCCTCACCGAAACCAGCGGTGCCGCCTTCGCCAACTCGCCTCACGACAACGTGATCGGCTCTGTCGGACAGGCGCTGAAGGGAGTGGAGGCGAAGATTGTCGACGCGGCTCAAGAAGACGGCGGGCCGAGCGTCGGCGAAGTCGCGCTACGCGGCGCAATTGTGATGAAAAGCTACTGGAGCCGGCCGGACGTGACCGCTGCCGTCATGCGCGATGGCTGGTTTCTGACTGGCGATCTCGGTTACTTCGATGCGCACGGCAATTTGTTCCTCACGGGACGCAAGAAAGAAGTCATCGTACTCAGCAATGGCAAGAACATCTACCCCGAAGAGATCGAGGCGCACTATTTGAAGTCGCCATTCATCAAGGAAATCGCGGTCATCGGTCTCGAAGGTCGTCCAGGTGACGGTACCGGGGATCGGTTGCACGCTGTTGTCGTTCCCAATTTCGACACGCTCAGGCAGCGAAAGATCGTCAACGCAAAAGAAGTCATCCGCTTCGACATCGAAGGACTTTCTTCTCAGATTGCCTCTACCAAGCGCATCGGCGGTTACGAGATATGGCAGGACGATCTGCCCCGCACTACAACCCGCAAGCTGAAGCGTTTTGAAATTGAGAAGCGTGTTCGTACAACGCGGGCACGGGGTACCAGCGCTGATTCTGACGTACCCCTGGAACAACCTCTCACGGGTGACGAAAACCAGTGGCTCGAGCGACCAGAGGTTAAGTGCGCACTCGAGATTGTGCGCGAATCGGCCCGGACGGCGACGTCGGCCATTCGACCCAGCCATAACCTTGAGCTCGATCTCGGGCTTGATTCCATGCAACGGGTCGAATTGCTGAGCCACCTCGAAGGTGCATTAGGCAGCGACATCGAAGAGTCGCGACTGGCAGAGATCTACACCGTGCGCGATCTGGTGGACGCGGTGCTCGAAGGTGCCGGAATCGAAAGCGGGCCAGAAAGAAAGACGTCCACGTTCGCCGGTTGGAGGGCGATTCTGGCGGAGGACCCGGATGATCCTGAAATCCTGGCGCTGTCGAAGCCACAGCCGGTCACCGACAGGGCTTTGTACTTGTCGTCACGCCTGCTGCAAATGATTGCTCTGGACTGTTTTGATTTGCACGTGCAGGGGATCGAGAAGTTGCCCGGAAACGGTCCTTACATTCTCTGTTCGAATCACCAGAGCTACCTCGATCCTCTGGTGATGGCCAGTATTTTGCCGAAAGAAGTCTTCTACCACCTCTTCGCCGTTGGGACGAGTGACATCTTTGGCGGTGGAATCATGCGGCGGCTGGCGCGCTGGATCAGGGTGGTCGTAGTGGACCCGGACGCACACCTCATTCCTGCCATGCGCTCGGGGGCCTTCGGGCTGCGACACAGACGGGTGCTCATGCTTTATCCCGAAGGCGAACGCTCAATTGACGGCACACCAAAAGTCTTCAAGAAGGGGGCGGCGATTCTCGCTACCCACCTGCAGGTTCCCGTCGTGCCGGTGGCGATCGAGGGCTTCCACGACGTGTGGCCGAGGAACAGGTCGTTTCAAGGTTTCAAGCCGCTGAAGATCGAGTTCGGCAATCCGATTTATCCGCCGCCCGAATCAGAGGCGTCAGAAGCGGCGTATGAGAAGCTGACTGCGGAGTTGAAGGCGCGGGTGATAGCGAATTGGGAAAAGCTCCGCCCCGCATGATTCCGATTTAGAACCTCTCCATCCCGTCTCCATACCCGTCGGGAATTTCTGGCGCTACTTCGCTCTCGGATGGGTCTGGTCGTACACCTGCAACACATGTTTCATCGAGAGCTGGGTGTAGCGCTGCGTAGTAGCCAGGCGCTCGTGGCCGAGCAGTTCCTGAATGGCGCGCAGGTCGGCGCCTTCTTCCAGCATGTGGGTGCCAAAGGCGTGACGCAAAGTGTGTGGGTGAACATCCGGCGACAACCCCTTCGTAATGGCGATTTTTTTCACGATGCGGCCGACGCTGCGTGTGGTGAGTCGTCCGCCGCGCCGGTTGATTAGCAAAGCGCCGCTCGGGCAGATAAGCAATCAGTGCACTCTTCGCGGAGCCTCCGAAGGGCACATAGCGCTCTTTCTTTCCTTTGCCACGAATGAGGATCGCTTCCGCACTTAGGCGAATGTCGTCGATGTTGATGCCGGTCAGTTCGGAATTGCGGATGCCGCATCCGTACAGCAATTCCAGCATCAGCTGATCGCGCTCGGGAAAGGCCGATGCTTCCGGCATCCGGCCATCGAGCACAGAGTTCATCTCTTCAATCGTAGGCACCCGCGGCAGTTTCTTCGGCAACTTGGGCGTGGATACGAGCTTGGCCGGATTCTGCTCCACCACGCCCTCCCGAGCCAGCCAGCGATACAGCGAACGCACCGCCGCCAATGCCCGCGCCACGGAAGTCTTGCTCAATCCTTTTTCGTAGAGTTGCGACAGGAACCCTCGCACCGCAACGTGATCAATATCCTTCCAACCGCGCGAACCGGCATAAGCAGAAAAGATCGCAAGATCTCCGCTGTAGGCCTTAACCGTGTGCGGCGAAGAATTCCGCTCGCACAGGTGACGAAGGAAATCCGTGACAGCCTTGCCGACGATAGTGTTTGCCTTGGGCATGGTTGATTGTCGAATCAACAATTTGCTCATCGCTGCTTCGCCCGCGGATGATGCTTCTGATAAACCGTCCGCAACCGGTCTAGCGCCAGATGCGTATACGCCTGAGTCGTCGAAATGTCGGCATGGCCAAGGATGGTCTGCACGGTTCGTAGATCGGCGCCATTCTCCACCATATGCGTGGCGCAAGAATGTCGGAGCATGTGCGGCGACGCGTGGCGGCCCGAGGCCAGCGACGCGGTTCGCACCATCTGCCAGACCCTCTGACGGGTTAGTCTGCGGCCGCTACGGGCAATGAAAAGCACTGGCGAATTCGTGACTGGTGCCCTCGCACCTGCTGCCGCCGCGACTGCACCGCGCTTCCCTGCCGCCAGCAACGGTCGCGAGTGCGTCAGATATTCCGTCAGCGCCGTTTGCGCTGATCTGCCCAGCGGGACGACGCGCTCTTTGTCGCCCTTGCCCCGCACCAGCATGTATCCGGCGTCAAGTTTCAAGTCTTCGAGCTTGGCATTGATGATTTCAGAGACGCGCAGCGCTCCTGCGTACAACACTTCGAGCATAGCGCGATCGCGCGCGGCCAACGCGGGCAGCTCTTGCCCTTGCCGCGGGGCATTTCCCCGTGTGAGCGGGGCCGCCAAGGTCACTTCCATTTCATCGCGTGCCAGCGACTTCGGCAGAACCTTCCACTGGCGGGGCGACTCGATGTTCAGCGTGGGGTCGTGGTCAATTTTCTTGTCAAGCAGCAGGTACCGGTAGAGATGCCGCAATGCGGAAAGCTTCCGGCCAACGCTTCTGCCATCCACCTGATGGGAAAAAAGCTGCTGCATGAATTCGCGAACCTCGTTGCGGCGCACGGTAAGCAGCAAGCGCTTGCGTTTCTCCAGAAACTCCGCGAACTGCAGAATGTCGGTGGTGTAGGCGCTGATGGAAAGCGGCGCAAGCCCCTTCTCGATTCTGAGGTAATCGAGAAAGCCCGAAAGCACGCGCGCGTTGGTGCCGGAGGCCATGGAGAGAAGAGTTTGAGTATGCGCGTTATCGGACACTGGGCAAAGTAATGAGAAAGGTCCCCGGCAAAGACGTTGCAAGCAACAGTCTCTACGGTCAATGGGTAAGACCAAGCCTACCGTAGAGGCAGGACCATTTCGTAGAGACGCAGCTGGTTACGCCTCCTTCACGACCCGCAGTAGCTCCACCGCCGAAAGAGCGCCTTCCGGCGTTTCCTCATGCTTGAAGTAAGCAAACACGTCCCGGCCCGCGGTCAGGTGCCCGCGGATGCGATCGGTCATGCTGCGGTGTTCTTCATCGGTATAGCTTGGCTTGCGGAAACGGTAGTAAACAAAGTCGCCCGTGACCACGTCAGGCGTGGTGCGCTGTTCGGTCTCGGCGACGCAGAGTGCTGCCTTGTGAGATCGCAGCACTTCCCAAGTC
>WNGP01000555.1_pt1 | contig 28963 bp, 27 predicted proteins | sample 5407671 | NCBI WGS metagenome assembly WNGP01 (sample SAMN13153381, study PRJNA577476) | soil metagenome | isolation source: 40 cm soil or saprolite under Garry oak tree replicate 2 | place: USA:California | collected 2016-06-15
GTGGCCGCCGGAGTAGTAGGTAGCGCTCAGGTGGGCGGTCTGTCCACCCGGTGGGTTCAAGATGGGCAGGAACGAGGCGTAGCTGCCGCCCCCCGGCTGATTGCCGACCGCCATGTCGGCGAAGGAGAAGCTCTTCGCCAGTTTGGTCACCCCCAGCACATCGCTGCCGCTGGTGGTGTTGACGGCACTGAAGTACATGGGACGCTCGGCCACGATGCCGGTGCAGTTGGGAGTGGCGTTGGTGTCCACCGTCAGGATGGCCGAGTCCGAGATGCCGATGCCGCTGGGGCTCGTTCCCAGGTCGTTGTCGACCGACTCGCTGAGGCGCTGACTGGGGTTGACAATGACCGGCAGGTTCTTGGTCAGCGGGCTGCCGCGATCGGGGGTATACAGGTAGGTAATGTTGACCTGGCAGGCGTTGCTGGTGGGGTTATCCAGCGAGAGCCACTCTTTGAAGCCATCGCCCGCGCGCCCTTCGGCAAAGTACCACGTCTTAAACACCGGCCCCGGTTGCATGTTCGGCGGCGGTGTGGGCGAAGGTGATGGTGATGGTGTTGGCGATGGTGGGGGTGCCTGATTGGCATAACTGAGAAATTGCTGGTAGATGTACGTTCCCATGCTGGCCACAGGCGTTCCCTGGTAATCTGAGATTAACTGTGGATAGGCACACAGTTTACTGCCGCCGCTTACATTGTACCATGCCCAGGCTACCCAACCCATTGAGTGCGCGTCAAAGTAAGGGACGAGCTGGCTCATGAAAGTACTATGGCAATCGTATTCACCGCTTTCAGCCGATATGATCGGGTACGTCGATGTGAGGTTGCCGAAGGAGGCATCCCATAAGGCGGGTGAGTTCTTGCCGCCGTAGGGATAGGGATGAGTATCATAGACCACATTCGAGCCACTAATTGTATTGGTGGTAATTCCGCTCAACTCATAACCCCAGTTGGTGCCAGCTACGAGTACTACATTATTCGCTCCAGCACCGCGTACCGTGGTGACAAGGGTCTGCATACCGACCGCCTGATAGCTGGGGGATTGGCCGGGAAGAGTACCATTATCATTGATGATCGGACACCCGCTGAGCCAGCACTGCCAGGTTGCCGTTGATGTTGTGAGGGTGGGGTGTGGCTCATTATACAGCTCAAAAAGCACATTCGTGTAGCTCGCGTAAATTGGAGCCACCTGCTGCCAGAAAGTTACACTTCTCGCATCAGGCATCTCCCATCCCGCAGCTTGAGCCTGACCACCAGCGTCCGCCCATTGCAGATCGATAATGACATTCAATTTCAACGCGGTGAGTGCGTCAACGGTCTGTTTCACGGTCGCCTGGTATTGCGCAGCGGTGCATTGCCCCGACAATCCATTCAACCAGATACTCTGGGTCAGGGGCAGTCGCACCGTGTTGGCAAACCAGTAGGTGCCGTTCGCGCTGCTGGTGCCAGACCCCATAAACGCCAGGTGACCAGAATCCAGGTTGCCGTCGCCCTGGCATGCAAATTCCAGCCCATCAAGTCCTACACCATGAAAGATATAAGACTTACCATCAGCCCCGATAATTTGATTGCCCTGCACGTGATATGGCCCATCCGCGAATTGATGATAGGTCAGGGATGATGGTGAGGCCGCCTGCGCAGAGCGCGCACCATGGGTAAGCAGGGTGGTCAATGGTCTGATCCAGAAGACTCCAGCGCACATAGCTATTAAAAGGAGAAGACCAATTAATCGAAAAGCAATAGAGCGTGGCATAAGCAAGTTCCTTTACAACAAGATACAATCATGATACTTTCAAGCTACAGATGATGTAATTGTATCAGTGAATATACATTCGTCAATATTTCAGGAAGTATCAAGCTGTATCATCGGCAGTATTTAAGCGAAAAGAGTTCCATCTAACCTCTATTCGTCTTCATCAAGTACTTTTGTACCGCATCAACTCTGTATACTCGCGTGATGTGACAGGATTGCGGTCAAAGCGTTGAAACATAGGGATATATCTATCATAAGGAGTGTGTGTATGCCGTCCTCTTTCTTCCAGAGGCATTTTCTATTATTTGTGATCGGGGCCATTGCCCTCACTATCGCTGTGCAGGCGCTTCTGATTGCAGGGGAACATTACTTAGCCTCCCATCCTGGTCTGGGGCCATCCAATGGCGTCATTTTAGGAAAGACTCCCACGCCGACTGTTACACCCGCCCCGACGCAGCCAGCTAACCATTACCAGCGTCCGAATTTCGAAGCAGGCATTGTTGATCCACAATGGACCCAGAATTCTTATGGGCCAGATGATATTGCGTGGCAGAATGATCTCCCTTTGATCCAGGCGCAAACCGGGGCGCGCTGGCTGGAGATGCCCGTACTGTTTACGCAAACATCACCGACATCGACCCAGGTCAAGACCGGTCAGGGTACTCCTACAGCGGAATCCGTTGTGTTTGGTATCAGGGCGGCGCGCGCATTGGGCTTTCATGTCTTTATAGTGCCGTTGTTTAGCGTGGATGTGCAGGGAGCATGGGCCGCCAGCATTCAATTCTCAACCACTGCGCTAGAGCAGCAGTGGTTTGATAGTTTCTGGGAGACATTTCAGCCCTATGTCGTGGCAGCCCAGGTGGGGGGCGCGGAACAAATATCAATAGGCACCGAGGAAGTCTGGTTGCAACAATATGCAGCGATCACGTTGTGGAATACACTGATCGCGCGCGTGCGCAGCGTCTTCTCCGGCACTATTACCTATGATATGAACTGGACTTCCCTGAGTGACCCGGTACCGGCCTGGTTCAGCAACCCTGACCTGGCGATGGTGGGCATCTCGGAGTACATTCCTCTGGTCGACCAGCGTGAACGCCTTGACCTGCCAGCCATAATTCCCCTGTGGAGAGATAAAGTGAAGGTATTGCTTGATACACTGTCAACGCAGATTGGGAAACCCGTGATCCTCTCGGAGATTGGATACCGCAACAGCGCGGATACGCTCTATCATCCCTGGTTCCCTTTCTCAACCGCTTCACCGTCCGATCCGGCTGAACAGGCAGCAGCATGTGACGCGGCGCTCACCAATATCATTCCTGACCCGCACATTATGGGTACTTTCTTCTGGGGTTGGGACTCTGTAAGCGGGTTCAAACTTTCCGGCCAGCCCGCGATGGCGGTACTTCATAAGTGGTACACCTCGCCTCAAGCCTGAGCCAGGAGATTGCAAGGGCAGGAAGGTGGCGCCCAATAGGCGTCAAGTTAAGGATGATCGAAATTGGCCGCATCTGGAAGATTTTTGAATAGCCCTGTTATTGAAAAAAGCGCATCTAGAAAAGGTCGAAGCTAGTATGGTTGCCAGAGTAGCTCCACCGATTAACGATAAAAATTTACGTATGCAGGTTGCGCGATATGCTGAGTGGCTAAGCTCGCAGAGCCAGCGCAGTGTGAAGAGCGCCCAGGAGTTAAGCCCTTATGGGACAGACGCGACACGCGAATTGCATGAGTATATCGAAAACGCCGGAAAGACGGTGCAGGTGGGCGATAAAGAGGTCGCGATCTTCGCCCCTTTCCGACCAGAACATTCGGCGCTGCAGACGTTCACACCCAGGCAGATCATCGCGTTGTTTGCGTTAGCCATTGCGTGGTTGCTCAGTCTACTGGTATGGCGCCAGGGCACGCTCATTACCACTATCGCCCTCATTACGCTGCTGTACATCAGTCACCTGGTCCTCAATATCGCGCTGGCGCTGGCTACTTTTGGGCGCAAGCACGAGGAGGAAATTGATACGCGCGTTCTTCACGCGCTGCGCTACGCCGATTGGCCTGCGTATACTATCCTGTGCCCCCTTTATAAGGAAGCGCAGGTGGTGCCCCAATTTGTGAAGGCCATGAGCGAACTGTCCTATCCAAAAGATAAATTACAGATCCTCCTCCTCACGGAACAGGATGATCGCGAGACCCGCGACGCCATTCGCGCGCTGAACCTGCCGCCACATTTTCAGATTGTGACGGTGCCAGATGGGAAGCCGCGCACGAAGCCGCGCGCCTGTAATTTTGGCCTGCTGCAGGCCACCGGGCAATTTGTGGTGATTTATGACGCGGAAGATATTCCGGAGCCGCTGCAATTGAAAAAAGCCGTGCTCACCTTTGCCAACCACGGCTCGAACCTGGCTTGCGTGCAGGCCAAACTCAACTATTATAACCCGGAACAGAATATATTGACGCGCTGGTTCACGGCTGAATACTCGCTGTGGTTCGACCTGATTCTTCCTGGCTTGCAGCGCGCTGGCCTGTCCCTCCCTCTGGGAGGCACATCCAACCACTTTCAAATACAAACCTTGCGCGCCCTGGGAGCCTGGGATGCCTATAATGTGACGGAAGACTGCGACCTGGGGCTGCGGCTTGCCCGCTACCGCTTTGAGACCGTCGTCCTCAATTCTGTTACTTATGAAGAGGCCAATTCGCAGACAAAGAACTGGATCCGCCAGCGTTCACGCTGGATTAAAGGCTATATGCAGACCTACCTGGTCTATATGCGCCATCCCTGGCGCTATCTGCGCCGGGGGCATCTGCGCGAATTTATCTCGCTGCAGTTGGTGATCGGTAGTAAAACCGCTATCCTGTTTCTCAATCCGCTGCTCTGGCTCTTGTTTGCGTCGTACTTTGTATTTCGCCCCGAGATTGGCCATACCATACAGGCAATCTATCCCAAGCCGCTGCTCTATTTAAGCGTGGTCAGCCTGGTCTTCGGCAACTTCTTTTACATCTACGTCTACCTGCTGGCCTGCGTGCGGCGCAAGCAATATCGCCTTGTCAAATGGGCGTTGTTCATCCCCATCTACTGGATGATGATGAGCGTAGCCGCCTGTATGGCGCTCTTTCAGCTGATTTTCAAGCCGCATTACTGGGAAAAGACTATTCATGGGCTGCATTTGCGTAAGAATTCACCGCCGCTCGATATTGCAACCTGGACTAATGGGGACAGATTGGCGGACGAGGAGACTATGCGCATGGTTTCCATAGGCTATGGTGGGCCCTGGCAGGTCAAAGAGTCATCGGGCGTCGTGTCTTCTGTGACGATGAGACTGCGCAAACTCATGACACTGCCCATGCCGGCCATATCGCGCACTGAACGCCAGGCGCTGCAAACGACTCCGCGTGCCTGGTGGGCGGACCCGTGGCTATTCGTTCTGCTCTTTATCGCCCTCAATGTGAGTATCACAACCTGTTACTATTCATACAAGCATTACGCTATTCTGCTCTACAATGATGCCTACGCGCACCTGCGTATTCCCTTAAGGGTTATCGATGTGCATTTCAGCGTCGCACAATTTGGGGGCGTCTGGCTGCCACTTCCACACCTTTTGATGCTGCCTTTCGTCTGGAATGCGTTCCTCCTGCGCACAGGTTTGGCGGGAAGCATTCCCTCGATGGCGTGCTATCTCGTCGCTACCGTCTTTCTCTATCTGTCGGCACTGCGTTTGACTCGAGATAAACTGGCAAGTGTTGTAGGGACGCTGGTGCTTGTACTCAATCCGAATGTGCTGTATCTGCAAACGACGCCGTTGAGCGAACCGGTGTGTATCGCCACACTGACGATGGCCTGCTACTTCTTCCTGGCCTGGACCCAGGAAGATCACCCGAAATACCTGGTGCTCACGGCGGCCAGCACCTTCCTGGCGACCATGGCGCGCTACGATGGCTGGATGTTAAGTGTGCTACTGCCGCCTTTGATCATCCTCGTCGGCTTGCTCAAACACCGCAAGCGCGCCCAGATCGAGGCGGATGTGATCATTTTCTCTGTACTGGGCTTCCTGGGCATTGTGCTGTGGGTGGTCTGGTGCGCCATCATCTTCGGCGATCCGCTCTATTTCCAGCATAGTCAATTCTCATCGCAGGCTCAACAGGCGCTGTTTGTGCAGACCGGCACTCAATACGCGGCCCACGATCTTGTCCAATCCTTCCGTTACTATATCCTCAACACCATTGATGTGGTTGGCCCGTTATTGTTTGTACTGGCAGCCCTGGCAATCGCCAGCTTTCTATCACAGCGCAAACTGTCACCAGAGCTAATAGGCGCGCTGGCATTTTTCGCTCCGTTCGTTTTTTACGTGAGCTCGCTTTATAGTGGGCAGGCCAGCCTCTATGTGCCCGAAGCGGTGCCATCCTACGCGCACCAGACGCTCTTCAATACACGCTTCGGTACGGAAATGGTAGCTCCTGTCGGGCTGTTTATTTCCGTGCTGGTAGCGCGCTTGCGCATTCCGGCGCTTGGCCGTGCATGGGGTTCGCTTGCTCACATAGCCTTTCTACTTCTCATTCTCATTCAATCGGTCTTGATCGTCTCCAACGGCATCATCACCGTCCAGGATGGTCAATATGGCGTGTCGTGCGCGCAATACCACCGCATCAACATTTATTTGGCGCAGCACTATAACGGGGGGAAGATTCTCGAAGATATTTATGCCTCAGACATCGATGGAATTGATGCCGGCCTTGACTACCTGGCTTTTGTGAATGAAAGCTCTGGCTCCGCGTGGGTGGCCGCGCTACAAAACCCGACAAAAGTGGATTGGATCATTGTGCGCCCGAAGTGGCTGAGCCGTCCGGGCGATCAACCCGACCTGGTCGCGCAAGCCATCAATCTGAACAGCTTAACCTTTCTACAAGACTTTGCGCTGGTAGTGCAGGAGCCAAATGGGCTGGAACTCTATCATCGCAATGGGCTTCCTCCCTTACCAACAAACCCGATTCCGCCAGGTTTGCCCAATGAACACAAACTCTGTGGGTCCGGTACGCCGTGATGTTCCAGGCCATTCTGGAAGCCTCCAGCCTAATCCTGATCGCTCCCATCGTCCGTATTGGTGCGACGTGTAGAGGTGGCGCGCCGCGTCGTCCTGGTTGTATTCGTAGCCGCTTGATCCGTAGCTGTGCTGCCATTTGACGCGTCGCTTGACTCAGGTGTTTCGCCGATGGAGCCGGTAGCGGCCATGACCTCCGCGGGAGGCTCTGATGAAGGGGTGGACGAGTCCTCAGAGGATTCCGCAGGAATGTCTGCGCGCCCCTCCACGGGAGGTTCGGACGTTACCTGATTAGCAGGTATGGGAGTATCGGTCTGATGCTCCGTATCTGAGGGACTCTCTGCCGATTCAGCAGTATTCTCAGTGTTTCCGGCTGTTACCGGTTGGCCCTGCTGCTGATCAGAGCTTGCCTCGGGCCCCTGCTGGGAAGCGCGCAGCTCGGCCAGGTGTGATTCCAGGGTGCTCAGATGTGCTGTGCGGCTTTTCAGGAGCGCCTGGGCTTTCGCAACCTTTTTTTCAGCCCTCCCTACCAATGTCTTTGCCTTTTCGACCGCGAGCATCACTTTCGCTTCCCGTTTGGCTTGCTTTTTTTGTTGTTTCTGCGACGAATTCGTCGAACCGGTAGGGGCCCGATTTATCGCGCCCTCGTCGCTCCTCGATTTCTTTGCCATGATATTCACCTCATTACATTAATAGTGGGACACGGGGTATGCCTGACCAACGAAAAAGGATGGGTCTCTATAACAATCACGTAGTATCAATGACGTGCGCCTCAAATACTTACCTGGAAGGGGATGCGCGATGCTTTCAAGCTACTACTATCCTAGACTATACACGAAAATGGAGAAGATAGCTATAGATATTTTGTGAATTATTGCCGGGGTGACCGCAAGGATACGTCCTGCTTCCTTGCCCTAGTCTTGCCTTTACCAGAAAACGTTTGTTACAATTTCTCTTACTACCGAATCAGGGAGCATAAGATGGAACTGAATGATACCACCAATTATCAACGTTGTTTTGTCTGTGGACAACGCAATCCCTATGGACTTCACCTGGTATTTCGCCTCGAGGAGAAAAGCATTGTGGCTGATTTTCAGCCGCGAGAGGAACACCAGGGTTTCCCAGGTATTCTTCATGGCGGAATAGTAGCAGCTGTCCTGGATGAAGCGCTGGGACGCACATCGTTGTTGGGCAATAACCAGGAATGGACGATGACGGGTCGCCTTGAGGTGCGCTATCGTCGCTACGTGCCATATGGTCCACTCCTACGAGTGCGTGCCACCCTGGATAGGGAGCGTAGCCGTATGCTACAAGCATCGGGTGTTCTCACGCTTGCAGATGATGAGAGTGCGGTGCTGGCGGAAGCTACAGGAACATTCCTACCCCTTGCTCCCCAGATCGTGGACACGCTCATGAAGGATTATCCAGACCTGCGCGGCTTTTTTGATACCAACAATGCGTAGGGACAAGGGGCGGTTGAGTGGATGGGAGGGGGCCTTGTGCTTGTCCTCCCTGGGAATCGAGCAGGCAACCAGGACAAGCACAAGGCCCCCGCATCCGCTCCACGCCGCCCCTTGTCCCTACGCATTCGTTATTGGTTCTCCGGTGGAAAAGGTATTTCTGTTGGCGGCGGAGGCGCAATTTCTATGGGTGCGGTCTTTACCGAGATATCCTTTGGCGGGGGCGTGACGCCCGTTTCGCGCAGGATATCTTGCAGATGCCGCGCATCGATGGTTTCATTTTTGCGCAACTCCTGCGCGATACGATCAAGGGTGGGGCGATAGGTCATGATCAGCTCCACGGCGCGCGCGTAGCACATGCGCACGATGCGATCCACCTCTTCATCAATGGCCTCTGCCGTCGTTTCGCTGTAATCGGATGGCGCGCCGGTGTCGGCACCGCTAAGAAATGGACTGGCGCGTTCGCTGAATGAGACGGTTCCCACACGCTCGCTCATGCCCCAGCGCGTCACCATCTGGCGCGCGATAGCCGTCACGCGCTGCAGGTCGTTCTCCGCGCCTGTCGTAATATGCCCGATAGCGACTTGCTCGGAGGCTCGGCCACCCAGCGCGTAGACGATCTGCGTCAGCAGGTACTCTTTCGAGTAGTTGTAGCGATCATCGAGCGGCGTTGCCATGGTCACGCCAAGCGCCTGCCCACGCGGCACGATGGTGACTTTGGTGATGGGGTCACCATGTTCGGAGAGCATGCCCGCCAGGGCATGTCCACCCTCGTGGTAGGCGGTCACGTTCAAGTCTGCCTCGCTGAGGACGAGAGGACGTTCGGCTCCCAGCAGGATTTTGTCCAGTGCCTCTTCAAAGCATTGCTGGTTGACGTAGTCCAGGTTGCGGCGTGCCGCCAGCAGGGCGGCCTCGTTCACCAGATTGGCCAGGTCCGCGCCTACCATGCCAGGTGTGGCGCGCGCCATGGCTACCAGGTCAATATCTGGACCAAGCGGAACATCGCGCGAGTGAATCTTGAGGATGGCGAGGCGCCCGTTCCAGTCGGGCCGGTCTACGGTGACGCGCCTATCGAAGCGACCGGGGCGCAGCAGGGCGATGTCGAGTCCATCGGGGCGGTTGGTCGCGCCGATCACTACGACGGCCTGACGTGTATCGAAGCCGTCCATCTCGACCAGCAGCTGGTTCAAGGTCTGTTCGCGCTCGTCGTTGCTGTTGATGCTGGAGCCGCGTTGTCGTCCCACGGCGTCAATTTCGTCGATGAAGATGATACTCGGCGCTGCCTTCTTGGCCTGGTCGAACAGGTCCCGCACACGGCTCGCGCCGACACCCACCAGCACTTCGACAAACTCCGAGCCTGACATCGAGTAGAATGGCACGCCCGCCTCACCGGCCACGGCACGCGCCAGTAGCGTCTTACCGGTTCCAGGAGGGCCTACCAGCAGCACCCCGCGGGGAATCTTTCCACCCAGGCGTTGATACTTCGAGGGTGTCTTCAAAAACTCGACCACTTCTTGCAGGTCGTACTTGGCCTCGTCTACACCGGCGACATCCGCGAAGGTGGTGCTGGGACGGTCCTCCAGGATCAGCTTTGCGCGGCTCTTGCCAAAACTGAAGATGCCCTGTTGTCCCTGGGTCGCGCGGCGACTGATAAAGACAAAGATGGCGATCAGGAAGATGAAAGGCAGGAAAGCAATCAGAATATTCAGCCAGAAGCTATTGTCGGTGGGCGGCTGGGTAATCACCGTTGTCATAATAACGCAGGTGGGTTTCGTAAAGCCTGGAGTGCTCGGTTGCGTCAGAATTGGCACAAGATTGGGGTCGCCATTAGGCAGCTGCACTACGTGATAGGAGCTGAAGCCCCCTACCGGGCTGCAGAAATCCCCGGTGATATCGCTCGAACCAATAATGGTGGCAGATTTGATATTGCCGTTGTTGATCTGATTATAGAAATCGCTATACGCCAGTTCTTTGCGCTGCGAGGAGGTGTTGTTATTACTTGCGTTGAAAAACTGGTAGAGATAAATGCCCAGCATGACCAGCACGATGATCAGCAGCCAGCGATTGACAGAGGACATGCCACGTTGGGGTGGTTGCCCGTTGGGGCGACCAGCAGGACCAGGACGCAACTGATTGCGCGATCGCTGAGGTGTGTTGTTGTTATTTTGTAGCCAATAGCTATTGGCCGGTTCTTTTGTCATTATCCGCCTTCGCCTTCAATGGAAATGTATGTGGGAAATGTGTTCCGCTCTTATTATATCTTATGGATGTATGAATTGCACGGTTACGATGGTGTTGCCTTCAATTGTAACACGATGATGCGAGAGCTATGGGGTTCAATCGTCAAGCGGTCTGCCGGGCGATTGAGCGCGTCTTCGCTGCCAACGGTCGGCTCGAAACACACGAAATTATGATCTGGTTTGGTCGGCGGCTCCGACCAGACTTGCATGTTATGCAGCGCGAATTGTCCTTTTTGCGGTAATTCCTCAATGCTCAACGCCCCTCGTCCAGGAAATTGGAGGTGTACTGGGTCCGTATTCCGACTGCCAGACTCCCAGACGGACTGCGTCCTGGCCTCCGGCTCAGGCAGTCGGAAAGGCATATTATGCGGAAATGGGTAGGGATTGTCCGGAATGTGCTCTACCCAGTCGAAGTCCCCCACAGCAAATCCTGGCGGCCCATCCGTCACCAGCGCCGCCTTCTGCTCCTGTGCCACCGTGAAATACGGATGGAAGCCAGGCGCGATGGGCATTGGGTCGTCGCCGCGATTCTCCATCGTCAGGGTATAGGTCAGCGTCCCTTCACCTGCTAGAATCCTGGCGCTAAAAGTAAATGCATACGGATAGCCGGGCCGTGTAGCGTCACTGCTGCTCAACTGCATGATCAGCGAGGTCTCGTTTTGTTCAGTGACAGTCCAGGGCAGGTTGCGTCCAAATCCGTGTATGGGAAGTGTAGTGCCTTTCTCCTGAAAAATGCCATCCTTCAGGCGTGAAAAATTCGGGATCATCAAGGGCAGCCCCCAGCGTTTCACATTGCCCGTTTCCTCCGGTCGATAGAGCACCTGCCACGAGCCCACCTGGAAATGCGAGACGAGGCAGATATCGCTGATGATGCCAATGGTGGTGTTGCCATGGGTGAGTACGCGTTCGCGTGCGGTTGGGAAGTTCATGAAATCGGCCATTACTTTGCTCGTCCTAACTTGATAGTCATCTCGACAGCGGGCGACGCAAGCGTCCCAACCCCTCACAACCCCGCTACAGAATTCTGGCGATATTGTATGCATTATTGGGGAGAAGTGCAAGAGATACAGTAAAAGGCTGCTTGCCAGAATGCCTACTGCTCTTGCGTTTTGATGCCTGGAAGCTTATACTTGATGTTGAACGAGCGGGCGCGATAAAGTTTGATACCAGCTTGCCAACTGGGTCCGTATTCCGACTGCCAGACTCCCAGACGAACTACGGTCAGACAAGTTGGAAGATAGTAATCGGGCCTTACGAAGGAGGAGAGTAGTACGTACCCTCGAGCCTGTAGTGGGATGGTCAGTAAATGACGATGGAGGATCCTTCGGAAAGAAAAGAGGTCGGAGAACAAGCGGGGACGAGTGGCGAACCTTTTGATAGCCAGCCAGCCAACGCGCTGCGCGCTACGGCTTCGCCGTCAGGCAGGCTGCAAGGAACGAATGGCGCCCCTACGAAGGAGGAGAGGCAGTCTGTGCAAGGAAATATTGCCATCAAAGGGACACGCAATGGCTTGCTTTTAACCCTGGAACCAGAAACACCCTTTGGTGATCTGCTCACCGCGCTTTCCGAACGACTCTCGGAGGCTCCCGCCTTCTTTCGCGGCGCGTCGCTGGCGTTGGATACCACCCGCCGCACCTTACAGGTCAGCGAACGCACACAACTCGAAGCCCTGCTTGCCTATTATCATATGTCGGTAGCAGTGCCGGAACCAGCCACCACAGCGCGCCTCGAATCCCAGGTCTCTGCCGCTCAAGCTCTTCAACCTCCTGAAGTCTCAGCAGCCAATTCGTTGCAGAGTTCACAGGAGCAGAGCATCCAGCAAGACCTGCGCACGTTCAACGATACGCTCTTTTTACGGCGCACCGTGCGTTCGGGCCAGGCCATACACCATCCCAGTCATGTCGTCGTGCTGGGTGATGTCAACCCTGGTGCAGAGATCGTCGCTGGCGGAGACATCATCGTTTGGGGCGTCCTGCGCGGCATGGTGCATGCAGGCTACCCCGACAACGCGGAGGCGCTGGTCTGCTCGTTACTGCTGGCCCCTGTGCAGTTGCGCATCGCCCACCTGCTCTCGCGTCCTCCCGAAGGATACGAAGCGCAGCCGCGTCCGGAAGTCGCAGCCATCAGGAACGACCAGATTGTCGTAGAAGCCTGGGTTAATGGCCGCCCACCGCGCAAATAGCTGTTGGAACCGTAGTTGCTTATCTTGTATGGAGACGCAAATGGATAGTCGGGTAATAACCATCACATCGGGGAAGGGCGGTGTTGGCAAGACCACGACCACCGCGAATCTGGGGACAGCCCTGGCAATGATGGGCAAAAAGGTCGCCGTTGTCGACTCTGATATCGGCCTGCGCAACCTGGATGCCGTCATGGGGTTGGAGAATCGCATCGTCTACGACCTTGTCGATGTGGTCGAAGGACAATGTCGCTTGCGCCAGGCGCTCATCAAAGACAAGCGCCAGCCGGAACTCTATCTCCTTCCTGCCGCCCAGACGCGTGATAAAAATGCGGTCAACAGCGTTCAGATGGAGCAACTGTGCCAGCAACTGCGGCCAGAATTTGATTATATCCTCATCGACTCGCCCGCGGGCATCGAACAGGGTTTTCGCAACGCTATTGTCGGCGCTGACGAGATCGTGATTGTAGCCAACCCGGAAATGGCTTCGGTGCGCGATGCCGACCGTATCATCGGGTTGGTTGAAGCGGCTGGGAAGCCGGAGCCGCGGCTGATACTCAATCGACTGCGCCCTGAAATGGTGAGACGAGGCGATATGATGGATGTCGCGGATGTATTGGAGGTGCTGGGTATCGATTTGCTCGGTATCATTCCTGAAGATGAGACCATCATTGTCGCCATCAATAAAGGCGAACCAATCGTTTACGAGAAACGAGCGCGCGCAGGAAAAGCTTTCCTCAACGCCGCCCAGCGCATTATGGGCGAGGAGGTTCCTCTCGAAGACGTGGAGGACGCGCCGAGGCTCATGGAACGCCTGCGACGACTGATGGGTTTTGGCCCTGCGTTAACTGAGAAACGTGTACGATCGTAGGGGCTCGATTTATCGCGCCCTCTGATTGTGAGGCGAAAGCTATGGGTGTGTTTGAATTTATGTTAGGTCGAAAGAAACCCTCTCCTGGTGAGGTAGCGAGGGAGCGCTTGAAAGTCGTTCTGGCAAATGATCGGATCAAAGTGAACCCGGAATTGCTAGAACTGATCAAGATGGATCTACTCAAAGCTATCTCCCAACGTATGGAAGTGGATGAGCAACGTGTGCAGGTGAATATGACGCGCGAGGGCGGCCTGGATAAAATACTGGCTGATATGCCCGTCAAGCGCCAGAAGATCGCGTTTGAATGGGACCCTCCTGCCTACACGCCCGCTGCCAATGCCCTCAAAGGCAATAAATTGCATGTAGAAGTCGAGCGCATGGACGAGGAATAACAACTGTTGCGCGAAAATTGCCATTGCCAGGACGACACAAACCAGGGCGTGGGCTTGTCCCCGCCCTGGTTTGTGTCGTCCTGGTTCGTATCGCCTGGAGAGTTCCTCGGTGATGATCAGCTTACTTAACCACAATCGTATAAGGCAAACTCTGGATGTACTGTGGGCACATCTCGCCTTGTTTGCAAATGGCTTTCCCGTAGAAGGTCAAAACGGTAGTGCCAGCGCCCTGAGCCGTAAAGCGCCACACGCACATATGCGATGTGGTCAGAGCGAAGCCGGCAGGCGTTTGCAGTTGCAGCTCGCCCTGTGATGCGGTCGGGCCTGTCCAGGACTGTCCAAAGGGAAGATCAACCTCTATCACATCACCCACGTGCGCCGTAATAGTGGTGTTATGCTTGGACTGTGTCAATACTACATTCGCCGGACTGGGAGCCGTACCCACGACGGTACTACTGGGACAGCCATTCGTGTTGACAACAGGAGTGGGAGTGGCGGGCGCGGACCCCGTTGAGGTTGTTCCTGTGTTTGAACCACAGGCGGCCAGCATAAAGGCCAGTATGGTGACAAGCGAACCTACCAGGAACCATGTACGACGCTGCACAATTTGAACGCTACGCATAATGTCTACTCCTTTTATGATTGACTTCCTAACATCGTGAACAGTATGAATTGGATTAGTTCTACTGGTATCAAGACGTTTCTTTATGAGAGAAAGTTCCCTCTTACATCCTCATTCATCAATAAACGCGTGCCAGAGGTGGGTCTGCATAGCCGCAACGTTTATCAGCCGACGGTAAATTCAATTGATTGCGCGTGCAAGCCCTGCACACTACTCTCGTCGGGCGCGAGATGGTAATAGAGAGTGACGCGATAGGCACCCGTTCGCCACGCACTATTGGATGAGGATCTGTTTGTGCCAGAAACGGGCATAAACGAGAGCGTCGTTATTCCACCAGCTTTGAGCATCACCGGGCCGGTAGGGAGCTCGGCCAGGCAGCGGCCTATCGTGACCCAGCCTGTGCTTGATTGCCACTCGATCTGTAATATGGAACATTCGCTCTGGTGATTGGTCGTATAGATGTTGCTTGAAAGGCCATTGAGGATGCTGACAGTCACCACTTCCCCTGGCGCATACTGCGCCTTATTTAGCACGAGCTTCACCTGCCCCAGTGTTACCGCTATCGCGGTGGTACTTGTAGGTTTGGGTGTTGAACCGGTGGTTGTCGTTGGAACAGGAGTGGTGCCACCAGGGGTACTAGTCGCATTACTACTGGTCTGAGATTGATACGCATAGCCACATGCCGTCAGACCGAAAGCCAGTATGAGTATAAACGTGAGCGCTATGCGTGATAACGTCATATGTCGCATAACTTGCTACCTCCATAATAATCTTTCTATGCTGTAGGGGCGGGGGCCGTGTTGATGCGGGGTTGGGACGCTTGCGTCGCCCGCTGTGCCATCAAAATATACTTCGATAATTTATTCATCTCCGTAATGAAAGACGTTGCCTCGAGCATAATAGTTCCTCATCCCTATCACCTGAAAGCATTATCTTCTCTATCCGTCCTGCCCTAACTCGACCACAGTCCACGTTTATTTCAACAGGGCTTTTGATGCTGCTTTATTGAGAAGTAAAACCCTCAAGAAATGCTTTACGGGCATGATTAAGAGCAGTATTACACGTTAAAGCGCCATGTTACTGAGTAGGTTGTTGTATGTGCGATCCTGGGGGGTCGTCCGGGTGGCCCAAAAGTCACCTTTGTGGAGTGTCGTATGCAACGTAATTTAGTGCGGAACATCCTGTTTATTGTTACATCTCTCTTGTTGATTAGCGCGAGTTTGCTGGCCATGCGTATGGTGGTACGCGCGGACCAGAATCAGCACAACGTCTTGAGTGGGCAGGTTGCGCCACTCATCCAACAGGCGCAACTGTTGCAGGCTGCAAGTCCCAACCAGCAATTGAACCTCTCCATTGGTTTGCAATTGCGCAACCAGGCAAACTTTGATAGTTTGCTCAGCGCCATCTATGATCCTCAATCACTCCAATATCACCAATATCTTACGCCCGATCAATTTACCCAATTATTTGCTCCCACATCCGACCAGGTGCAGCAAGTTGTATCGTTTCTACAAAGTCAGGGATTGACGATAACGAATATTGCTCCTAATAATCTGCTGATCGATGCGAGCGGCACCGTTGCGCAGACGCAGCAGGCCTTTAGCATCCAGATTAACAATTACCAGCTAGGCAGCCGTACCTTCTATGCCAATGCGACGCCTCCTACAATTCCTGCCCCTATAAGCCAGTTGATCACCTCGATTGGTGGTCTCGATAACAGCGTGCAGTATCAGCCGCTCTATCAACACGCTCTGCATACGAAACAGGTCACATTTCATACGCATGGGCCAACCAGCGGTTTGGGCCCCAAAGACCTTACCAGCGCATATAATGCGTCATCCCTGCAAACTGCCGGTGTGCTTGGAGATAATCAGACCGTCGCGCTGTTTGAACTGGATGGCTATCAAGCACCGGATGTCGCGCAGTATTTTTCAAATTATGGATTGACAACGCCGAATATCACGAATGTGCTGGTCGATGGCTATACCGGTTCCGCGGGCCAGGGTGCGATTGAGGTTGAGCTGGATATCGAAGTAGTGGGCGCAATGGCTCCCCATGCAAACCAGCTTGTGTATGAAGGGCCAAACACGACCCAGGGCTTGAATGATACCTATAACCAGATCGTGCATGACCATAAAGCGCAGATCGTCAGTATTAGCTGGGGTCTGTGCGAATCCAGCACAGGCCCGGCAGAATTGCAAACGCTCGACAATATCTTTAAGCAGGGGGCATCAATGGGTATCTCATTCTTCGCCGCCTCTGGAGACTCAGGAGCGTATGATTGCAACGATGGTAATCTGGCCGTAGATTCACCAGCCGGTGATCCCTATGTAACCGGCGTGGGTGGCACGAACTTGCAACTCAATGCCGGGGCATATGGCAGCGAATCGGTATGGTCCAATGCGAACGATACGCAGCGCAGTCCTAAAGGCGCTGGTGGCGGAGGCGGCATCAGCAACACATTCCTCCAGCCCTCCTGGCAAACTGGCCTGGGTGTGATTAATGCAAACAGCAGCGGCGCTCCCTGTAACGCGCCGAACGGGCAATATTGCCGCGAAGTGCCGGATGTATCCGCGGCTGCCGATCCCACGACGGGATATGCTATGTTCTGCACCGTCACCAATGCGGGTTGTCCCTCAACCGGCTGGATCACTGTAGGAGGAACGAGTGCCTCCGCTCCATTATGGGCGGGCAGCGCCGCTTTGATCAATCAATACCTCCTGTCGAAAGGCAAAACCGTCATTGGCTATGCCAACCCCGCACTCTATAGTGTATTCAACGCGCAGCAGCCGCTGTCGCCATTCCATGATGTCACCTCCGGCACCAATCTGTTTTACCCGGCCGGATCCGGTTATGATATGGCGAGTGGTTTGGGCTCGCCCGATATCAACAACATCGCGCAAGACCTGGCCTCGATTACTGGAGGCCCAGGCACTCCTACGCCGACCCCCTCCCCAACTGTCACATCGACGCCGTCACCGTCGCCGACGAGTCCTCCTCCGACGAGCACGCCGACGCCGCCCCCGGCTATTATCCAAAATGGCGGCTTCGAGAAAGGGCAGTCTCCCTGGCAGGAGTCATCGTCGGGTGGCTACCAGATTATTCAGAACCTGAACGCGCATAGCGGCCAAAATAGCGCGTACCTGTGCGGTTATTCGGGCTGTGATGATCGCATCTGGCAGGTCTTTACCGTTCCGGCCAATTATACAAAGATCACCGTGAGTTACTGGTGGTACTCCGACACCAATAAGACCACCTCGCAATGCCAGGATGTCTTTACCGGTCGCCTGAAAACGTCCTCCGGTTCAAATATTGGGAACGCTTTGCAACAAAGCTGCAATACCAATGTTACAAATTACTGGGTGCTGAGAACCTATGACGTATCGGCCTTGCTTTCATCCTACAAAGGCAAGCAGGTGATGCTCTTCTTCGAAGGCACTAACACGCCGAATCAATATCAACCCACGGACTTCTTCGTGGATGATGTGACGATCACTGCGCAGTGATTCTTTGGGGAATCCAGGGCAGGGGCAAGCCCAGCCCGTACCCTATACGGATGAGTTTCGCGCTTCGTCTAGGGTACGGGCTGGGCTTGCCCCTGCCCTGAAAACTGTCTCTCAAATTCCAAATATGTGTGATATACTGAAGATAAGCAGGTTGCACCTCCTCACCTTCAATATTTGGGGACGGAAATCGCAAGGAGGCGGCATTTCCAGGGGCGGAGGCCACTATCTATTTCGTTTGACCAGGGATGGGATTTCGACAACATACCCTCCCTTCATCAATTCCACGAGGATGACTACTAATGATTGAACATGATGGAGCTATTTCACCAGAAAATACGCTCTTTGTTATGCTGTGTTTTGAAGGCCCCGATGTCTACTCTACGGCGGGCGGATTGGGAACGCGCGTGACGGAACTGAGCGAGGCGCTGGCGATGCAGGGCTATACCACGCATCTTATTTTTATTGGCGACCCGAGCCAGCCTTCTGTAGAAACCCGCGTCGATGGACGCCTGATACTCGAACGCTGGTCGCAGTGGGTCAGCGCGTATCATCCCAATGGCGTGTACGATGGTGAAGAGCAAAAGCTCTTTGATTATAACGAGAGCGTACCTTACCACATCTATAATGAAATTGTGCGCCCGGCCGTTGCCGCTGGGAAAACGGTGGTCATCCTGGGCGAGGACTGGCATACCGCCGAGGCCATGAGCCGCACCTCTGACATGTTGCACTGGTTTGGGGTGCGCCAGAAAGTACTGATGCTCTGGAACCTCAACAGCTTGATGTCGCTGCACCGCATTAACTGGGGGCGCTTAAACTACGTTACCACCATTTCCACCGTCAGCAAGTATATGAAGCATCGCATGTGGGACTATGGCGTCAATCCCCTGGTTATTCCCAATGGCATTCCGAAACGCCACCTGAATCCAACCGATTCAAAGGCGGTTGCGCGACTGCGCGATATCGCCCAGCAGGGCAATCCTGGCCGCATGTTCCTCTTCAAGATTGGTCGTTTCGATCCCGATAAGCGCTGGATCATGGCGATCGAGGCTGTAGCACGGCTCAAACACAGCGGACACCCTGTAACGCTCTTCGTGCGCGGGGGAATAGAACCACACGGCGCGGATGTGCTGCGCCATGCCTATAACATGGGCCTGCATATCCAGGACGTAGAAGCCCGGAGACCTACCATGAAGCAGTCTCTGGACGCGGTTGCGAAAGCTGGCCCGGCTGACATCTATAATCTACGCTTCTTTCTCCCCGAAGAGTTTGTGCGCGCCACCTATCGCGCCGCAGACGCAACGCTCGCCAATAGTGGTCATGAGCCATTCGGCCTGGTAGCCCTCGAAGTAATGGCAGCCGAGGGCATCGCCGTCACAGGCTCTACAGGTGAGGACTATGCCATCTCCTTTGAGAACGCCATCGTCACCGAAACCGATGATCCCGACGAGATCGTGGGCTACTTACTCTACCTGCGCCGCCACCCGGAGGAGCAGACGCGCATTCGTAAAGCTGGCTGCCTTACTGCCGAACAATTCCTCTGGGACCAGGTGATCGAGAATCTTGTCAGCAAATTAGAGTTCCTGGCGCGTAAACAGGATATCATACTCACCTGATATCGCTCGAAATGATTCGTAGGGACAAGGAGTGGAGTGGTGTAGGGCGGGGGCCTTGTGCATGTCCTCCCTGGTGAGGCGAAAAGGCAAAAAGGACAAGCACAAGGCCCATCCTCACCGCTGCCCCTTGTCCCTACACATTACCAGGGAGAATGGAGACCCGCATATGGCGCGCATTGATGTCCACCAGCACATCTTGCCTCCTGTATACCTTGCGGCCCTGGCTGAACGTGGTATCACAGCGGGCGGAGGGATGCCTTTCCCCGCCTGGGATCTTCAGCGCATGCTTGAAGTGATGGACCGTTACGAGATAGCAACGGCCATCACCTCCATATCAGAGCCAGGCGTCGATATTGGTGATCCGGTCTTTGCGCGGAACATGGCGCGCCAGTGTAATGAGTACGCAGCGCACCTGGTACGAGAGTATCCAGGTCGCTTTGGAGCCTTTGCTACCCTGCCTCTACCAGATGTCGATGCCGCGCTGCGCGAACTGGAATACGCGCTAGACACGCTGCAACTGGACGGTGTAATACTGCTCTCCAATAGTGACGGCCATTATCCAGGGGACGAGCTCTTCGACGATCTTTTTACAGAACTCAACCGGCGCAAGGCGATAGTGTTTCTTCATCCTACTGTCCCGCCCATCAATCGTGAGCTACACCTCAACCTGCCCCCATTCCTGGTGGAGTTTGTCTTTGACACGACGCGCGCCGTAGCGAATCTGGTGTATAGCGGCACATTGGAACGTTGTCCCGATATGCGCCTTATCCTGGCACATGCGGGCGGCACCGTCCCCTACCTTGCCCTGCGCATCTCTATGGGGCAGACAATGCTCCCAGGCCTTCCCCAGGGGGCTATGAGCTACCTCAAACAATGCTACTACGATACCGCGCTCTCGGCCTCTCCCTTTGCCCTGCGTTCACTGCAAGAACTGGTCGATGCCTCGCATATCCTCTTTGGCAGCGACTACCCTTTCGCACCCGACCTCCTGACAGGTTTTTCATTAAACAGCATTGCAACCTCCGCCGGATTTGATGAACAGGCGCGCGCGCTGGTTGAGCGAGGAAGTGCGCTCGCGCTTTTCCCCCGCTTTTCGTAGGAACGCGATCAATCCCGTCCTGGTAATATACCTGAGGTTAAGAGATAATCATCACCCTGGTTGAGATTTGATGAAGATTTGGGACATTCCTCCTATTTTTCACCCCCTTCTGCCCGAAAAATTGACGAATTGCGGTGTATTCTTGTAGACTCGGAAAATGAAGAGATAACGAAGCCAATGGGGTACTTGTTGAAAAGTGCCATAGAATCGGACACCGCGTCCGTTAGCATGAGGTAGGTTATGCGGCAATTCCATCCGCTTGTGTCATTTCAGGATGAAGTTGAAGTTGCAGATGCAGATACATCCATAAAAGATATCCAATTCGAGCCAGCCCAGCAAGCCATGTTTACTGGGCCACTGTTCTTCATTTCGAGTCAGACTCCTCGGGTCACTACGGAAGAACTTACAGCCATTGCTGACCAATTTTCCCAATCCTCCGAAGAGCCAGGCACGCTTTCGCTCATAGCGGCGCTACAATCGACTATGGGTACCACTGCCAACGAGCGTATAGTGGTGATTCCAGGCGAGAAGAAACGCAAGAAAGCAGCGGAAAAGCCTATACCCGCCAGGCGTATCATGAGTACGCGTTTGCGTCATGGCATTGTATTGAGTGTCGTCTTATTCGTGCTGGTATCGACGTTGATCTCGCTTTCTCCACTTGCAACTGGCCAGAGTGGCTTCCAGGTCTTAGCTGCTTTTGGGAACAGGATCATCCAACAACCCTTCAACTGGCAGATTCAATCACACGATGCGCCTGCCTCACAGCAGCCTGTTACGCAGCAGAATAACCTGGCTCCTCCGCCGATAACGTTACCAAAAAGTCAGTATATCGCTATTGCCCAGCAGGATGCCAGCGCCGCCGGTATCTCACCTGATTATTTCGTCCGGCAGATCAACCAGGAGAGCGGCTTCAACCCAAACGCTGTTTCTCCGGCAGGGGCTGTAGGTATCGCGCAATTTCTGCCAGGGACCGCCGCCGGTCTGGGCATCAATCCCTGGGATCCTATACAGGCACTGCGCGGAGCGGCCCAGCTGATGGCCAGTTATGCCAGAAATTATGGCGGGGATTACGCAAAGGCCCTGGCGGCCTATAATGGAGGCAGCGGCACCGTACAATATGCCGTTAATGCCTGTGGCGCCGCCAACTGGAAGAATTGCCTGCCCTATGAGACCCGCCACTATATTTATGTCATTATGGGGATATAGCATCTAGCTTGACATTATCTCTCCTTGCAACATACAATTTGGTATCTTCATAGAAGTGTAAAGCTAGCAAAAACGTCCTTCAAGCAAGGAGCTATATCCAGATGACCACTACCGCCTTACAGAGCGAAGAGGCTCTGCTAAGCCGCATCCGTAAGCAGCAGCTCATCGAGTCTGTCGATCACATGAGTCCCATCTATCTCGAAGGGATGAAGCGCATTCTGACCGTGTCGGCGGATACCGAACTCATCAGCGCGCCCGCGTATTATCATGCCGCCGTGTATGCTCCCAATTTGAATAATTTTGGCTCAGCGATCTCGATTATTCAGGATGAGCTGGGACACGCGCATATTGCGTACCGTTTGCTGCGGGACCTGGGTGTAGACACCGAAACCTTGATCTTTGAGCGCGAGCCGCGCAACTTTAAGTACCCCTATGCCTTTGATGTTCCACTGGATAGCTGGGTAGAACTAATCGTCGCCAATGCCTTCTATGACCGGGCCGGGTACACGCTGCTCGGCGATGTCTATCAGAGTACCACCTTTGGCCCATGGAAACGCGCCCTCGTCAAGGTAGACAAAGAAGAGACCTTTCACCTGCGGCACGGCGAACAGGGCATGCGCAAACTGAACCAGGATAGCAGTGGACACGAAGCGCTGCAAAAGGCCGTGGACTGGATGTTCCTGCTGACCGTCGAGTGGTTTGGCCTGCCGGACGATCTGAAAAAGCACGGCGAGCAGCTCGAATACGGCTTCAAAGGACATAGCAACGACGAACTGCGCCAGATATGGATGTCTACGGCAGTACCTTTATGCGAAGAACTGCACCTCGAAGTTCCGGCGCACTACGATGAAGCACAGCAAAAATATGTGATCGACTGCCCATTCCCCGCGCATTTCGACGCCAAAGCCAAACACTGGCTGCTCGAAGACGGCGCTTGTACATGGGATGACGTCATGAAACGCTGGAAGGCACGGGGCCCCGCCAACGAAGAGTTCGTCGGCATGCTGCAGCGCGGCAAGAAAGAGATGCTGCGCTTGTTGGAGCAGGACTCCGGCTTACCTTCCGCCAACGCTTGAGCATATAGCAGCACTAGAGCACATCCTTGCCGCACGTGTGCTTTACTTTTGTATGTGAAACGTCATGCTTGTATAATCTTCTTTTCAGTATCCTTTGGGCATAGCCTCTAGCTTTGCCTGAAAACACACCCGTAAATTGCTTTCACCAGGTCATCAACGAAACTATCGTTGTATCCTAAGCCCGATAACTCACGTCTAAGGGTCTGGAACTTCCACATCTCTTCAATGAATACCGCATGACTGCTTACATCATTCCAGTTAGCAAGCAGGCTCTTGACTGACTCACAAACGTCGAAACTATCCGATATAACGACAATCAAACATCTCTTACAAGTAGCTTTACCCGTTTGCATGTTCGGTAACTCCAACGATCTGTGAAAGCATGACATACGAGATCAGCCCCTTACTATAACCGTCAAGGCATCTAACCCATACTGCTTGGCGAGCGGCTAGACCTATTCCGATATGTACGATTTTTCCGTGTAGCTCTTGACTACTACCAGGAACGGTATATGCGATTGTATCGTCTTTTCGTAAGCTTTCACGAGTAACAGCCATGCTCTTTACCCTCTTTCATTCTTGCCGATATCAATACGATCGTCTACAAACAGCTTTCAGAAAGTTGTTGTAGACAATGACTTATCAAGGATAACCCGTAGAACGTTCTTGTGTCAAGAGTTACTGTCTGATAAAGTACCGCTAAAGGGGTACACACATGGTTCGACTAAGGATTAAAGAGATTGCAGAGGAAAAAGGTATCAACATGGCAAAGCTTTCACGGCTTGCAGATGTTGGGTATACTACGGTTCAGGTTTTATTTCATGACCCCTCCCATGATGTGTCGCTGTACGTTTTAACGAGAATTGCCAAAGCTCTCAACGTTTCGATCTGCGATTTGATTGAAGAAACCGACGATGAGTAATTACCCCTGGTAATGTACGTTCCTCTAAGCGTTTCACCTGCTCACAAGCAAGGGGACATCACACCCCAGGAGGGAGTCCTGATGTCATCTGTCACGTTAATCGCGCGAGCGGACTGGCCCTGCTTGTGGGGGCTGCGCTCGTCATCATTGGCATCAGCCTTAGTTATGCTTTCCAGTATTTGACTCCCTGGGGTGGTCATGACTCCCTTGAAAATCGCTTGATATACACGAAATATCATAGAAAGCTCGATTTTCATGCGCGGTGGTGCGCCTGCGGCGCATGGCTCACTGGTGTGGAATAGTGGATTAGTGCTACTGCCGAGCTCTTTGTGGTTTCCGTACACGAGCGCTTATCCATCTGGAGCCGCTCCTGGTGAAACCCTGATATCCTGTGAACCGTGTAAAGAGAGGCACATAGCTTGTGAAGGAGGCCATGAATTGGTTGTCGTCTTAGCAGGTAAATGTAGGTATTTATTTAGGTAGGAGGAAACCATGAACATCCACTCGATTCAAGGAGGCGGTGGCGTCCGTCTGCATGTGCGCGAATGGGGCAACGCCTCTGGGCCGTCAATCTTGTTCGTCCACGGCTGGTCGCAGAATCATCTCTGCTGGTCGAAACAATACCAGAGCGAGCTTGCCACGTCCTATCGTCTGGTCGCGCTGGATCTCCGTGGCCATGGGATGTCTGAGGCACCGCGTGAGGCAAGTGCGTATCAGAACCCTCAGTTCTGGGCGGATGATATTGCCGCCGTTATGAACGAACTTCACCTTGAACGTCCTGTGCTCGTTGGCTGGTCCTATGGAGGCTTTATCATTTGTGATTACCTACGCGCATACGGCCAGGGGAACACCAGTGGGATCGTGTTCGCTGGTGCGGCGACAACACTGCATGCGCCGACACTGAGCGAATTTATTGGACCCGGCTTCATTACCATTGCCGCCGATGCTGCCTCCGAAGATTTGCCGACCAGTTTGCGGGCGATGCGCCATTTTATGCACAATTGCATTACCAGGCCGCTGGCCCCCGAAGATTTAGAAACGGCCCTCTGCTGGCAGATGGTAGTCCGGCCCGATGTGCGTGGTGCCCTTGTCACGCGTGAGATTAACTCTGATGATGTCTTACGCTCATTACGGGTGTCGTTGCTGGTGGCGCATGGGCGACAGGATTACGTTGTTTTGCCTACTATGGCGGAACACGTCCTCAAGACCTGCCCAACGGCAACTGCTTCCTGGTATGAGGACGTCGGCCATGCGCCCTTCCTTGAGGATCCGGCTCGGTTCAACCGGGAACTCGCTGAACTGGTTCATCAGGTACGATCCTAAGACACACGAGTTCACCTGATCCCAGGGTCGGCTCCCACGCATGACCCCACCCAGGAGATCTTTCGGTTCCTGGTCAATCTTAGTGAAAAGATGAACTGATGTGCTTTTCATAAGCCCTTCCTGAGCTGACTTTTGCGACAAAATGCTCTTAGGAGAAGATGGGCGAGAGATTTGTCAACAGGTGAAGAGCGCTGAGCAGACGAAACACATCCCCATGGTTCTGCTCTCGGCGCATGTTGCTGGGAGGAGCGCTATGGAGGCATGTGGTGCCGATGATTTTCTAGCAAAGCCATTTCGTCTCACAGAACTGATAGACATGGTGAAGAAATATCTTGCATCCCCCTGACTGAAACCACTCTCAAAGTCGGTGACCTGCTTGTTTCCCTCAATGCATTCCGCCGCGCCTAAAAAATGGGACTGACGAATGCGAACCCTCGATTAGTGAGTGCACCGTACATGGCGCTTGAGGACGTGTTATCCCACCAGGATAAGCAAGTAATGATATACTATTGTGTCAATTGTGACAGTCTGACGAAAGGAAAACCGGTATGCATGGTCTGGAGCAAGATGCATGACCACTACGTATCCCTCGCTGCGCACGCAGGCCTATAACGACTCAACCTGCCCGTCATTGTGGGACGCTTTACGCGACGTGACCGACCCCGAAATTCCCATCAGCGTAGTAGATATGGGTCTCATCGTTGATTTGTCTCTAAGCGATGGCATCGTTTTCGTCAAACTAACCTTTACGGCGATGGGGTGCCCCGCTACGGAGTTCATTATGGACGATATTCGCGCACGCTTGCTGCAAGAGCCAGAAGTGCAGGAGGTGCATATCGAGATTGTCTGGGACCCTGTCTGGACGAAGGCGCGGCTCAGCGAGGAGGGCATTGATATAATGCGTACCTGGGGAGTATCAGCATGAGCAGTATGGCACATTCAACTTCAGATACAGAACATCCTGCGCCGACTCGACGACAGGCGCTCAACGAGAATCGCGTGTGGCATGTCTACGCGCGTCGTAAATATGAGGAGCCGCTTCACGAGATTGGTAACGTAATGGCCGACGACGTGGAACTGGCAAAGGTGTACGCGCGCAGTATCTACGACGAGTTTAGCTGGGTCGAGATGGTACTGATCCCGCGTGATTGCATCGTGACGGTTATCGCATCGTGAACAAAGGTAGGAACAGGTAAGTTATGCCAGGTACATATATAGATCACGCGGCGTTATTCGGCGTACTCTCGTCGCTGGCTGATAACAAACAGGCCATCGGGCGACGTTATGCCTACTGGTGTAATGGCGCGCCCGCCCTGGAAGCCGCCGTTGCCGCCGCGGCCATGACGCAGGACGAGCTTGGACACGCGCGCACCCTCTATCCCTTGCTCGAAGACTTTACGCAGGGTCAGGCCGATCTCAGCCAGGTTGAACCGATGACGCGCACCCTGCACTATCACCTCGCCTATCTTGACCACGACTTCCAGGGCTGGTCTGATTTCGTCGCCACCAATTTTCTACTGGATACCGCCCTTACCACGTTCTTTGAGTCCGCGCAAAACTCAAGCTACGAACCACTGCGCGCCCGTTCGCGCAAGATCGTGCACGAAGAGCGCATCCATCTTATGCATGCCGAAGGCTGGGTGCGCCGGCTGGCAAAGGCCGGGGGCGCAGTACGCGCAACCCTCATCGCCTCGCTGCAGCGCCTGTGGAATGAGACCCTCTGCTGGTTTGGCCCCAACCATGAGCCCACCATGCAGCAACTTTACCAGGAGGGGATCATCGATGCCACGTCCGATGAATTGCGCAGTCGCTACCTGCAAAAGATTATGCCGACATTGAACGAACTGGAAATTGATGTTCCGGTGGCATTTGATGTAGCGACGAAGCGTTGGGAACCGAGTGAGGCGCTGGACTGGGATAAATGGGATGCTGTTGGGCGGCGGGATGGGTAAAGGAACATGGATATCTATGGATAAACGCTATGCGATATAATACAGACGAACCACAATCAAATACCAGGGCGCGCTGCCCATTTTGTGGCTCAACCGATACTGAACCTTTAGCCTTGTTCGGTCAGCAATTGCTGACGGTACAAATGTATTGTAATACCTGTCATACGCCGTTTGAATGCATCAAAGATGATGACATTCTGGACGAATTTGCTCGACGAAAGGAAGACCAGGCATGACGACCACAACAGAGCGAACATTGGTAAACTATACGGTGACGGATGGTGTTGCCATCATTGAATTAACCAACCTGCCCGCCAATACTTACAGCTATGATATGATGCGCCAGCTGGACCAGGCTATTTTGCAGGCGCGTTTCGATGAAAACGTCCATGTGCTGCTCATGCGCGGCGCGGGTGAAAAGTTCTTCTGTGCAGGTGCGGATATCGCCATGCTGAGCGAGGTCACGCCCACCTTCAAATACTACTTCTGCCTGCATGCCAATGAAACCTTAACACGCCTTGAGCAGACGCCCAAACTGGTGATCGCTGCCCTCAACGGCCACACCGTCGGCGGCGGCCTGGAGATCGCGCTGGCCTGTGATATCCGTATCGCACGCCGCAATGCCGGTCGGGTCGGTCTGCCGGAGATCAATCTGGGCGTCCTTCCCGGAACAGGTGGCACGCAGCGTATGGCGCGCGCGCTGCCCAAAAATAAAGCCATCGAGCTGATGACCGAGGGCAAGCTGATCAGCTTTGAAGAGGCGCTCGATCTCGGCCTCATCAACTACATCTACGAGCCGGAGAACTACTGGGATGAGGTCATGAACTACGCCAGATCGTTCTGCCCACCCAACAAAGCCTCCAAGACCGTCGGGCGCATCAAACGTTCCGTGCAGTCCGGCGCTGAAGTTGCCTTCTCCGAGGCCCTGGCTATCGAACGCGAACTGCAGCAACTTTGCTTCCAGAGCGAGGATGCGAAAGAAGGTCTGGCGGCATATGCGGAGAAACGTAAAGGTAATTTTGCTGGGCGGTAAACTGATTGTTCGTTGACAGTGATTGGGCTAAGCGACTTTTTAAGCGCTCAGCCCAATCACTTACAGGGTTGATTTTAAGGAAGGAAAAATGAGAGATAAAGATGTCTCATATCCGTATCCGCCACCAAAATGATATTCTCTGGCTGATCCTTGATCGACCACCGCTCAATATTCTCTCGATAGAGATGCTCGATCAACTGACCGCTGCCATGCGCGAGGCCATCATGCATCAGCCCCGCTTAATTGTGATGATGGGCGCGGGCGAACGGGCATTCAGCGCGGGCGTCGATGTCCGCGATCATCTGGATGGACGTGAAAAAGAGATGCTGCGCGCGGTGTATGATAACTGCGCCGCGTTTGAGGCGGTGCGTGCGCAGCACATTCCCACCGCCGCGCTTGTTCAAGGTCACGCCCTCGGCGGGGGGTGCGAGTTGGCCGCGCTCTGCGATACCGTGATTGCCCATGAAGATGCCACCTTTGGCTTGCCGGAGGTGAACCTGGGAGTCTTTCCACCAGTTGCCGCCGCCTTTTTCCCCGCTCTCATCGGCTATAACGCGACCATGCGCTTGATGCTCACAGGCGAAACGATCGATGCGCGTGAGGCATTCCGTATAGGACTGGCCCACCAGGTACTTTCAGCCCGCCGTTTTCTTCCCGATGCCGAACAATTGCTTGTGATGCTGGCGTCGTAGCATT
>WNGP01000557.1_pt1 | contig 28949 bp, 27 predicted proteins | sample 5407671 | NCBI WGS metagenome assembly WNGP01 (sample SAMN13153381, study PRJNA577476) | soil metagenome | isolation source: 40 cm soil or saprolite under Garry oak tree replicate 2 | place: USA:California | collected 2016-06-15
CCTGGGCTAGATTCGGGAGCATGCTCTGGTCACGGACTCCGGAGACGTCCGCGATCGACGGGCTGCTTTCCCGCGCGCGCACCGGCCAGGGCGGCGGCCTGCTGCTCCGCGGCGAGCCGGGGATCGGCAAGTCCGCCCTGCTCCGGTACGCGCACGCGCGGGCCAGCGGCGCCTGCGTGCTGGCGGCCGCCGGGACGGCGGCCGAGTCGGACCTGGCCTACGCCGCGGTACACCAGCTGCTCGGCCCGCTGCTGCCGGGCGTGGACGGCCTGCCCGGACCGCAGGCGGCGGCGCTCCGGATCGCGCTCGGCCTGCAGGCTGCCCCGGACGCCCCGGACCCGTTCCTGGTCTCGCTGGCCGTGCTCACCCTGCTGTCCGACGCGGGCCGGCCCGTGCTCTGCCTGGTCGACGACGTGCAATGGCTGGACGGGCCGTCGGCCGGCGTCCTGGCCTTCGTCGTCCGCCGGCTCGGGGAAGAACCCATCGTCGTGCTGGCCGCCGCCCGGACCGCTCCGGACCGGAGCGATCATTGGTCCCGAACGGACCTGGTTGACCGCCTCGTCCAGGCTGGACTGCCCGAGCGGGTCATCGGCCGCCTCGCTCCCGATGAGGCCGGCGCCCTGCTGGCCGAGCGGTGCGGCGGCCCGCTGGCTGCCCCCGTCCGTGACGCGCTGCTCGCGGCCGCCGCGGGCAATCCGCTCGCGCTCATCGAGCTGCCGGGCACGCTGCGCCCGGCCCAGCTCGCCGGGACCGAACCGCTGCCCGAGCCGCTCCCGCTGGCCGGGGAGCTCGAGCGCGTGTTCGCGGCGCGGGTCAGCCAGCTGGAACCGGGCCCGCGTACGCTGGCCCTGCTGTGCGCCTGTTCCGGGCGGCTGCCCGCGGTCACCGAGGCGGCTGCCGCCTTGGGCGTCGACGCGGCCGGGCTCGACCGCCTCGACGACCTGGTCGCGATCGTGGCCCCGGCCGTGGTGTTCGCGCATCCGCTGATCCGTTCGGCGGCCTATTACCAGGCCAGCCCGGCCGAGCGGCGAGCCGCGCACGCCGCCCTGGCCGACCGGGAGGAGGACGACCGCCGGGCCTGGCACCTGGCCCGGGCGGCCTCCGGCCCCGATGAGCGGGCCGCCGCCGAGCTCGAGCGGTCGGCGATGAGGACGCTGCGGCGCAGCGGATACGGCGCGGCCGCCGCCGCGCTGGAACGCGCCGCCGAGCTCAGCCCGGCCGACGCGGACCGGTCCCGCCGCCTGGCCGCCGCGGCCGACGCCGCCTGGCACGGCGCGGATACCTCCCGCGTGCGGGCCCTGATTGACCGGGCCGAACGGCTCCCGCCCCCGGAACCCGCGGTCCGGCTGCGGCTGCGGCACATCCGCGGCCTGATCGAGCTGCGGTCCGGGGTGCCCGCCGACGGGCTGGCCATCCTGCTGCCGGCGGCCGCCGAAGCGGTCAAGACCGATCCGCACCTCGCGGTGGCGATGCTCGCCGAGGCGGGGGAGTGCGCGTTTCAGGCGGGCGACGAGGGCGCGGCGCTAGAGATCGCCGCGCTGCTCGCGGCCCTGCCGGACAGCGGCGACCCGCGCGACGCGCTGATGGCCGCGCTCTACCGGTCGGTCGGCCCGGTCCCCCGGGGGGAGGCCCCGGCGCCGTCCGCCCTGGAGCGGTGCGCCCTGGAGCTGGGCGACCTGGAGGAGCTCGACGATCCCGATCTGCTGGCCCGGGCCGGCGGGATGCTGCACGGCCTGGGCCGCTACGCCCTGGCCCGCCGGCTGCGGGTCAAGGCCGTGGCCCAGGCCCGGGCGCTGGGCGCGGCGGGGACGCTGGCCTGGGCGCTGCGCTCGCTGGCCCTCGACGAGATCGACTACGGCCGATTCGCCTGGGCCGCCGCCTACGCCGCCGAGGGGCTCCAGCTCGCGCTCGAGGCGGGCCAGCCCAACCTGGCCTGCCAGCACCGGGCGTTCCTGGCCGAGATCGCCGCCGTACGCGGGCCGGAAGCCGACGCCCGCCGCCTCGGCGACGAGGTCCTCGCCGAGGCGACCGGGCGCGGCCTGCGCGGGACGGTCGCCTTCGCCCGGCGCGCGCTGATCCAGCTGGCGCTGGCCACCGGCCGCCCGGACGAGGCCCTGGTCCAGCTGGAGGCGATGTGGACGCTGGGCGCCATCGTGCACCGCGGGCTGGCCCGGCACAGCGTGCCCGACCTGGTGGAAGCGGCGGTGCGGGCCGGGCGGCCCGAGCTCGGCGCCGAACGGCTTCCCGGCTACCTGGCCTGGGCCGACGCGGTCGGTTCCGCGGAGGCCGGCGCGCTGGCCGCCCGGTCCCGTGCGCTGCTGGCCGGCCCGGATGAGGCGGACGCGCTGTTCGAGGAGAGCCTGCGGCTGCACGCCGCCACCGACCAGCCGATGCAGCAGGCCAGGACGACCCTGCTGTACGGCGAGCACCTGCGCAGGCGCCGCCGCCGGGCCGACGCGCGTGGGTACCTGCACCTCGCGGCCGACGCCTTCGAACGGCTCGGCGCCGCCTGCTGGGCCCAGCGCGCCCGGGACGAGCTGCGGGCGACCGGCGAGACCGTCCGCAAGCGCGACGAGGGGCAGGCCATCGACCGGCTCACACCGCAGGAACTGCAGGTGGCCCGGGCGGTGAGCCAGGGCCTGACCAACCGTGAGGCCGCGGCCCAGCTGTTCCTCAGCCCGCGTACGGTCGATCATCATCTGCGCAGCGTCTACCGCAAGTTCGGGATCACCTCGCGGGCCGAGCTCGCCCTGCTGGCCGGAGGGCTAGCCGGGTCGTAGCTGCGAGTAGTTCGCAGCCGCACGAGGGTGGCAGGTATCGATGTGCGGCAACGGGTTTCCCGGGTCATGCTGGGAAGATGAGCAGCGAGCAACACCACGGCCACGAGCACGACGCCGGCCACTCCCACCCGGAGGGCCGGGGACTGCGGGCCCGCGTCCGGCACGCCGTCGGACCGCACTCGCACGCGCACGACCGCGCGGTCGACCCGGTGCTCGAATCCTCGGCCGCGGGCCTGCGGACACTGTGGATCTCGCTGGCCGGGCTGGCCGCGACGGCGCTCGCGCAGGTGGTGGTGGTCGCGCTGTCCGGCTCGGTCGCGCTGCTCGGCGACGCGCTGCACAACTCGGCCGACGCGCTGACCGCGGTGCCGCTCGGCATCGCGTTCTTGCTCAGCCGGCGGCGCCCCACCCGCCGCTACACCTACGGCTACGGCCGCGCCGAGGACCTGGCCGGCATCGTCATCGTGGCCGTGATCGTGCTCTCCTCGGCCGCGGCCGCGTACGCCGCCGTCAGCAGGCTGCTGCACCCGCACCCGGTCACCCACCTGCCCGCGGTCGCCATCGCGGCCGCGCTCGGCTTTGCCGGCAACGAACTGGTCGCCGGCTACCGGATCAGGACGGGACGCCGGATCGGATCGGCCGCGCTGGTCGCCGACGGCCTGCACGCCCGGACCGACGGGTTCACCTCGCTGGCCGTGCTCGCCGGGGCGGGCGGGCTGGCGATCGGCTGGCGCTGGGCCGACCCGGTGGTGGGCCTGCTCATCACGGTGGCCATCCTGGCGGTGGGCTGGCAGGCGGCCCGCGAGGTCGGCCGGCGGCTGATGGACAGCGTGGACCCGGCGCTGACCGAGCAGGCCGAGGCCACCCTGCGCGCCACCCCGGGCGTGCTGGCCGCCGAGCGGGTCCGGCTGCGCTGGGTCGGCCGCACCCTCCGCGCCGAGTGCGAGATCTCGGTGGACCCGGCGAGTTCCGTCGTCCAGGCGCACGACATCGCGGTCAGCGCCGAGCACGCGCTGATCCACGCCATCCCCCGGCTCGCCGCGGCCAGCGTGCACGCCGACCCGCTGGACGGCACCGACCACCACGCCCTGCTGGCCGACCATAGAGGGGCCTAGACCCGGGGCAGGATCGCGGCCAGCAGGGCGCCCATCCGGCTGGCCGAGGCCCGGCCCGCCTCGACCACTTCGGCGTGGCTGAGGCCTTGCCCGGCCAGGCCCGCCGCCAGGTTGGTGACCAGGGAGATGCCGAGCACCTCCGCGCCCAGGTGGCGGGCCGCGATCGCCTCCAGGCCGGTCGACATCCCGACCAGGTCGGCGCCCAGCCGGCCGAGCATGGTGATCTCCGCCGGGGTCTCGTAGTGCGGGCCTGGCATCATCGCGTAGACGCCCTCGGCCAGGCTCGGGTCGGCCTCGCGGGCCAGCCCGCGCAGCCGCGGCGAGTACAGGTCGGTCAGGTCCGTGAACCGCTGCCCTGGAGGGGGCGGCCCGGCCAGCGGGGACCGGCCGGTCAGGTTGAGGTGGTCGCTGATCAGCACCGGCTCGCCGACGCTGAGCCCGGACCTGATGCCGCCGGCCGCGTTGGTCAGCACCACCGTGCGGCAGCCCGCCGACACCGCCGTCCGCACCCCGTGCACCACGGCGGCCGGGGACAGCCCCTCGTACAGGTGCACCCGGCCGAGGAACACCAGGACCCGCACCGGCCCCGCGGCGACGATGCGGACCACCGGCGTGTGCCCCGGCACGGTGGAGGCGGGAAACCCGCCGAGTTCGGCCAGCGGTATCTCGGTCGCCGCCGCGCCGATCGCGTCGGCGGCCGGTGTCCAGCCCGAGCCGAGGACCACGGCGGCGTCGTGCGGGCCGGCCAGGGCGGTGAGGCGGTCGGCGCTGGCCGCCGCGGCGGCGAAAGGATCGTCGGTCACGAGGGCCATCATCGCGTAGCTCCGGCCGAAGATGGAATTACCCGTGATTGGTTGTAGCGTGTCTTGGTGGACGACGAGGCTGTGGCGGTGCCGGATCAGGTAGCCGCCGACGGGGGACAGCAGCGGCCCGCGTTTGACGACCCGCGGATACCGTGGGCCGGCAAGGCGCAGCGGGCCGACATCTTGTGCTGGGCCGGCATCATGCTCGGCGGCATCTTCTACTGGGTGACGCTGCCGTTCCGCGCCTCCCTGGTCGGCAAGCACCCGCTGCTGCTCGTGTTGCTGAACGGGAGCACCGAGGGGATCATCTCCGCCGCCGCGTTCGCCCGGGTCGGGCACGGCACGCTGGTCGTGGTGCTGCTTGCCGCCCTCGTCGGGCTGATCAAGTTCGATCCGTTCTTCTGGTGGGCGGGCCGGCGGTGGGGCGAGCGCGTCATCGCGCTGCTGTCCGGGCGGCGCAACCGCGGGGCCAGGTACATGAACCGCGTGCACCGCTGGGGCCGCAAGTTCACCTGGCCCGCCGTGGTGATCGCCCCGTTCCTGCCACTCCCGAGCGCGATCATCTACGTCATCGCCGGCTGGGCCGGGATGCGGCTGGTCACGTTCATCATCCTGGACGCCATCGGCTTGCTGATGTGGGCGGGCATGCTGGCCGGCCTCGGCTACGCACTGGGCCACCACGCGGTGGTCGTGGCGCAGTCGATCTCGCACTACGGGCTGTGGATCTCACTCGCGCTGATCGCGATCATCATCGTCGCCCAGGTGCGCTCCCAGCGCCACATGATGCGCACCGCCAACGAGGCCCGCGCCGCCCACGAGGCCAGCACCGCCCGCGAAGCCAGCAGCGCCCGCGAAGCCAACAGCGTCGGCGAAGACGAGGGCGACCCGGCCTAGGGCCGGCTCGACTGGCGTACCACCAAGCGGCAGGGAACCGTTCGCGTGCCGTGCGCGGGCTCTTCGGCGATGGCGCTAAGCAGAAGCTCGGCGGCCATCCGCCCTACCTCCTCCAGGCACATGTCGACGCTGCTCAGCGAGGGCTGGGCGCCGAGCGCCATCGGCTCCCAGTTGTCGAAGCCGACCAGTGCGACGTCACCCGGTATTGTCCGGCCGATCGCGCGGAGCGTGTCGGCCACGCCGCGGGCGATCTGGTCGCTGCCACAGAAGATCGCGTCGGTGTCCGGCTGGTCGGCGAGCAACTGGCTGGCCGCCTCCCGGCCCCAGCGCTCGCTCCACTCGCCGAACCGCACGTCGCCCTGCGGCATCACGCCGGCCGCCGCGAGCACGGCGCCGAACCCCGCCGCCCGCTCGCGCGCCGCCAGGAACCGCTCCGGCCCGGTGATATGCCCGATCCGCCGCCGGCCCCCGCCGAGCAGGTGCTCGGCGGCGGCGCGCCCGCCGCCCTCGTCATCCGGCAGCACCGCGGGCCCGTCCTCGCCCGCCGGCTGGGTCATCGCGTACACGACCGGAATGCCGGGCCCGGCCACCACCGGCGGCCGGGGCTCGACCCGGCGGCCGGTGACGATCAGGCCGTCCACCCGGCGGGCGGCCAGCATCTCGACGTAGCGCCGCTCGCGCACCGGATCGTCCCTGGTGTCGCACATGAACACCGAGACCTGGCCGGTGCCGAGCGCGTCCTCGGCGCCGAGCATGACCGGGATGCTGAACCGGCCGAAGCTGTCCGTGGTGATCAGGCCCACGGTGAACGAGCGGCCCGCGAGCAGGGCCTGGGCCAGCGTGTTCGGCGCGAAGCCGAGCCGCTGGGCCGCCTCGGCGACGCGCTCCCTGGTCTCGGTGCGCAGCTTGCCCTGCCCGTTGAGCGCCTTGGAGGCAGTGCCGATGGACACGCCGGCCTCTGCCGCCACGTCACGGATAGTCACCCGCCTCATCTGCACTCCTCGGGGTCGGGCTAGCACTGTTGACGTCTCGCGAGCCAGCCTCTAGCCTACGTTTCCGTGGGAAACTAGGAAAACCTATTCCTTGACCATGGAGCCGCGTACGTGAACAGCGCTGAATCCGCCAGGACCGCACCACCCCAGGACCCGGCCGGTCCCGCCGGTCCTCCGGGTAGCGTAACCGGACCCGTCGCCCCGGTCGCCGCCGCTCCCGGGACGCACCAGCCGCTCGCCCGGGCCAGCCTGGCCGAAGGGCTACTGCACCAGTGGCAGCGGCGCAACCTGGCCGCCAGCCTGCCGCTCGCGCTGCGCCAGCTCGAGGACGCGGGCAACCTGAACAACGTGCGCCTGGCGATCGAGGCGGGGCGCGCGGCCGAGCCCAAGACCGCTGACGCCGAGGGCGAGAACACCACCGGGGCCGACGGCTACGGTGCGGCGGGCGGGCACCGCCCGGTCGGGGTCGGCCCGGTCGATCCGCTGCCCGGGACCGGGTACCTCGGGCCGGTGTTCATGGACTCGGACATCTACAAGACCCTGGAGGCGATCGGCTGGGAGCTGGCGCACGGCCGCCTGCCAGGAAACCCCGAATCGCGCGAGCTCGCCTCCTTCGCGGCTGAGGTCACCGCCCTGCTCGAGGAGGCGCAGCGCCCCGACGGCTACCTGAACTCCTACTTCCAGGTCAGCGGCGAGCCGCGGTACACCCGGCTGGCCTGGAGCCACGAGATGTACTGCGCCGGTCACCTGATCCAGGCCGCGGTCGCACTCCACCGCGGCGCGGGTGACGGCCGGCTGCTCGCCGTCGCCGTGCGCCTGGCCGATCACCTGGTGCGCGAGTTCGCGGGCCAGGAGCGAGGCCTGGACGGGCACCCGATCATCGAGACCGCGCTGGCCGAGCTCTACCGTGAGACCGGAACCGTCGCTTACCTCGAGCTGGCCCGCCAGTTCGTCGACCAGCGCGGCCGAGGGCTGGCCGGGGACTCCGGCATGGGCCGCCGCTACCTGCAGGACCACATGCCGGTGCGGACGTCGGACACCGAAGTCGGGCACGTGGTACGAGCGTTGTACTTTGAGGCGGGAGTGACGGATGTCGCTGCCGAGACAGGCGAGCGTGAGCTGCTTGAGTCCTCGGTGCGCCGCTGGGACGACATGGTTTCCGCCAAGACGTACCTGACCGGCGGCAACGGGTCACGGCACGCCACCGAGGGCTTCGGCGACCGGTTCGAGCTGCCCCCGGATCGCGCTTACAACGAGACCTGCGCCGCGATCGCCAGCTTCCAGTGGAGCTGGCGGCTGCTGCTCGCCACCGGCGACGCGAAGTACGCGGACCACATGGAGCGCGTGCTCTACAACGGCTTCGGCGCCGCGATCGCCACCGAGGGCCAGCGGTTCTTCTACGTCAACCCGCTGCAGCGCCGCGAGGACCACTTCGAGAAGGACGATCCCGGCCGGCGCCGCATCTGGTTCAACTGCGCCTGCTGCCCGCCGAACATCATGCGCCTCATCGCATCCCTGGAACACTATCTCGCCACCGAAGCCGGTGACACGCTGTACGTCCACCAGTACACGGGGTCACGGCTGGCCGGGGCGGGCCTCGACCTGGAGGTCACCACCGACTACCCCTGGTCCGGCGCCGTCTACCTGCGCGTGCTCGCCGCGCCGCAGGCCGCGCGCGGACTGGCGCTGCGGGTGCCGGCCTGGAGCACCAGCACCCGTATCTCGGTCAACAATGATCCCGAACGGACCGGGGTGTCACCCGGCTACCACATTCTTCATCGCTCCTGGCGGCCGGGCGACGTGATCACCCTGCACCTGGACGTGACCCCGCGCTGGACCCACCCGGACCGGCGCGTGGACGCGGTGCGCGGCTGCGTGGCCGTCGAGCGCGGGCCGCTGGTCTACTGCTTCGAGCAGGCCGACCAGCTCGGCGGCACCCGCCTGGACGACCTGGTCATCCAGCCGGGCGGAGTCCTCGGCGAGCGGCCCGTCACCCTGGACGGCATCGGCCAGACGATCGAGGTCACCGCGGCCGTGACCGGGATGCCGGGCACCCCGGTCACCGCTATCGCGATCCCGTACTTCCAGTGGGACAACCGCGACGGCAGGCCGATGCGCGTCTGGATGCCCCATACCCCCGGGAGCTAGGGCCGGACGCCGTAGAGGTACTCAAGCGCGAGCTGGTCCAGGTACTCGTAGGCCAGGCCCCGCTGGGCCAGCGTGTCCACGTCGGCGCGCGGCTCGCGGACGTCGCGCCAGGTCTCGCCGGGGTCCAGCGTCGGCGAGCCGAGCTGGTCCACGCCTGACGCGCGCAGCGCCCCGGCCACCTCCGGGTCGGCCCGGAACGCCCGTACCTTGGCCCGCAGGATCAGGTAGTTGCGCATGCAGGCGGCCGCGGACGCCCAGACGCCCTCGTCGTCCTCGGTCCGCGGCGGCTTGTAGTCAAAGTGCACCGGGCCGTCGTACCCGCCAGCCTCCAGCGTGTCCACCACCCAGAAGGCGCCGCGCACGTTCCCGGCGCCGAACCGCAGGTCCTGGTCGTACCGCGGCCCGTGCTGCCCGTTCAGGTCGATGTGGAACAGCTTGCCGTGCCACAGCGCCTGGGCGATCCCGTGCGCGTAGTTCAGCCCGGCCATCTCCTCGTGCCCGACCTCGGGGTTCACCCCCACCATGTCGCCGTGCTCGAGCGCGTTGATGAAGGCCAACGCGTGCCCCACCGTGGGCAGCAGGATGTCGCCGCGCGGCTCGTTCGGCTTCGGCTCGATCGCGAACCTGATGTCGTAGCCCTGCTCGCGCACGTACTCGCAGAGCAGGTTCAGGCCCTCGGCGTACCGGTCGAGGGCGGCCCTGATGTCCTTGGCGGCCCCTGATTCCGCGCCCTCGCGCCCGCCCCAGAAGATGTAGGTCTTCGCGCCCAAGTCTGCCGCCAGGTCGAGGTTTCGCATCACCTTGGCCAGCGCGAACCGCCTGATCTCCCGGTCGTTGGCGGTGAACGCCCCGTCCCGGAATATCGGGTGGCCGAACAGGTTGGTGGTGGCGGTGGTCACGACCAGCCCGGTCTCGGCCAGCGCCTTGCGGAACGCGGCGATCCGCTCGTCCTGCTCGGCCGGGGTGGCGTCGAAGGTGAACACGTCGTTGTCGTGGAAGTTCACCCCGTAGGCGCCGAGCTCCGCCAGCTTGTACACGGCCCGGTCGGCGGCCATCGGCGGCCGCACGGCTGAGCCGAACACATCCACTCCCTGCCAGCCCACCGTCCAGATGCCGAACGAGAAACGGTCCTCGCGCGTGGGAACGAAATCAGTGCTCACCAGCCGGTCCTTTCCTGAGCTACCTGCATTACCCATGCTTTCACGCCCCCACCCCGCCCCCCGAGCCCCGGTCCATGATCGTGGCCAGTTTTGGGCAAATAACGCCCATTTCTGGCCATTATCATGAAGCCCCGGCACCGGACCAATTGGCCGTGGCGTCGCGGAGGGCCGCGTATCGCTCGCGGACCAGCGGAACCGGCTCCGCGGTGTACTCCGCGCTGGTGCCCGGCAGCGGCCAGGCGGGCGGTTCTGCCGCGCCGGAGAGCGCCCAGGCGGCCTGCCGGGCCGCGCCGAGCGCTACCCATTCGGGGGGGCCGGGGGGTCGTCCCCCCGGGCGAGCGCCGCTCGCGGGCTCGGGCACCGACACCGGCACGCCGAAGATCATCGGCGCGATCCTGCGCACGGCCTCGGACCGGGCGGCGCCCCCGATCAGGATCACCCGCTGCGCGGTAATGCCGCAGTCGGCCAGGTTGTCGATGGCGTCCGCGAGCGAGCAGAGCACCGCCTCGACCGCGGCCCGGGCGAGGTTCTCCTGCGTGGTGTTGGCACTGGTCAGGCCGCGCAGCACGCCGCTGGCACCGGGCCGGTTCGGGCTGCGCTCGCCGTCCAGGTAGGGGAGCAGGGTCAGGCCCTGCGCGCCGGGGGGCGCGGCCAGGGCCAGCCGGGACAGGCCGGCGGCGTCGGTGCCGAGTATCCGGGCCGTGACCGTCAGCACCCGGGCCGCGTTGATCGTGGCCACCAGGGGCAGGAAGCGCCCGGTGGCGTCGGCGAAGCCGGCCACGGCGCCGGACTCGTCGGCGGCGGGCTCGGCCGCGACCGCGTACGCGGTGCCCGAGGTGCCGATCGAGACGACCACCTCGCCCAGGCCGAGGCCCAGGCCGAGCGCGGCGCCCATGTTATCCCCGGTCCCGGCGGACAGCGCCGCGCCGCCGGGGGTCCTGGCGACGATTTCGGCCGGGGCGGCGAGCCGCGGCAGCCCGGCCGGCTTGCCCAGCGCGGCCTCGGCCATCTCCGGCAGCCAGCGCCCGGTGGCGGGGGAGAAGTAGCCGGTGCCCGAGGCGTCGCCGCGGTCGGTGGCGGGCTCGTGCGCCCGGTCGCCCAGCCGCCAGGTCAACCAGTCGTGCGGGAGCATCACGTGCGCGGTCCTGGCGGCGGCGTCCGGTTCGTTTTCGGCCAGCCAGCGCAGCTTGGTGACGGTGAACGAGGCCGTAGGGACGCTCCCGGTCAGCCGTGCCCATGGCCCGGGACCGCCCATCTCGGCGATCAGCGCCGCCGCCTGCGGCGCCGAGCGCACGTCGTTCCAGAGCAGGGCGGGCCTGATCACATAGCCCGCGTCGTCGACCACCACCATGCCGTGCTGCTGCGCCGCCACCCCGATGGCGCCGGCCCGGCCCAGCAGCCCGTCTCCCGCCTGGGCCAGGGCCTGCCACCAAAGTTCCGGGTCGCATTCGGTGCCATCCGGGTGCGGCGCGGTGGCCTGCCCGACGACCACGCCGTCGTCGGCCTGGCAGAGCAGCACCTTGGTGGACTGCGTGGATGAATCGACGCCAGCGACAAGCATCAGCGGCTCCCCAGGTCGAGGTGACGACTCACGATAACGTGGCCCGCCCTGGCCGCAGACCCCGCCCGCGCCGGCTGAGCTGATGGTGACGATGAGGCGGCCGGGTCAGGAGTGCCCGGCGGTCATGAGGGCGCAGCCACGACCGGCCGTTAGGTATTACCTTGCGTCGCACCCCGGCGGCCGCAGTGAGCCCTGGACCTGCGCCTTCCCGGCCCGCCGAACATTTAATTGAAAAGTGTATGAAACTCTGTGACCTGGGATCGCGCGAGGTGCACGTTACAAATGAACGTGCATTTGGTCTTGCATTGAACGCGGAATCTCGGCAGGATGTGATTTGCGTCAATCATCTGGGATTGCCGTAACTAGGCTTCGCGGGGTCGCGATGGGCTTGAGCCAAGTAGGGTTGCCGACACGAACGAAGGTCGATCCTGCCGTTCGTCGGCCGCTTGACTTGACCGCCAGGCTGCAGCAGTGCGCGCCTGGCCGCCCGCGGGTGGTCCGGATGCCTTCCGACTGGTGGGATTCACCCGAGGTGGCGGCGTACGCGCTCGGCACAGGGGCCCAGTCTGGCCGGACCGCGAGGAAATTCACCCGGAGCACGCTGAAGGAGTGGGGCCTGGCCTCGCTCGCCGATGACGCGGAAGCCATTGTCGGCGAGTTCGTGGCCAACGCGGTGTCGCACGCCGCGCGGGCGGCCGCGGCGGCCAGCCAGCCGCTCGGCCTGCGGCTGCTGCGCCGGACCGGCGAGGTCATGTGCGCCGTGCTCGACCCGTCCGACCTCGCCCCGGTGCTCCGGATGCCGGACCGCAACGACGAGGCCGGCCGCGGCTTGCAGATGGTGGACGCGCTGAGCGACGTCTGGGGCTGGAGCCCGGTCACCGGCCGCGGCAAGGCCGTCTGGGCCATCTTGTTCTGTGCCTTACCCGCACCGTTAGCGCCCGTCCGGCCGCGGCCCTGAGCTAGCCTCAGTCAGCACACACAGTGCTTGTCTCAAAAAGGGGGAGGCCACCCACCGATGCCCTGGACCTGGCAGTACGAGAAGGCGGACGGCACCGTGATCACCACCGATGAGCTGCAGGAGGCGATCTTCGCCAGCCAGGGCGACGCGGAGAGCTGGCTCGGGGAGAACTGGCGCGCGCTGCTTGCGGCCGGGGTGGACCAGGTCTCGCTCCTTGACGACACCAGGACCGAGTACGGCCCGATGAACCTGCACCCGGAGGACCGAGCCGGGCAAGCCTAGGGGCGCGACTCCGGACTGGCGGTCCGGGCCGGGTCGCGGATGACCACGTCGCCGAGCGCCTCGTCGATCCGGCTCATCAGCCCGGCGTCCAGCCGAACCCCCGCCGCCTTGACGTTCTCCCGCACCTGTTCGGGCCGGGTGGCGCCCACGATCGCCGCGGACACGTTCGGGTTCTGCAGCGTCCACGCCACCGCCAGCTGAGCCAGTGACAGCCCGGCGTCGGCGGCGAGCGGCCGGAGCCGCTGCACGGCCGTGAGCGTTTCGTCGTTGAGCAGCCGCTTGATGAAGCTTGAACCGGTGGGATCGGTGGCCCGGGAGTCGGCCGGCGGCGCCGCGCCCGGCTGGTACTTGCCGGTCAGCACGCCCTGCGCGATCGGCGAGAACACGATCTGCCCGATGCCTTCCTTCTCGCACAGCGGCACGACCTCGGGCTCGATGACCCGCCACAGCATGTTGTACTGCGGCTGGTTGGACACGATCCGGTCCAGGCCGAGTTCGCCGGCTACCCGGAGCGCGTCCGCGATCTCTTCCGCGCGCCATTCGGACACGCCGATGTACAGGACCTTGCCCGCGCGGACCAGGTCGTCGAAGGCGCGCATGGTCTCTTCGATCGGGGTCTCGTAGTCGTACCTGTGCGCCTGGTACAGGTCGACGTAGTCGGTCTGCAGCCGGCGCAGCGAGGCGTGCAGCGACTCGGTGACGTGCTTGCGCGACAGGCCGCGGTCGTTGGGCTTGTCGCCGGTCGGCCAGTACACCTTGGTGAAGATCTCGAGCGACTCGCGCCGCACCCCGCGCAGCGCCCGGCCGAGGACCTCCTCCGCGCGCCCGCCCGCGTAGGCGTCGGCGGTGTCGAACGTGGTGATGCCCTCGTCCAGCGCGGCCCGGACGCAGTCGGCGGCCGCCTGCTCCTCGACCTGGTCGCCGTGGGTGATCCAGTTCCCGTAGGCGATCTCGCTGATCACCAGGCCGCTCTTGCCAAGGTGTCGGTATTCCATGATTCCCAACTCTAGAGGGCGTGCGATTCAGGGCCGGTCAGACCTTGGCGCCGGGCCCGACCCGGGGGGCCGGCACCCGGAACCTGCGGATCTGCAGCGCCCGCATCACCGCGTAGGTGGTCAGGCCCCGGGTGGACTCGCCGGGCAGCTGTTCGGCGACCAGCCTGCGCAGGCTGCGCCGGATCAGCGACGCGTCTATCACGACGACCACGATCAGCACGAGGACCAGCGGCGAGATGATCGACGACGCCGTCTTGCTCTTCAGGAACACGGCGGCGAGCAGGACCACAAGCACGTACATGTAATACTCGCTAGCCCGGCGCTTGGAGTCCACGAAGTCACGGGCCAGGGCGCGGGCCGGGCCGCGGTCGCGCGGGTTGAGCGCCCACGACTCGCCCCGCTTCATCGCGTCGTATTTGGTAGACCGGGTCGTCCGGGCCCTGGCCTTCTCTTCTTTGGTGCGCGGCGCGGCTGCCGTCCGCGACCCGGTGATGGGCTGGCGGCGCCTGGCCTCGGCTTCGCTGCGCTTGGGTGTGGGCCGCCCCTTGGCCGCCTCGGCGGGGGAGCGGGGCTTGGTGTCTGCCGGGCCGTCCGGGCTCTGCGCGCCCGGGGAATCCTGGGCCGTGCCGTCCGTCGCCCCGGCGCTACGGCGTCGGAACACGCGCTCAGCTTAGTCTTCTCGGGGGGGTCGGGGGGTCGGCCCCCCGGGGACAGCACAGTCTTGGCCGGCGGGCCCGGGGGTCAGCACCACCCGGCGCTAGGGGGCGGACGTGGTAGCTCGCAATGCGGGAGACCGCGTAGGGTGGAATGCGACTAGTCGCACGGGCTCGTCCGCCGTCTAGCCGGGTGCCCGGCCTTCAGTTTCGGTCCGGTCGCGCGGCCCTGGTGGCGGCGAAGAAGTCAATGAAGGGGACGGCCGCGCGTATGGGCGTGATGAAGCGAGTCTCACTTGTCTTCAAGGCCAAGGCCAACAAGGCCCTGGACAAGATGGAAGACCCTCGTGAGACCCTGGACTATTCCTACCAGCGGCAGCTCGAGTTGCTGACGAAGGTCCGCCGTGGGGTCGCGGATGTCGCCACGTCGCGCAAGCGCGTCGAGCTGCAGATGAACCAGATCCAGCAGTCCTCGAACAAGCTTGAGGACCAGGCGCGCAAGGCGCTCGGGATGGGTCGTGAGGACCTCGCCCGGGCCGCGCTCGAGCGCAAGGCGTCGGCGCAGACTCAGCTGAACGATCTGCAGGCGCAGTACGCCCAGCTGCAGGGCGAGGAGGAGAAGCTGACGGTCGCCTCGCAGCGGCTGCAGTCCAAGGTGGACGCCTTCCGCACCAGGAAGGAGACCATCAAGGCCACCTACACCGCGGCCGAGGCGCAGACCAGGATCAACGAGGCGTTCACCGGCATCTCGGAAGAGATGGGCGACGTCGGCATGGCGATCCAGCGCGCCGAGGACAAGACCGCTCAGATGCAGGCCCGCGCGGGCGCGATCGACGAGCTGATGGCCTCGGGCGCGCTGGACGACGCCGTCGGCGGCCGCCGCGACGACATCCAGAGCGAGCTCGACATGATGGCCGCGGGCAGTGACGTCGAGCGCGAGCTGAGCAGGCTCAAGGGCGAGATCACGACCGGCGCGCCCAAGCAGCTCGAGGGCGGGGCCAACGGCACCAGCCAGGCCACCCAGGGGCAGAGCGCCCCCTACGCCCCGCCGCCGCCCCAGCAGCCTCAGCCGACCCAGCAGGCGCAGCCGGCCGGCATCCCGGTATCTGACCTGCCCGCCGCCGAGCCGCAGGACGGTGAGGAATCGTGATCGTCAGGATCCTCGGCGAGGGCCAGTTCAGAGTCGATGCCACGGCCACCACCGAGCTGAACCGCGTGGACGCCGAGCTCGAGGCGGCCGTCGACCGCAACGACGAGGCCGCCTTCACCGCCGCGCTGCACGGCATGCTGGCCCAGGTTCGCGCGCAAGGTTCACCGCTGCCCCCGGATACTCTTGAACCGTCGGATCTGATCCTTCCTCACCAGGATTCGAGCATGGATGAGGTCCGCAAGCTGCTCACGGACGAAGGGCTCATCCCGGGCTGATCGCCCGGGCCGAGCGCCCGGGCCAAGCCAAGAGCGTACCCACGGGTAACGTTCAGCTGACGCTCAGCGTTGTATGGGTAGATTCAAGCTAGTTTCAATGGCTGCTGGCTCCGGCGGCACAACCAGCCGGGGCCGAACGGAGGTGTCGTCATGGCGGCGCGTACCAGGTATGCGCCCGACCGGGGGCTCACGGTGCGGATGACCGCGACCATGTTCCTGCTCGGGCTGGTGTTTGTCGCGTTCGTTGCCGCGATCATCGGCATCGGGGCGGCGTATCACGCCTCCAGTGCCGCGATCGTGCTGTTCGCGGTGGTCCTCGGCGGCGGTTTCGCCATCGGGTCGCTGTTCTACTCGGACAAGATCGCGCTGGCCACGGCCGGGGGCCGCGTCGTCGGCCCGAACGACTCCGAGGACGCCCGGCGCATCCACGGCATCGTGGACCGGCTGTGCGCGCTGGCCGACATGCCCAAGCCGCGGGTGGCCATCGCCCACGCCGACATGCCGAACGCCTTCGCGACCGGCCGCAACGCCGACCACGCGGTCCTGTGCGTGACCACCGGCCTGCTGCGCAGGCTGGAGAATGACGAGCTCGAGGGCGTCATCGCGCACGAGATGTCGCACGTGGCGCACAAGGACGTCCAGGTGATGACGATCGCCTCGTTCCTGGCCATCATCGCCGCCCTGCTGGTCAGGATCGCCTTCTACGGCGAGCTGTTCGGCGGCGGCCGCCGGAGCAATGACAGCAACGCCGGGGTCGTCATGCTCGCGCTCATGGCGGTGAGCATCATCGTCTACGCGGTCAGCTTCCTGCTGATCCGGATGCTCTCCCGGTACCGCGAGCTGTCCGCGGACCGCAGCGGCGCGCTGCTCACCGGCCAGCCCAGCGCGCTGAAGAGCGCGCTGGTCAAGGTCACCGGGCAGATGGCCAGGATCCCGACCAGGGACCTGCGCACCGCGCAGCCGCTGAACGCGTTCTACTTCGCGCCCGCGATGAAGCTGAGCGCCACGACGAGCCGCCTGTCCGCGATCTTCTCCACCCACCCGAGCCTCGATCGCAGGCTGGCCGAGCTGGACAAGGTGCAGCAGCAACTCGGCCGGACCGCTGGGTAACGGGCTCGTGGGCTTTCTCGACACGCTGCTGGGCCGGACCAAGCCGGTCCAGCCGAAGCTCGACGACCTGTTCGCGCTGCCGTCGGCGGCGGTCACGCTGGACGCGGGAGCCGGATTCAAGCCAACCGGATCCGGCTCCGTCTGCTTCCGCCCGGTCGAGGGCCGGTCCTTTTCCGACGCGCAGAAGGACGTGCAGGAACTGCTCAACGCGAGCTCGGGCAAGGAGGGCGGCCTGCCGGTCGAGGTGACCAAGGACTCCTACGGCTTCAACTGGCTGGTCAGCTCGCACATGTCCGACGAACTCGAGGCGCTGGTCACCGACCTGCACGCGGTCAACTCCTCGCTGGTGGACAACGGCTTCGGCCCGCAGCTGCTGTGCACCCTGGTCGCCTTCAGGGACGATCAGGAGCGCCGGCTCGGCCTTATCTACTTGTACAAGCGGGGCACGTTCTACCCGTTCGCCCCGCTGTCCGGCGAGCGCCGGGATAACGCGCTCGAGCTGCAGGTCAAGGGCGTGATCGGCAGCGACCTGAAGTTCGAGCCGGATCTGGCCCGCTGGTTTCCGGTCTGGGGCGCACCCGGTTTGTAAGGGGTTTGTGAGCCACGCCTCAGGGGTGGCTGGAATGCGGGCGGACCGCATATCGTTGGGACTGCACGTTGGAGCAACGCCAACGCCGCACGAACGCGGCACATGAATAAGGCGGGAGCTAAGGTGACTGTTCAGCAAGAGGCCACGCAGGGGATCGTCCTGACCGGCGGAGCTGCGGCCAAGGTGAGCTCGCTGCTCGCGCAAGAGGGACGCGAAGACCTGAGGCTGCGGATCGCGGTGCAGCCGGGCGGCTGCTCAGGGCTTCGCTATCAGCTCTACTTCGACGAGCGCGACATCGACGGCGACATCGTCAGCGATTTCGGCGGCGTGGAAGTCGTGACCGACAAGATGAGCGCCCCGTACCTGATGGGCGCGACCATCGACTTCGTCGACACGATCGAGAAGCAGGGCTTCACGATCGACAACCCGAACGCGACGGGTTCCTGCGCCTGCGGCGACTCCTTCCACTGACGCCCGGCTAGGGCCATCGTGCGCATCGCGGTCACGGGGTCGATCGCGACCGACCACTTGATGACGTTCCCCGGCAAGTTCACCGACCAGCTCATCGCGGACAAGCTCGACCGTGTCTCGCTGTCATTCCTCGTCGATGAGCTGGCCATCCGGCGCGGCGGTGTCGCGGCCAACATCGCCTTCGGCCTGGGCGTGCTCGGCCTGCGGCCGCTGCTCGTCGGCGCGGTCGGGGCTGACTTCGAGGACTACCGGGTCTGGCTGGAAGAACACGGGGTGAGCACCGCGGGCGTGCGGGAATCGCTGCTCCGGCACACCGCGCGCTTCGTCTGCACCACCGACGTGGTCGGCAACCAGATCGGCTCGTTCTACGCGGGCGCGATGAGCGAGGACGCGGACATCAAGATCGCGCCGCTGGCCGAGGAGCACGGCGGCATCGACCTGGTGCTGATCGGCGCCGGTGATCCCGCAGCCATGGTGGCGCACACCGCGGAGTGCCGTGAGGCGGGTCTTCCGTTCGCCGCCGATCCGTCCCAGCAGCTGGCCAGGATCCTCGACGACGAGCAGGTACGCGTGCTGGTCGACGGCGCGGACTACCTGTTCGGCAACGAGTACGAGGAAGCCCTGATCGAGCGCAAGTCCGGCTGGGGCAGCGCGGCGATGCTGGCCCGGGTCGGGGTCCGGATCACCACCCTCGGCGCGGCGGGGGCCCGGATCGAGCAGCAGGGCGAGCCGCCGGTCATGGTGCCCGCCGTGCCCGACGCCAAGCCGGCGGACCCCACCGGTTCGGGCGACGCGTTCCGCTCGGGCTTCCTGGCCGCCGTCGCCTGGGGCCTTTCCTTCGAGCGCGCCGCCCAGCTCGGCAACCTGCTGGCGGTGCACGCCCTGGAGGCCATCGGCCCGCAGGAGTACAACCTGAAGCCCGGCCCGCTGGCCGAACGCCTCGCCGCCGCCTACGGGGACACGGCGGCGGCTGAGATCGCGGTTCACCTGCCCGGCTGAGCTTAGGTGCAACCCGATGCCTGCCTGCGTCGTCTCAGGCTGTAAAGCCGCACGTCTACGGGAGGCATCATGAAGCGCGCGCGCCTGAGCGCTTTTGCAGGTACCAGGCTTTCCGGATCCGGTCGGTTCGTCCTGGCGGCCGGCGCGCTGATCTGCGCCGCGACCGTGGCCGGGTGCGCGTCGTCGGGCAGCCAGCCGAGCACGTCGGGCTCGACGGCCGCCGCCAGCCCGACGGCCCCGGGGACCGCCTCAAGCAGCGGCAACACTCCGGCCGTGGCGTCGCCGTCCGCGCCGGCGGCGGCCGGTCCGGCGGCCTGCCCGACCAGCTCGCTGCGGGTGAAGCAGGGAGTCGGCCAGGGCTACGCGGGCGGCGTGTACGAGGTCATCGACTTCACCAACACCTCGGGCAGCGCGTGCACGCTGTACGGCTATCCCGGCGTCTCCCTGGTCTCCGGGCCGCCGTACGCGCAGATCGGCCTGGCCGCCAAGCGGAGCACCAGCACGCCGGTGAAACTGGTCACGCTGGCCCCCGGCGCGACCGGCAACGCCCTGCTGCAGATTGTGGACGCGCTGAACTACCCGAGCGCCACCTGCGGACCCACCAAGGCGACGGCCCTGAGGATCTACCCGCCCAACCAGACCGCCCCCGTCTACCTGACCAACACCGCCAACGGCTGCGCCAAGTCCGTCCAGATCATGTACGTAGGCGCCGTCCAGCCCGGCTCAGGCAGCTCATGATCAGGGCCGCTCGCGGGGTAGCGTGACGGCATGGGAAGCGCTCTTGCGTCGGGATATCACGGGCCGCCAGAGCTGACCGTGGGCCGGGCGTTCTCCGAGTGGACGCTCGACCCGTGGATGCTGGCCCTGGTGCTGATCCTCGGCGGCGGCTACCTCGCCGCGGCGCGCAGGCAGCGGGACTGGCCGGTGGCGCGGCGGATCTGCTTCCTCGGCCTCGGCCTGGGTTTCCTGGTCATCGCGACGATGTCCTGGGTGAGCGTCTACCAGCCGGTGCTGTTCTACGCGCGGGCGGTGCAGACGGTGCTGCTCGTCTTGGTGGTGCCGCTGTTCCTCGCGCTCGGCCGGCCGATCTCGCTCGCCATCGCGGTGTTCCCGCGGGCGGGCGCGCGTATCGAGGCGGTCATCCGCTCGCGCCTGGCCCGGATCCTCACGTTCCCCGCGATCACCGCATTCGCGCTGGTGGCCGTGCCCTTCGTCATGTACTTCACGTCCTGGTACACGGCGGTGTTCCACAGCGCCGCCGTCCGGGAGCTGACGTTCCTGGCGCTGATGGCGTCGGGCTTCGCGTTCTTCTGGACACTGCTACGGGTCGATCCGGTGCCGAAGGAGTACGCCTACGCGGTCTCGATGTGGATCACTAGCGCGTTGGTAATCGGCGACGCGTTCCTCGGGATCGCCGTCATCGCCGACCAGAACCTCATCGGCGCGGCGTACTATCACGCGCTGGCCCGGCCGTGGGGACCCACCCTGCAGACGGATCAGGTTCTCGGCGGGGGAGTGCTCTGGATCCTCGGCGACCTCGTCGGCCTGCCGTTCCTGGCCGCGCAGCTGATCCAGCTGATGCGCGAGGACGAGTCCGACGCGGTCAGGATCGACGCCGCCCTAGGCGAGGAAGAACAGCAAGGGGAGGAAGGGACCAAACCCTGGTGGGAGGACGACCCGCGCTTCACCAGCCGGTTCAAGCCGACCTGAGGGTCATAGCCTGCGGCGGATGTACAGCGCCCAGCCGCCGAGAGGCAGCTCCTGGTGCCCGGCGAACTCGTGCGCCTTCATCGTGCACCAGGACGGTATGTCGGTGTAGGCCGCCGGGTCGTCGGCCAGCACCGCCACCACCGCGCCCAGCGGGACGTTCCCGATCTGCTCGGCGAGCATGATGATGGGAATCGGGCACTTCCGGCCCAGGGCGTCGATGGTCAGCGCAGGCACCGGAGCAGCGGGAGGAACCGCTGGCCGTTCGGCCTCGGTAAAAGGGACCGAACTGGCGTCGGCGGCCTGCTGGTCCGTCTGGCGGGCCGCGGGGACGCGACCGAACAGACGACCCCGGCGCCCCGTCATCCGCACACCCTCACGTCCTCCATGATGCCCGTCCACGCTCTCGGTACGCAAAGGTGACGCAAACAAGTGGGGTCGTAGATGGCTCGCGGGCGGTGCGCGATACTGTTTGCACGACACGTTGTAGCAGAACCGAGGAAGGCCCTCGCCTTGACTACCGACAACGCCGAACAGGGCTCCGCAAAGCCCCGTCCGGGCCGGGCACGCGTCGCGCGCGCGACGGTCATGACGGTCGCGCTCACCTTCTTGGTCCTTGGCCTTACCGGCTGCACGAACGACACGTTCACCCGGCTGGGATTCCCCGACCCGATCACCGAGCAGGGCAAGACGGCCCTGACGCTCTGGCAGGGTTCCTGGATCGCGGGCCTGGCCGTCGGCGTGCTGGTCTGGGGCCTGATCCTGTGGGCGGTGATCTTCCACCGCAAGCGCGGCGACCGGCTGCCGCAGCAGGCGCGCTACAACATGCCGATCGAGATCATGTACACGGCGGTGCCGTTCGTGCTGATCGCGGTGCTGTTCTACTTCACCGCGAAGGACGAGAACTACATCGACAAGGTGCCGCCCAAGCCCGCCGTCACGGTGAACGTGCTCGGGTTCCAGTGGAGCTGGCAGTTCAACTACCCGCAGTACCACGTGACGAACACCGGGAACATGTGGCAGGAGGGCCCGCTGCCGGTGCTCGAGATCCCGGCGGGGGAGACGGTCCAGTTCAATCTGACCTCCGAAGACGTCATCCACGCGTTCTGGGTGCCCGAGTTCCTGTTCAAGCGCGACGTCATCCCCGGCCACCCGAACCACTTCACGGTCACCGCGACGAAGACGGGCAGCTTCATCGGGCACTGCAGCGAGTTGTGCGGCCTTTACCACAGCCGGATGCTGTTTACGCTGAAGGTCGTGACACCGCAGCAATTCCAGGCGTACATGGCCGCGCAGCAGGCGGCTCAGAGTTCATCCGGGAGCACGCAGTGAGCACGATCGAACACCCGGTCATCGCCACGCCTCAGCAGAGGACCGAGCGCAAGGGCTCCATCCTTGCGTACTGGCTGTCCTCGACCGATCACAAGATCATCGGGCACATGTACCTCATCACCTCGTTCTTCTTCTTCCTGTGCGCCGGGGTGATGGCGCTCATCATGCGGATCCAGCTGCTTGGCCCGGACCAGCATGTCGTGTCCGACCAGCAGTACAACGAGCTGTTCACCATGCACGGCATTCTCATGCTGCTGCTATTCGCCACCCCGCTGTTCATCGGGTTCGCGAACGAGGTGCTGCCGCTGCAGATCGGCGCGCCCGACGTGGCGTTCCCGCGGCTCAACATACTGAGCTACTACATGTTCGCGTTCGGCGGGCTTATCCTGCTGGCCAGCTTCCTCACTCCGGGCGGCGCCGCGTCGTTCGGCTGGTATGCGTACTCCCCGCTGTCCAGCGCGATCTACTCGCCCGGCGTCGGCGCCGACATGTGGATCATGGGACTGGTGCTCTCCGGTCTGGGCACCATCCTGTCAGGGGTCAACTTCGTCACCACGATCTTCTGCATGCGCGCGCCGGGCATGACGATGTTCCGGATGCCGATCTTCACCTGGAACGCGCTGCTCACCTCGATGCTGGTGCTGATGGCGTTCCCGGTGCTGGCCGCCGCGCTGCTCGTCCTCGAGGTCGACCGGCGGATGGGCGCGCACGTCTTCGACGCCTCCAGCGGCGGCGCCATCTTGTGGCAGCACCTCTTCTGGTTCTTCGGCCATCCGGAGGTCTATATCCTCGCGCTGCCGTTCTTCGGCATCGCGACCGAGATCCTCCCGGTGTTCAGCCGCAAGCCGCTGTTCGGGTACAAGACGCTGATCGCCGCGACGATCTCGATCGCCGGCCTGTCCATGACCGTGTGGGCGCACCACATGTTCACCACCGGCGCCGTGCTGCTGCCGTTCTTCGCGTTCATGACGTTCCTGATCGCGGTGCCGACCGGGGTGAAGTTCTTCAACTGGGTGGGCACGATGTGGCGCGGCCAGCTCACCTTCGAGCCGCCCATGCTGTATACGATCGGCTTCCTGATCACGTTCCTGTTCGGCGGCATCACCGGCATCATCCTGTCCTCGCCGCCGCTCGACTTCGCGGTCTCCGACTCCTATTTCGTGGTCGCGCACTTCCACTACGTGCTGGCCGGTACGGTGCTGTTCGAGATGTTCGCCGGCTTCTACTTCTGGTGGCCGAAGATGACCGGCACGATGCTGAACAGCAGGATCGGCAAGTTCCAGTTCTGGCTGATGTTCCTCGGCTTCCACATGACGTTCCTCGTGCAGCACTGGATGGGCGTGGAGGGGATGCCGCGGCGCATCGCCAACTACCCCGACCTGCCCGGGAACGTGACCACGCTCAACGTCATCTCGAGCGTCGGGTCGTGGATGCTCGCCCTGTCCATTCTGGTGTTCCTCTGGAACGTGTACGTGACCTGGCGGCACGGGGTGAGGGTCACAGAAGAGGACCCGTGGGGGTACTGCAGCTCGCTGGAGTGGGCGACGTCCTGCCCGCCGCCCCGGCACAATTTCTACCGTATCCCCCCGATCAGGTCCGAGCGGCCCGCGTTCGAGGCGCACTATCCGCACATCAAGTGGGGCCGCGCATCACGCGAACTCGAGCAGACGATCCCGGCTATCTCGAACGCGCGGAAGTAGGGCTTGTCATGAAGGTCGAAGGCTGGCTGTTCATGGGCTGCGGGGTCTTCTTCGGCGGCGCGGACGTCGTGTACTGGTACACCTCGAAGGATCCGACCGGGACCGCCGCGCTGGCGTTCCTCGTCGGGCTCGCCGTGCTCACCGGCTTCTACGTGCTGTTCACCGGCCGCCGCCTGCCCAAGCGCCCGGAAGACGACAACGCCGGCGAGATCGCGCAGGGCACCGGCGAGGTCGGGTTCTTCAGCCCGCACAGCTGGTGGCCGCTGTTCCTCGGGCTCGCCGCGGCTGTGGCTGTCCTTGGCTTCGCGGTCGGCTGGTGGCTCTTCCTGATCGGGATGATGCTCACCGTGTTCGCCACGATCGGCTTCGTCTTCGAATACTACCGCGGCAACTTCTCCCACTAGCCACAGCTAGCACCTCGCCAGGCCGGACTGGTAGGCGATGATGACCAGCTGGATGCGGTCCCTGGCGTCGAGCTTGGTCAGCAGGTGGGCCACGTGGGTCTTGGCCGTGGCCGGGCTGATCGTCAGCTCCTCGGCGATCTCCGCGTTGGACATTCCGCGGGCGACCATCGTGAGTACCTCAAGCTCGCGGTCGGTGAGCACTCGCTGAAGCTTGCCCGAGGCCACGCTGGCCAGGCTGGCCTGGCCAGCGTGGCTGTCGCCGCTGGCCCGGGCCGCGGCCTGCGCGGGGCCGACCCCGGGGCCGGTAATCGGTGCCGTGCGGGCGAACTCGCCGATCAGGCGCCGGGTGACGCTCGGCGCGAGCAGTGCGTCACCGGCGGCCACCACCCGGATGGCGGTGAGCAGGTCGGCCGGCAGCGTGTCCTTGAGCAGGAAGCCGCTGGCCCCGGCCCGCAACGCGGCGAAGACGTACTCGTCCAGGTCGAAGGTCGTCAAGATGAGAGCCCGGACGTCGGTGCTCTGAGTGATCCGTTTGGTGGCCTCGATGCCGTCCATGACCGGCATCCGCACGTCCATCAGGATGACGTCGGGCTTGGTCCGCCGCGCGGCCTCGACTGCCTCCGCGCCGTTGCCCGCCTCGCCGACCACGGTGAAACCCGGCGTGGCCGCGATGATCCCGCAGAAACCCACCCGGACCAGGGCCTGATCGTCGGCGACCACCACCCGCAGGGTCATCCCGGAGGGCTTCCTTCGGGCAGCGGGATGTGCGCGCTGACCTGGAAGCCGTAACCGGACAGCGGCCCGGCGCTGAACTCGCCGCCGAGCAGGCTTACCCGCTCGCGCATCCCGATGATGCCGTGCCCGCTTCCGCCGATGACGCCGCCCCGGGCCGCCCAGCCGTCGTCGGCGTCCGGCGCGTCCCAGCCGGGCGCGGCGCTCATCGCGAGCAGCCCAGGCCCGCCTGGGGGCACCCCGCCGAGGGCCAGGCTGCTCCCGTGGTGCGACGCTCCGGCGCCCGCCATCGCGGGCAGGCCCGCGCCGTTGTCCGTTACCTCGAGGATCAGCTCGTCGCGGCCGTAGCCGATCAGCACCTGGCACGAGCTCGTACGCGCGTGCTTGACCACGTTGGTCAGCGCTTCCTGCACGATCCGGTAGGCCGACAGGTCGATGCTGGCGGGCAGTTCCCTGGGCGGCCCGCAGCGCGTCACGTCCACCCGGACGCCCGCGCTCGCGGTGCGCGAGATCAGCCGGTCCAGGTCGGCCAGGCCGGGCGCGGGAAACAGCGGCGCCGTCCCGTTGACCCCGCTGATCCCGTTGACCCCGCTGATCCCGTCGGATCCGCCTGCCTCGGAATCCGCGGCAGCCGCGGCCCCGCCAGGCACCGCGGCGCCCGCGGCGCCCGCCGCCCTCGCCTCCTCGTCCGCCTGGCGGAGGGCGCCGAGCATCCGGCGCATCTCGTCCAGGGCCTCCCGGCTGGTGGCCTGGATGGCGCCGAGGGCGTTGCGCGCGTCGGCGGGCTGGGTGTCGATCACGTACTGGCCGTAGCCCGCCTGGACCGCGATGACGCTCATGCTGTGCGCCACCACGTCGTGCAGTTCCCTGGCGATGCGCAGGCGTTCCTCGGCGACCGCCTTGCTGGCCGCCTCGTCTTGCAGCCTGATCGCGTACCGGCGCCGCTGGCGCACGATGTAGCCGGTGAACCAGGCGATGATCACGCACAGCGCGACGGAAACCAGCGCGCCGCTCGGGATGAATCCGCCCCCGGTCAGGTGGATGAGCACCGCGTCGGCCAGCAGGGTGGCGAATACGGCGATGAGCACGCGCACCGCGGCCTGCCGGTGCTCGTAGGTCGCCGCGACCAGGTAGAGCACGTACGCGACGGGCAGGAAGTAGGTCAGGGCGCCGTTCTCCGGGCCGATCAGCGTGGTCACGACGACCGAGCCGGCCAGCAGCACGCCGAGCATGAACGCAGGCCGGCGGCGGCGCATGCCCACCGCGACGACCGCCACCATGACCAGGAACATGGCCAGCGGCCAGGTCAGCGAGAACGGGCGGTAGGGCACGGAGCCGTAGGGGCTTTCGATGGCCTGGACGAGGCCATGCCTTATGGTCGCGAAGAGGATCAGGCCGAACACCGCGCCGACGACATAGTCCAGCGCCGCCCAGTGCCGGGAACTGAGCCGCTTCATCAGCGGCGGCCGCTGACGGGCGGCCGAAACCTCCGAAATGGTGCGCACGAAACTACCGTAACCGCCATCGCCGGCGAGGGCGTCATCCTGCAGGCGTACGCCGCGCGCTGCGGCCCTGGCCGCCATTGGCCGACGGCCGGGTAAGTTTCACCCTCGCGGCCGATGACCCGGCCGGTCCCGTGCTGGCACGGTAACACACATGCCATCCATCCAGGCTCCCCCAGGGGCCGCCGCCGTCATCGAGACCACGGCGCTGACGAAGGTGTACCCGGGCGACATAACCGCGCTCGACGGTCTCACCGTCTCGGTCGCCCCCGGCGTCACCGGGCTGGTCGGCGCCAACGGCGCGGGCAAGTCCACGTTGATAAAGATCCTGCTCGGCCTCATCCCGCCGACCAAGGGCCAGGCCAAGGTGCTCGGCCGCGACTGCGCAACCAGCGGCGAGACGATCAGGATCCTGCTCGGCTACATGCCAGAGCACGACTGCCTTCCGCCCGACGTGACCGCGACGGAGTTCGTGACCCACCTGGGCCGGATCTCCGGCCTGCCGCCCACGGTGGCCAAGGAACGGGCCGCGGAGTCGCTGCGGCACGTTGGCCTGCACGAGGAGCGGTACCGGCTGATCGGCACCTACTCCACCGGTATGAAGCAGCGGGTGAAACTGGCCCAGGCCCTGGTCGGCGCGCCTCAGCTGCTGCTGCTCGACGAGCCGACCAACGGGCTCGACCCGGCCGGCCGCACCGCCATGCTCGAGCTGATCGGCCGGATCGGCGCGGAGTTCGGCATCTCCATCGTCGTCGCCTCGCACCTGCTCGGCGAGATCGAGCGGATCTGCGACCACCTGGTCGCGATCGACGGCGGGCGGCTGCTGCGCGCCGACTCGATCACCAGCTTCACCCAGGCCAGCCAGGTCCTCGCGGTGGAGGTCGAGGAGGGCCTGGCCCAGCTGCAGGCCGAACTGGCCGCCCGCGGCCTGGCCGCCACCCCCCAGGCCGCCACCTCCCAGGCCGGCAGCGCGGCGGCCAGCACCGTTCAGGGCCGGACCCTGCTGGTGCCGCTCGGCGGGGACGACACCTACGACGTCGTGCGCGATTGCGTGGCGGCTCTCGCCTTGCCGCTGTGCCGGCTGGAGCAACGACGGCACCAGGTCGAAGAGCTGTTCCGCGACGAGGAGGAGGTGCCGCATGCCTGAGGTCCAGGCCGCCGGGGTCATCCATGATCTCGGCTATCGCGGTTACGACGGCCCCCGGCTGGGCCGCACGCAGATCGTCAGGGCGCTGACCTGGCACAGTTTCCGCTCCGCGTTCGGCATCGGCCGGGGCGTGAAGGGCAAGATCGTGCCGGTGCTCGCGTTCATCGCGATGTGCCTGCCGGCGCTGGTGAACGCGTTCGCGGTGGCTCAAGGTAACGCGAGGCTGTTCGGCTACGACGTCTACACCCCGGCGCTGCGGGTGGCTGTGGTCACGATCTTCATCGCCGCGCAGGCACCCGAACTCGTCTCCCGGGACCTGCGCAGCCGCGTCCTGCCGCTGTACTTCTGCCGGCCGCTGCGGCGCGCCGACTACCCGCTGGCCAAGTACGTCGCGCTGACCGGGGCGCTGCTGATCTTGATCGAGGTGCCGCTGCTCATCCTGTACGTGGGCACGATCGCGTCGGCCAAGGGCGGCAGGGACGTCTGGAACGAGACCAGGGCGCTGATCCCCGGACTCGGCGTCGGCCTGATGTGGGCCCTACTGTTTGCGGCGATCGGCCTGGTCCTGGCCTCCTTGACCGGGCGGCGCGCGTACTCGACGGGCATCGTCGCGATCTCCTGCGTGCTCACGTTCTTCCTGGCCCTGCTGCTGATCCAGGCCGAGGGAGGAACGTCGGCCACGTCTACGGGGGCGCGGATCGGCGGGCTCCTCAGCCCGTTCACCATCCTTGACGGGGTGCGCGTCTGGCTGGGCGGCACCTCGCCGGGGCTGGTGGCCAATCCAGGCCGCTACGGGCCGCTCTACGGGGTCCTGGCGGTGGTCTTGCTCGCGGCCTGCCTCGGGGGCCTGGCCGCGAGGTACCGGAGGGTCAGCCAGTCATGACCATCGAACTGCGCAATGTATCGCGCTGGTACGGCAACGTGGTGGCGGTCAACGACATCACCATGTCCATCGAGCCCGGGGTGACTGGCCTGCTCGGGCCGAACGGCGCGGGCAAGTCGACGATCATGCACATGATCGCCGGCTTCCTGCCGCCGTCCCGCGGCGAGCTCACCATCGGCGGCGGGGCCAGCTGGCGCCGCCCGGCCCTATACCGGCAGGTCGGCCTGGTACCCGAACGGGACTCGGTATACGCCTTCCTCACCGGCGAGCAGTTCGTCACGTCGACCGCGAAGCTGCACGAGCTCCCGGACCCGGCCGCCGCCACGGTCCGGGCGATCGCCCTGCTGGACATGGCCGACGCGGCGGACCGCAAGATCGCCACCTACTCCAAGGGCATGCGGCAGCGGATCAAGGTGGCCGCGGCGCTCGTGCACGACCCGGAGATCCTGCTGCTCGACGAGCCGTTCAACGGGATGGACCCGCGGCAGCGGCTGCACATGATGGACCTGCTCGACAAGCTCGGCAGCGAGGGCCGGACGATCCTGTTCAGCTCGCACATCCTGGAAGAGGTCGAGCGGCTGTCCGGCACCATCCAGGTGGTGGTGGC
>WNGP01001503.1_pt1 | contig 28880 bp, 23 predicted proteins | sample 5407671 | NCBI WGS metagenome assembly WNGP01 (sample SAMN13153381, study PRJNA577476) | soil metagenome | isolation source: 40 cm soil or saprolite under Garry oak tree replicate 2 | place: USA:California | collected 2016-06-15
AGCCGCCCCACGCCTGCTGCCGCGAGGTAAAGTCCCAGAGGCGCGCCCAGCCCGCCCGCGCCGATCATGAGCACCTTGGCCTTGGCGAGCTTGAGCTGCCCGTCCATGCCCACTTCGGGCATGATCAAATGGCGGCTGTAGCGCTGAATCTCCTGTTTGGAAAGTGTGCGCCCAGTGTCAGGAACAGCGGGCGTGCCGGTAATGATCGGCATGATGGCTCTCCTTCCGATCCCTTATATTTTCGCGCCGCCGGCGATCGAGGGCACGATGCTGATCGTATCGCCGTCTTTGGTGGGCGTGTTTTCCTTCTGCAGGTAGCGAATATCCTCGTCGTTGAGGTAGATATTCACGAAACTGCGAATGCGGCCGTCTTCGGTGTAAAGGTGCTTGCGCAGATCGGCGTAGGTTCCCGTAAGCTGTTTCAGGGCCTCGCCGACGGTGGCCGCATTGAACTCCACGCTTGCTTGTTTGCCCGCAAACTGCCGCAAGGCGGTCGGAATTTCCAGCTTCACTGCCATGTTTGTCCTGCCTCCAGTGTAACTCCGCAATTGAATTTGAGCACGCGAGCCTGTTTTTTCTAAAAGCAGAATTCCCGAAAAATCGTTCGGGGACGGCTCCTCATCGGTTCATCGTCCCCGGAGGAACGGCCCAGGCGATCTCTTCGGGATGAAAAGCGGAGCGATCGTCGGAAAGCTGCCACGAAGTCATCTCCTGCGGTTCGCCCGCGGCCACGCTCACGATGACGTAGCTATACCACGGCCAGGCGTGCTCGCGATCGTATTCGCTGGGCCTGGCGGGATGATCGGGATGGGAGTGATACCAGCCCACCAGCTCCAATCCCTGTTCTTTGGCCGCCCGCTCGGCAGCGCGAAAATCCTCGGCGGTGATGGAAAAGCGATTCCGGGGGGAATCGTCGCGCCGATTGGTGAGCGGGAAGAGCGTGCGCACTTCGCGGCCTTCCGCACTGTCGGCGCCCAGCATGGCGCCGCAGGTCTCGTTGGGATAATCGCGGGCGCCGTAGCCGCGGATACTCTGGGCGATCTCTGAGTTGATCATGAGCATACGATTCGCGAGCCGTTTCCCAAGGCGCTATGCGCCTTCGCTTTCGTCCCAGAAGCGCTCGCTCAGATACTTTTCGGCTGCATCGGGGAAGATGGTTACGATGACGGCCCGTTCGCCTTGACCGAGCGAGGCCGCTAACTGCAAGCAGCCGACGAAGGCCGCGGCAGCACTGGGACTCACCAACATGGCCTCTTGGCGCGCCAGCCGCTTGGCCATGAGGTAGGCGTCCTCGGTGCGAATTACCAAATCGCGATCCGCAACGCGCGGGTCGTAGATCGCCGGTACGAGCGCCGAACCCATGTGCTTCCAGCCCTCCAGCCCGTGGAAGGCCGCGTCGGGTTGCAGGCTGACGCATTGAATGCGCGGATTCAGCTCTTTCAGCCTCCGCGCGGTGCCCACAAAAGTGCCGCTCGTACCGAGCCCGGCTACAAAATGGGTGAGGCTGTGTTCGGTCTGCTCCCAGATTTCGAGCGCGGTCGTCTGATAATGCGCGCGCCAATTGGCCGGATTGCTGTACTGGTCGGGATAAAAATACTTTTGCGGATCGCCAGCGTGAACTTCACGCGCCCGGCGAATGGCTCCGTCGGATCCGGCGTCGGCGGGAGTCAAGATAATCTTCGCTCCGTAAGCCGATAAAATCCTCTTTCTTTCCGGGCTGGCGTTCGAGGGCAGGCAGAGCACGACCGGATATCCAAGCGCCGCGCCGATCATGGCATAGGCGATGCCGGTATTGCCACTGGTGGCGTCGAGGATGGTTTTGCCAGGGCGAAGTGCGCCGGTGCGTTCGCCTTCGCGGATCATGCTCAGCGCGGCGCGGTCCTTCACCGACCCGCCGGGATTGAACCACTCCGCCTTAGCGTAGAACTCCGCCCTGGGGTATTCCCGGCCTACTCTTTCCAGGCGCAGCAAGGGCGTATTGCCGACGCGCTCGAGCACGCCGACACCTATTTTCCTCGCGTTTTCGGGCGTCGTGGTCAAAACCGAACTCTTCACGAAAACCATGAGTCTACAATAGATTCCCTCAACTTTGACCGTCAGAGAGCAAGGCTTCGTCCACCGGATGGGCTGTCCGCCTTTCCACCCGTGAATAGATGCGGCGGGGCGCCCAATGTATTCAAAATGCTATGCAGGGCCTTCTTTGAGTTCTATTGACGCCGTCTCACAACCACGGCACGCTAAAACACGGGAATGAGAGGGAGTGTGGTCGATGGCCAAGTGCCCTGCTTGCGGTCACGACGTTCGTACTCCATTTTTTCTTAATTTAGACGCGTGGTCACATCTTGCCTGCCCTCACTGCAAGGCAAGATTGGAAATGAAGCCGCCGCGCTCTGTCGTATTGGGCCCCCTCATAGCACCCCTGTTTGTGCTGGCTCGGCGCGGCCCCGTCTTCGAGGTCTTTGCGTTCGTATTTATGTTTGTAACCATCTTCCTTCTGCTGCTGGAAAGCTTCCGCCCTAAACTGCGCCTTCGTAAAAGGCCCCTTCCGAAGCCTGCCATACGGCTAAATATTGATGGCCCGTCAAATTAGGACATTAGGAGCGCGTACGAATGTTTGACAAGCGGAGCGCAGGCGTGAATCCTAATGCCTATGTGGAACGTTAACGAACGATTCCCTGCGGCCACCCTGGAAACCTTGCCGTCCAAAGGTTTTCAGGTAAGCAGCACGCGCGGCGTGGTGCGCGTGGAGAAATACGGCGGCGGTGCGGAATTCCGGCAGATGGCAGACGGACGTTTTCAAATGACCATCATGCCGAGTGTGCTCATCGAGGGACAGTTCACGCGGCTTTGGGACGCCGGCTATCAGAAGTTTTTGATCACCGACGAGAGGCGCAAGCTTCCCGCGCTGGCGCAGCAACTCGAACACTTGCGCAAATTCAACGAGGAGCTGCGCTCGGCGCTGGGCGTGCCCACCTACTACAACGAGGCGCTGGGCTCGACGTGCCAGGTAACCGAATATGATCGCGTCCAAGGGCGGCCAGGAGACGTTCCCGACGCCGGCGTGGGCGTCAAACCGAGCGGCGAGCCTCAATAGATGGCGGCGGCCGCGCGGGGATCAGCCGCGATGGGCGAAACGGCGGCGCGCCTCTAGAAGCTGACGCCTAAATTGGTTTGGATCAACGCGATGTTTGGCGATCTTGCGGTCCGCCAGAAAAATCACTGGCACATCCGCGTTGTAACGTTCGCGCAATTCGGGATTCGCATCGATATTGACTTCGCGCAATCGAACGCCAAATTCGGCGAGCAGCGGCGCGATCTGCAATTTTGCCTCGTCACATAAGTGGCATCCCGGACGGGTATAGAGCGTCACTTCCAGCGGTTCCGTCGGCGGTTTGCCTGCCTTGGAATCCATGCAGCCTCTTTGACGGCGGCGGGCGGCTTGTTACGATGATTCTCTATGGTAAACGAAAACGCGAGCAGCGCCACGGATGTGCTGGCGCTCGTTGATGATTTGTTCTTTCAAGCCAAGCTGGCGGAAACGGCCCGCAAGCTCGGAGTCATGCTGAAAACAGTTTCGACGGGCGCGGCGCTGGTCAAGGAGCTTGAGGGGCCGCCGGCCGGGGCTCGCAGCGATCTGCCGCGGCTGGTCGTGGTGGACCTGAATGCGCGGCAAGGGGCGCTGGAAGCGATCGAGCAGTTGCAGCGTTCAGGCAACCTCATACCGATCATCGGCTTTCTCTCTCACGTGCAAACAGAGCTTGCGCAGCGGGCTCGGGCCGCGGGCTGCAAGCAGGTGATGCCCAGATCGAGCTTCACCATGAATCTTTCGGATATTCTGCGCCAAGCAAAATCGTGAAAGTCGCTGTGCTTCATCGCTCGGGCCGGCTCGGCTCTCTTTTTGCCTATCGGGACGCGCGTGCGAGCGTGTATCTGGCTGCATTTGGCATTTTGCTGGCGCTCCTATTGGGGATAATCGCTGCCGACCTCTCCGCACAACGAGGGGCACCGCCGGCTGCGGCGCCGATTCCCGATCCCGCCCAAGCCCTCGAAGAGACGTTGACGGCGGCTTGCCGGCATGACGAAGCGGCGTTCGCCAGCCACCTTACGTACGACAACGCGCAAGCCTATCGCGCTCTTACGCAGGAACAGCGCGTGGCGTTGTTGAGGCGTCTGGTGCTTCTCGACGATCCCGGGAAGCCCTTGCTCTCCACCTTAGATGGGCACACGGTGGTTCGCTGCGAGGCCGGCGGCGTGACTTCGGAGATGCGCTTTGGCGCAACCGAAGTGCGCGAGAATCTGGCGTTCATTCCAGTCAGCGTCCCGGAAGGCTCGGCAGCGCAATCGGTGCGCTTCGGACTCATCAGGGAATCCGGTCAATGGAAGCTGCTCTCGGTGGGGCTGCTCTTGCTGGATATTCCGGCATTGGGGCGCCAATGGGAAGAGTTCGATCTGCAAGCTCGGCAGCGGAACGCAATCGCCGCAATGCGCAAGGTTGCTAGCGCGCTGAAATCGTACCGGAGCGCTTACGGCAACCTGCCGGAAACGCTCGAGCAGCTGGGGCCGCCGGCGCAAGATGGCGCTTCGCCGGAAACCGCGGGGATGCTGGATTCCGAGTTGGCGAAGGGTGTGGCGGGCGGATATCGTCTTCGCTATGCCATCGTTCCAGCGAGCGGCGAGGAACACCAATCAGAGCGAAACAAGGGCGCCGGATTTGCGCTCGGGGCGACGCCCGTGGTCTACGGAAAAGACGGACGAAGCTCGTTTTTCCTCGATTCCAGCGGCACGCTGCGAGGCGCGGACAAGAAGGGAGCCGTCGCTACAGCGGACGATCCGCTCGTGGAAGGCGACGAGACGCGGCCCTAGCAGTTCCTCAGCGGCACATCGGCGAAGTCTCTGCTTGTCCCCCAGCGTCGCGCACCTGATCAACGCCATCTAGAACTGACCGCGGCGGTTTGGATCGGCGGATCAACTATGTTAGTCTCTTCAGGCGGCTCGGACACGATCTTCCGAACGATCCCGGATTCAGGCCTCCTTCCTTCGCCAGCGAGCCAACCGCGAGAATTGAGCAACTTCAGGCGGAGGCATTCTTGGCCATTGACGCGCCGAGTGTCCGCAAGGGGTCAGGCGTCCCGGCACCGGTTTGAAGCGTGATCGTTTGGCAGAGCGGAACGGGTGTTCGAGAGGGAGTCGCGCGCATGCCGGCCCGGCAAGCCACAACAAAAGTGCAAGAGATCAAGCTGGCGCATTCGCCGGATTCCGATGACGCTTTTATGTTCTATGCCTTGGCGACGAACCGCGTCAAAGCGCCCGGCCTGACGTTCACGCACGTTCTTTCCGATATCGAGACGCTGAATCAAGCCGCGGATCGCGAAATTTACGACCTGACGGCGATCAGCTTCTCGGCCTACGCCTACCTGCGGCAGAAATACGTTTTGCTCGATTGCGGTGCCAGCTTTGGCGAAGGTTATGGTCCTATCGTAGTGGCCGGCCGGCCGATGAAGCCCCAGCAACTCGCGGGCAGCCGCATCGCCGTTCCGGGATTGCGCACGTCGGCGTATCTTACCCTTCGGCTCTATCAGCCGGCATTCGAGCCTATTCCGATTCCCTTCGATCAAATCATGAATGCGGTTCGAGCAGGGACGGTCGATGCTGGCCTGCTCATCCATGAAGGGCAGCTGCAATTCCCGGAATTGGGTCTTCATCGGGTGGTGGACCTCGGCCAGTGGTGGCTGGAAACGACGAAGCTGCCACTGCCGCTCGGAGGCAATGCCGTGCGGCGTGCGCTCGGACAAGAAACCGGCGAGCGGATTGCCAGAGTCATCCGGGAGAGCGTGGCCTACGCGCTCGAGCACCGCGAAGAAGCGCTGAATTACGCCATGCAATTCGCGCGTGATATGGATACCGAGCTGGCGGATAAATTCGTAGGCATGTATGTGAACAGTCGGACGCTCAGCTATGGCGAGCGTGGCCGCGCTGCGGTGCAGGAGCTGCTCGATCGGGGTTTTGACGCCGGTCTGATTCCCGGGCCGGTGAAAGCAGAATTCTTGCGTGAATCTACTGAGTAGCAAATGACTCTTCACCGGGGCCGCCCTTCTGCCCTATAATTAGCGGAGTACCGAGCAGTAACGAAAAGGTTGGCCTTCACCTTCGCTCTAAATCAGCTTCAGACATCCAACAAAAGTAAGCCGTTGTATGTGCCGGCGGGCAATGGGTGTGGAAGGCGTGGCGCTGCACGCCGGATTGAGGTATTGCCGAATCGATGAGCCGCGGCGAACAAATCCGTGACGAACTGAATGCGCTCCTGCGCAAACGCATCCTGCTGCTCGATGGCGCCATGGGCACGATGATCCAGGCGCGCAAACTGGATGAGGCGGGCTATCGCGGTAAGGAATTCGCGCGGCATGGCAAGGATTTGCGCCTGAATAATGACGCCTTGAATCTGTCGCAGCCGCAGATCATCGGGGAGATCCATCAGCAATATCTGGAAGCGGGCGCCGACATCATCGAAACGAATACGTTCAACTCCAACGCGGTGTCCATGGCGGAATACGCGCTCGAGGACCGCGTCGCCGATATGAATTTTGCCGGAGCACAAATCGCGCGGAAGGCCGTGGAGCGCTACATGGCCTCGCATCCGCAGCGCAGATGCTTCGTGGCCGGCTCCATGGGACCGACCTCGAAAGCGGCCTCGGTCTCGAACGACGTCTCGAATCCCGCGGCGCGGCCCGTCACTTTTGATCAACTGCGCGAGACCTACCGAACTCAAGCCAAAGCTTTGGTCGAGGGCGGCGTTGACCTTCTGCTCGTGGAGACGGTTTTCGATACGCTCAACGCCAAAGCGGCGCTTTTTGGAATCGAGGAATATTTCGACAGCTCGGGGCAGCGCGTTCCGGTGATTGTGTCGGTGACGATCGTCGATCGCAGCGGCCGAACGCTTTCGGGGCAGACGGTCGAGGCCTTCTGGATTTCCATCTCGCACATGCCGCTCTTCAGCGTGGGGATGAACTGCGCTCTTGGCGCAAAAGAGATGCGCCCGTTTCTGGAAGAACTTTCGCGCCTTGCGCCCATTCCGATCACTTGCTATCCGAATGCCGGCCTGCCGAACGCGTTTGGCGGTTTCGATGAGACGCCGGAGCGCATGGCTGCTGATCTGGGAGAATTCGCGCGCAATGGCTGGCTGAATATCGCGGGAGGCTGTTGCGGTTCGACGCCGGAGCATATCCGCGCCATCGGCGAAGCGATCCGAGGAGTCGCGCCACGAGTGCCGCCCAAAGTCGAGCCCTACTCGCGGTTCAGCGGGCTCGAAGCGCTGGTGATTCGCCCGGACACCAATTTCGTCAACATCGGCGAGCGAACCAACGTGACTGGTTCGCCGCGTTTCGCGGAACTGGTCCGCAAGGGCGACTACGAAAAAGCGCTCGCGGTGGCGCGCCAGCAGGTGGAAGGCGGGGCGCAGATGATCGACGTGAACATGGACGAAGCCATGCTGGATTCGGAAAAGTGCATGACCACTTTCCTGAATGCCCTGGCTTCCGAACCCGATATCGCGCGCGTGCCCGTTCTGGTGGATAGCTCGAAATGGAGCGTGATCGAAGCCGGCCTGAAATGCCTGCAAGGCAAGGGAATCGTCAATTCCATCAGCCTGAAAGAAGGCGAGGACGTCTTTCGCGAACAGGCGCGGAAGGTCCGGCGCTATGGAGCTGGCGTCGTGGTGATGGCCTTTGATGAAAAAGGCCAGGCCGACACGGCGGAACGCAAAGTGGCCATCGCCACTCGCGCCTATCGCATTCTGACCGAGCAGGTGGGCATGCCGCCTACCGACATCATCATGGATCCGGCGATTCTCACCGTCGGCACGGGGATCGAAGAGCACAACCAATACGCGCTCGCTTTCATCGAGGCCACCCGGCAGATCAAGGCGGCGCTGCCGGGAGTGAAGGTCAGCGGCGGCGTCAGTAACATTTCGTTTTCTTTCCGCGGCAACAACGTCGTTCGCGAGGCCATGCACTCGGCGTTTTTGTATCACGCCATCCGCGCCGGACTGGACATGGGAATCGTGAACGCGGGGCAATTGGCCATTTACGAAGAGATTGCCCCCGAGCTGCGGGAGCGCGTGGAAGACGTGCTCCTGAATCGCCGGCCCGACGCCACCGAGCGGCTGCTGGAATTGGCGCAGACCGTGGAAAAACGCGGGCCCGCGGCCGCGCGTGAAGACGCGTGGCGCCAGACCAGCATCGAGGAACGCCTGTCGCACGCGCTGGTACACGGCATAACGGAATTTCTGCCGGCGGATGTCGAGGAGGCGCGGCAGAAATACACCGCGCCGCTCAGCATCATCGAGGGTCCGCTGATGGCCGGCATGAACATCGTGGGCGACCTCTTCGGTTCCGGGAAGATGTTTCTGCCGCAGGTGGTGAAGAGCGCGCGAGTGATGAAGCAGGCCGTGGCCATCCTGCTGCCCTATCTGGAGGCCGAAAAGCTGGCCAGCGGCGGGCGTGAGGCTCAAGCGCGAATCTTGCTGGCCACGGTCAAAGGCGACGTCCACGATATTGGAAAGAACATCGTGGGAGTCGTGTTGGGCTGCAACAATTATGAGGTGATCGATCTCGGCGTCATGACTCCGGCGGAAAAGATTCTCCAGACCGCGCGTGAAAAAAAAGTTGACCTGATCGGCTTGAGCGGATTGATCACTCCCTCGCTCGACGAAATGGCGCACGTCGCCAAGGAGATGGAGCGAGAAGGCTTTTCCGTGCCGCTGCTGATCGGCGGCGCAACCACCAGCCGCGCGCACACGGCCGTGAGGATTGCGCCCGCCTATCGCCATCCGGTGGTTCACGTCCTGGACGCCTCGCGCGCGGTGGGCGTGGTCTCGAGCTTGAGCAATAAGCAACAGCGGCCCGTCTTCGTGCGCGAAAATTGCGAAGAGCAGGAAAAAATCCGGCGGCAATTCAGCGGGCCGCGAATCGCGCCGCTGGTCTCCCTGCAGGAGGCCCGCGCGCGGAGAGCGCCGATTGATTGGACGAGCTATCGGCCTCCGGCGCCGTCATTCACGGGAAGCCGCGTTTGGAACCCCGTGCCGCTCGAAAAACTCGTGCCGCTGGTCGACTGGACGCCGTTTTTCCATGCCTGGGAGCTGAAGGGAATCTATCCGCGAATTTTACACGATCCGGTGGTGGGGCCTCGCGCGCAGGAACTTCTCGACGATGCCCAAAAACTGCTGGCGGAGATCGTGCAGCAAGAGCTGCTTACGGCGCGCGCCGTAGCGGGATTTTTCCCCGCCAATAGCGTGGGCGATGACATCGAGCTTTACGCGGACGAAGCGCGCACGCGCCCTCTCGCAACTTTCTTCACGTTGCGGCAGCAGATGGAGAAGCCCGGCGCCGAACCGGAATACGCGCTGGCGGATTTCATCGCTCCCAGGGACACCGCCCAGGCGGATTACCTCGGAGCTTTTGCGGTCACCGCAGGCATCGGCGCCGCCGAACTCGCAACGCGTTTTGAAAAAGCGCACGACGATTACAACGCGATCATGGTCAAGGCGCTCGCGGATCGCCTGGCCGAAGCGCTCGCCGAATGGATGCACAAGCAGGCGCGCGATGCCTGGGGTTTTGGCCGCGAGGAGAATTTGACGCCGGGAGATTTGCTGCGGGAGCGCTATCGGGGCATTCGGCCGGCGCCCGGTTATCCGGCTTCGCCCGATCACACCGAAAAGGCCGCTCTTTTCGCCCTGCTGGATGCGGAGCGCGCCACGGGCATCACGCTCACCGAAAATTTCGCCATGCTGCCGGCGGCCTCGGTCTGCGGCTTATATTTCTCCCATCCTCAGGCGCGCTACTTTGCCGTAGGGCCTGGAATTGCGCGCCATCGAGCGCTGGCTTGGCCCATATCTGAATTACGAGCGCGCCGCGGATTAGTTCAGACTAAACAGTTGTGTCGCCTTGACGCTCCTTGGGCTTTCGCTTAGAGTCACTCATTCCCGTGCAGGAGCGATCTTCGACGATCCCGAGCTGGGGCGCTGCGCGCGCATGCGGGCCGGCCCTGCCGAGTGGTGCCACAGGAAACTGAGATTCGGCTATGGTGCGGACCCTATCCACTTATCTATTCGTCAAGCGAAGACTGACTCCAGCCTTGCTGACGGAGATCGCGCGCCATGGCATCACGGCGGTCGAGATATTCTGCACGCGGGCGCACTTCAACTATCAATCGCCCGACGTCGTGCGCGAAATTGCCGGCACGCTGCGGGATAATAACCTGAGACTGCACGCCCTCCATGCTCCGGCAGAACGGGACTTCAATCCCATGCACGAGAGCAGCGCGCCGCTTTCCATTTGTGATCCGGAACGCGTGCGCCGCCTGGAAGCCGTGGACGAAATCAAGCGAGCCCTGGACGTCGCGGAATACTTGCCCTTCCGTTACCTGGTGCAGCACATGGGCTCTTCGCGGGACGCCGCGGACGGACACCGATTCGAGGCGGCTTTCAGTTCGCTCGAGCACCTGCATATTTTTGCCAAGGCACGCGGCGTCACACTGGCGCTGGAAAATACGCCGGGAGAACTGGCCACACCGGCGCACCTGCGCCAATTCATTATCGATACGCGGCTTACGGATTTGCGGCTGTGCTTCGATATCGGACATGCGCATATCGGCGATGGCGTGCTGGCCAGCCTGGAACCGATGCGCGAATTTATGGTGACTTCGCACATTCACGATAATCATGGACTGAAAGACGAACACCTGTTGCCCTATGAAGGCACCATCGAATGGAAATCAGCCCTGCCTGCCTTGCCGCCGGAGCTCCCGCTGGTTTTCGAATTGAAGGAACAACCGGCCTTTGCCGACCCCGCTCCCACCTTTGTGGCCCTCAGTGCCGCGCGCGCCGCGTTCGACCGCATCGAGCGGGCGCTCTCCTCGCCCGAAGCCGAAAGATAGAACTAGAGCGCGATGAGCGTAGTCACCATCGAAAAAGCCGGGGAGCACGACGGCCAGGAGGTCACCCTGCGCGGCTGGCTCTACAACCTGCGCGAATCCGGCAAGCTTTTGTTTCCCATTTTTCGAGATGGGACCGGGCTGATGCAGGGCGTGGTCTCGCAGAAGGAGCAACCGGAGGCGTTTGCCGCGCTGCGCGGGCTCACGCAGGAATCGAGCGTCGAAATCAGCGGCAAAATACGCCGCGAGCCGCGCGCTCCCGGCGGATACGAAATCGGCGTCAGCCGCGTCCAGGTCCTGCAGCGGGTGCCGGAATCGGAGCCTTACCCCATACAACTCAAAGAGCATGGCGTGGACTTTCTTCTCGACCGCCGCCACTTGTGGGTGCGTACTCCACGTCAAGCTGCTATCTTGCGCATTCGGGCCGAAGCCGTCCGCGCCGCGCGGGAGTTCATGGATGGCCAAGGCTATACGTTGACCGATGCGCCGATATTCACGCCGGCCGCATGCGAAGGCACGACGACCCTGTTCGAGGTGCAGTACGTCGATGATGAAAAGGCTTACCTGACGCAGTCGGGGCAGCTTTATGTCGAAGCTCTGGCCGCGGCCCTGGGCAAGGTGTATTGCTTCGGTCCCACGTTTCGCGCCGAAAAATCGAAGACGCGGCGCCACCTGACCGAATTTTGGATGCTCGAGCCCGAAGCCGCTTACGCCCACCTGGAAGACATGATGACGCTCGGCGAAGGGCTGGTAAGCCACATCGTGCAATCGGCCTTGCGCAATCGCGCGCGCGAGATCGAAACGCTGAAGCGCGATGCCTCCAAACTCGAGCCGGTTAAGCCTCCCTTTCCGCGCATTACCTACGAACAGGCGCTCGAAATCCTGCGGCAGCACGGCCACGATGTGAAGTGGGGCGACGATTTCGGCGGAGACGAGGAAACCACGCTTTCGCAGCAATTCGACCGTCCCGTGATGATCCATCGCTATCCTGCTTCGATCAAGGCGTTCTACATGGAACCCGATAGCGCGCGGCCGGATTTGGCGCTGGGATTCGACGTACTGGCCTCGGAAGGCTACGGCGAGATCATCGGCGGCGGGGAACGCATTTCGAGCTACGATCTGCTGCTCAAGCGCCTGCGCGAGAATAAGCTGCCGGAGCAGGCCTTTCAGTGGTATCTGGACCTGCGCCGCTATGGCAGCGTGCCGCATGCGGGCTTCGGCATGGGCCTCGAGCGCGTGGTGGCCTGGATTTGCGGAACAGAGCACGTCCGTGAGGTAATCCCCTTCCCGCGCATGATTTATCGCGTGTATCCTTAGCGCCGCTGTTCGCCGGCCCTTCCGCCCGCCGGTTTGGGCGAACAGAACATCCATCATGGCGCAGAAAATTCGCATCATCGGCGTGCCGATGGACCTCGGCCAAAGCCGCCGTGGCGTGGATATGGGTCCTTCCGCGCTGCGCGTCGCCGGTTTGCAATCGCGCCTCAAACAGCTTGGGCATGTGGTCGAAGACATCGGCAACGTGGTGGTGAAGGGGCCCGAAGAACAGCCTTACGGCGAAAAGCGCGCCAAATATTTGCATGAGATTGCGGAAACCTGCCGCGGCTTGGCGGAGATGACGGAAAAGACGTTGGCCGAAGGATTTTTTCCCCTCGTACTCGGCGGCGACCATTCCATCGCCATCGGAACGTGTTCGGGCGTCTCCGATTTTTTCCGCAAGCAATCGAAGAAGATCGGTTGCATGTGGCTCGATGCGCATGGAGATATGAACACGCCGGAATCCTCGCCTTCCGGAAACGTTCACGGCATGCCGCTGGCGTCATTAATCGGATATGGCGCGCCCGAACTGGTGGAGTTGCTCGGCTTCAAGCCCAAAGTCGAGCCGCGCAGCGTGTCCATCGTGGGTGTGCGCGATCTGGACGCGAAGGAGCGGCGCCTGGTGAAAGATTCCGGCGTCCATGCTTTTACGATGCGGGATATCGACGAACGCGGCATGCGTGACGTCATGACCGAGGCGCTGCGGTTTGCCAGGGATGATACCGAGGGCATCGCCGTCAGCGTGGATATGGACCTCATCGATCCGGCGGACGCGCCGGGAGTGGGCACGCCGGTGCGCGGCGGGATCACCTACCGCGAGGCGCACCTGGCCATGGAAATGATGGCCGATAGCGAAGCCATGGCTTCGCTCGAAATTGTGGAGATCAATCCGGTGATCGATCTGCACAATAAGACGGCGTTGCTGGGAGTTGAGATGGTGCTCTCCGCGTTGGGCAAGAAAATTCTCTAAGGAGCTGGGCCGAATTTCATGGCAGAGAACAAGCGGTTGCGGGTAGGCGTGATTTTTGGCGGGCGTTCGGGGGAACACGAAGTATCGCTGGCTTCGGCGGCCTCGGTGGTTCGCGCGCTCGATCCGGAAAAATACGAAGCGGTGCCGATCGGCATTGGGAAAGATGGACGATGGTTCATCGGTACGCCCGCGCAGAAGATGCTGCCGGACGTGCTGCGCCAGGGCCAGCGGGTCATGCTGAGCGCCGATCCCAACGTCGGTGCGCTGATGCCGCTCGAGCACAGCGGCGCAGGCTCGCAGCGCGTGGACGTGATTTTCCCGGTTTTGCACGGCACGTACGGCGAAGACGGCACAGTCCAAGGCCTCCTCGATCTGGCCGGGCTGCCTTACGTGGGCTCGGGCGTTATTGGCTCCGCGGTGGGCATGGATAAGGACATGGCAAAACGGTTGTTTTTGCAGGCACGGCTGCCGGTCGGAGAATTTCTCGCCATTCTGCGTTCGGAATGGGAAAGCGGCCGCGAGCGCATACTGCAGGCGGTGGCAAAGAAGTTCCGCTTTCCGCTATTCGTTAAACCGGCCACGCTGGGCTCTTCCGTGGGCATGACGAAAGTGCATAAGCGCGAGGAATTGCCGGCGGCGCTCGATTTGGCCGCCGAATTTGCGCAAAAAATCTTGGTGGAGCGCAATATCCGCGGCCGGGAGATCGAAGTCTCCGTGCTCGGAAACGATGAGCCGCAGGCTTCCGTGCCGGGCGAAATCATTCCTCACCGCGAATTTTACGACTACACCGCCAAGTATCTGGAGGAAGGCACGCGCCTGGAAATTCCCGCCAAACTCACCAAAGCGCAGGTGCAGAAATTTCAAGACTACGCCGTGCGCGCGTTCCGCTGCCTGGAGTGCCGGGGAATGGCGCGCGTCGATTTCTTTCTCGAACGGCCGAGCGGCCGCATTTACGTGAACGAGATCAACACCATCCCCGGCTTCACTTCCATCAGCATGTACCCGAAATTATGGGAAGCCTCGGGAATCCCCTATCGGGAATTGATCGATCGCTTGATCCAGCTCGCGCTGGCCGAGCATCGCGAGAAGCAGCGCACGAAATACTCCATTGAATTGCCGGCGGGATCAGGCGGCGCCCTCGGCGCCTGAACAGGGCGCCGGTTTCAGCCGGAGTTTGCTTCTCCTTGTTGAGTCTGCTAGTTTCTTCTGCTCGCGAATCAGCTTAGTCTCAACTCGAACGGACGATACTCGGCATAACCGAGGATACATTTGGCCCTTTTTGATGGCAGAACCAGCGAGGAACCGAATTCAAAACGGCTCCGCTACGCGGTAAGCGGCGTAGCCCTGGTCATTCTGGTTGCCTTTGGCACGTGGTACTTTTTCCTGCGCTTCATCAGCGAAAAACACACCGTCGAGCATTTCATGGACGCAGTGGTGGCGCAGGATTTTCAGCGCGCTTTCCAGATCTGGAAATCCCATGGCTCGTATACGTACCAGGATTTTTTGGCCGATTGGGGACTCGACGGCTACTATGGACCGATCAAAAGTTACCGCATCGAATCGGCCTCCCTGCCTCCGAACGGGGGCAGCGGTGTGGTCGTCGTCGTTGAAGTGAGCCCATTTGCCCCGTTCCCCGAAAATAATGATCCGCGCAGCGGCCGGAACAAGGAAATCCGCTTGTGGGTGGAACGCAGCGACCAGTCGCTTAGCTTTCCGTTATGAAGATTGCGGCGCTGCGGATTCGGGTTTCGCTTCGTCGCGGATCATGACCGGAAAACCGTCGCGAATCGGATAGACGATCCGGCAGGTGGCGCAGCGCAGGCCTTTTTCGTCTGCGGTCAGTTTTACTGGCGTCTTGCACACCGGGCACACCAGCAAATCGAGCAATTCCTGGCTGATTGCCATTTTTCCATTCCCTCGGCTTCTGAATTTAGCAAAGGGCGCTGGCGCCGGCAACGGCATCAGAGATTCCGCGCGCGGCGAAATTCCCGAGCCACGCCAGCGGGATCGTGCTGCTCGGCATCGACGGCGTAGTTCATCTGACGCATTTCGGCATCGGAGATCTTCCCGCCCAGAACGTCAAGAGCGCCGCGCAGCTCCGGATGATCACGAAGAGCGCCACCCCGAAGAATGGTGACGGCCTGATAAGGAGGAAAGAAGTGGCGGTCATCCTCCAGGACGACCATTCCGAGCGCGATGATGAGGCCGTCGGTGGAATTGCCGGCGACCACATCCACCTGATGTTCCTTGAGTGCTCGGTAGAGCAAGCCCAGATCCATGATGCTCGGCGCGGCGGCGAACTTCAATCCATAGGCGCGCGCCAGGCCCGGGTAACCGTCGGAGCGTTCCATGAATTCGTAGCCAAAACCGGCGCGCCATCGGGGAGCGTGAGCGACGAGGTCAGAGACGGTGCGCAGTTTGAGTTTCTGCGCGTCTTCATTGCGAACCACAATGGCAAACGTATTGTTGAATCCGAGCGGCGGGCCAACGTCAAAACCGAAGCGATCGCGGTAGGCATCTCGAACCGTGCGGTAGACCGCCTCGGTGTCATTGGAGGAAGGTTCGGCCAAGATGGCGGTGAGAGCCGTGCCCGTATATTCGGCATAGAGGTCCATCTGGCCGGCGAGCATGGCTCGGTGGCAGATAAGCGTACCGCCCAGATTGAGGCGGCGATCGACTCGCAAAGTTGTATGCGCTTCGATCTGCTGGGCCAGCAACTCGGCGAGGATGATCTGTTCGGTGAAATTTTTGGAGCCGGCAACCACGGTGTTTTGGCGCGCGCGCCGGCAACCCCCGAGAGCCGCCAAGGCTCCGCCGAACAGCGTCAGGGCATCCCGTCTCGTGAAGCGCTCGGCCATTTTGCAGTTGAGATGGACTCGCGTCCCTAGGGTGTGAGTTTTTGCTCGACCAAGCCGAGGAGCAGATCTACGCCGATCGCCAGCAGAGCCGCAGGAATCGCCCCGGCTAGAATCACGGAGTTGCTGACCATGGCCACGCCCCGAAAAATAAATACGCCCAGCCCGCCCGCACCGATCGCCGCCGCAATGGTAGCGACGCCTATGCAGATGATCATGGCCACCCGTACTCCGGCTAGAATCACGGCAATCGAGAGCGGGAGTTGCACGTCCCAAAGGATCTGCGCCGGGGTCATGCCCATCCCGCGCGCGGACTCGAGAACGGCTGGGTCGACGCCCGCGATTCCCGTATAGGTGTTGCGCAGGATCGGAAGCAAGGCGTACAGGGCCAAAGCGATGATCGCAGTCCTTGCGCCAATGCCGCCCATAAAAGGAACCGGAATCAAAAATCCGAATAGGGCCAGGCTCGGAATCGTCTGGATCACGTTCGCCGCGCCCAGCACCCAGCGCCGCAAGTTCTGCCGCCGAACCAGGGCAATTCCCACGGGAATTCCGATCAGCACGGCCGCCAGCATCGCTGCGGCGACCAGCAGGAGATGTTCCAAAGTGCGCGAAAAGATTTCCGCGCGATAGTGAACCAGAAAAGTCCAGAAACTCACGCCTTCCTCCCTCTAATCGCACTTCGGCGAACTTCGGTCCCTGCCGTGCTCGGTCCCGAGCGAATCGACAAAAGCCCGCGCTTCGGCATCGCTGGAGTGCAAGAACTCGTCGGGCTCGTAAATTCCGGCCAGCCGCCCTTCGGCGAAGAGGCCAATGTGCGTGCCGATCAGCAGAGCCTCGCGCAGATCATGAGTGACAAAAATGATGGCCTTGGCCAGCCGTCCCGCCAGCTCGCAAAATTCGCGCTGCAGCTCGGCGCGAGTCACCGGATCTAGCGCGCCAAACGGTTCATCCATCAACAGTATGGGAGGATCGGCCGCAAGAGCGCGGGCGACTCCCACGCGCTGGCGTTGTCCGCCGGAAAGCTCGCTGGGCTTTCGCGCGGCGAACTTGGCCACGTCGAGCCCAACCAATTCCAGCATTTCCCGGACCCGCCGGCGGACACGCGACTCAGGCCAGGATTCCAGGCGCGGCACCATGGCCACATTTTGCTCCACGGTCCAGTGCGGGAAAAGGCCGACGTCCTGGATTACGTAGCCGATGTGCCTTCGCAGTCGAATCGGATCCCATTCGACCTGCGGGCGGCCCTCGATGAAAATTTCGCCGGAAGAAGTTTCGAGCAGCCGGTTGATCAGTTTGAGAGTCGTGGTCTTGCCGGCTCCGCTGCGCCCTAGCAGCATCAAGGTTTCGCCCGGAGCCACTTTGAAACTCACGCCGCTGACGATCTGCCGCTTCTCGAGAGAGTATCCGACATTGCGCAGTTCGACCGCGAGGCCATCGGCATGAGGCGCACGGTTCACGCGCGGCTCTCGGCAATGACCATGTGGTGCGGAACCATCGCTGCATATGTTAGGCTGCTAGGGTCTCCTGGGCAAATCATCCTTCGGGCCACCGAAAGAACACCTGAGTGCAACCGGTTTGCACCCAAGGCATCGAATGTTGGGGAATTAGATGGCATCCTCCACGCGTATTTCGGGGTGCAACTCTTTGCTGCTGGAATTGTCGCAGGCTCGGGCACGGAGCGACGCGTTATTCGAGATCGTGCGTCCCGAGGCCTTTTACGAACGCCCCATCGCTGAAAGACACCGGATTATCTTCTACTTGGGCCATCTGGAGGCTTTCGACAGGAATCTCTTCGGGCGCGAACTCGGCGGGCTGCAATCGTTTGCGCCGAGCCTTGACAACCTCTTTTCCTTTGGCATCGATCCGGTAAACGGCGAGCTCCCCGACGATCAACCCGGCGACTGGCCCGAGCGCAAAGAGGTCCTTCGCTATAACCAAGCTGTGCGCGCGGCGCTCGATGACAAATTGCCGGCTGCCCTGGAAGCACCCGAGGACCGCCAGCGAACGCTTTCGCAATTTCTCCATGTAGCCATCGAGCATCGTCTCATGCACCTCGAGACGCTCTCCTACATGCTCCATCGTTTGCCCCTCAACCTCAAATGCGCTCGGCAAGGTTCCCCGGCGCCTCGCGCGCCGCAGGTCCGGCCGCAAACGACCGGAATTCCCGCCGGGATCGCAACGCTCGGATTGAGGCGCGAGGATGGAGTTTTCGGGTGGGACAACGAGTTCGAGGAACACAGCGTCTTCGTCCCGGCGTTTCGAATCGATACCTACAAAGTGACCAATCTTCAATATCTCCGCTTTGTGGCCGAAGGCGGCTACCGCGAGAGGTCCTTCTGGAGCGACGCAGATTGGGAATGGCTGCAATCGAGCGGCACGCTACACCCCGCATTTTGGATTCAGCGAGGCAACAAATTTTTCTTTCGGACCATGTTCGACGAGGTGCCCCTGCCGCCAGATTGGCCGGTGTACGTGAGTCATGCGGAAGCTACGGCCTACGCCCGCTGGGCGCGCAAGCAGCTGCCCAGCGAAGCCGAGTGGCATCGCGCTGGCTATGGCACGCACAACGGCGCCGAGCGCGCTTATCCTTGGGGCGACGACCCTCCGCGCGCTGGCCTCGGCAATTTTGATTTTCAGTATTGGGACCCGGCTCCGGCGGCGGCGTTCCCGGCTGGCAGCAGCGCGTTTGGAGTTGCCGATCTCCTGGGCAACGGCTGGGAATGGACGCGCACGGTCTTTGCTGCGTTCGATGGATTCGAGCCGTTTTCCTTCTACCCGGGATATTCGGCAAATTTCTTCGATAACCGGCACTACGTCATGAAAGGCGGATCAGCGCGAACCGGCGCATGCCTTTTGCGCCGATCCTTCCGTAATTGGTTCCAGCCTCGCTATCCGTATATCTACGCGGGTTTCCGCTGCGTCGAACACTGACCCACGCCGATTTCGTCATTGGGGGAAAGCATGCTCGTCGAAACGCCGGCGCAAGACTCCATCGCTGAGTTCGCCATCGATGCGCGCCTGGGACTGACGAAAAAAGGCCAGAAAGAAATTCCCTCGAAGTATCTCTATGATGAAGTGGGCTTCGCTCTCTTCGAGGTCATTACCCTTCTGCCCGAGTACGGCCTGTTCCGGGCAGACGAACGTTTGCTGCGGGAAAATGCCGAGACGATTGCCGCGACGTTGGAGCCTGAGCGCGTTGTGGTCGCGGAACTTGGCAGCGGGAGCGGCAGAAAGACTTTGTGGATACTCGAGGCCCTGGCCAGGCGGCAAGCGACGCTCTACCACCCGATCGAGATCTCACCAAAGGCCCTGGATCAGTGCTCCCGGGAATTGAGCCAACTGCGCAACGTCAACATAAGGCCTGTGCGACAACCATACCTCGAAGGACTGCTGTCGGTCGCTGCGGCGCGCAGGCCTGGCGACCGGCTCCTCGTTCTCTTTTTGGGCAGCACCATCGGCAATTTCAACGGATGCGCCGCGGAGCGTTTTCTTACCGAGGTGCGCCAGCTTCTAACTGCGGGCGATGCATTGCTCCTGAGCGCCGATCTCGAAAAGCCGCTTTCGCAGCTTTTGCCGGCCTACGATGACCCGCTGGGCGTTACTGCTTCGTTTAATCTGAACGTGCTGGCTCGCATGAATCGTGAACTGGAATCCGATTTCGACCTTTCCGCCTTCCGCCACCTGGCTCGATATGACGAGCAGGAACGGCGCATCGAAATGCACCTCGTTTCCACGCGCGCACAAATTGTGACCATTCCGCGGGCCGGCTGCAGCGTCTCTTTTGCCGAGGGCGAAACCATCTGGACGGAAAGCTCCCACAAGTACCGGCCAGGTGAACTGATGAAGATGGGGCGGCGCAGCGGATTTCGCCCCTTGCGGCAATGGCTCGGCCGCGAATGGGCCTTCGCACAAACTTTGTTTGTCGCCGATTAAAGATCAGCCATTGGGGATAGCCTTCCGCCTATTCGCGATGCGCATGGGGTTCCGCCGCGCGCGCCGCTTTCACGTGCAGGCTTATTTCTCCCGTCCAGGGCTCGCCGGCGGCGAGTTCCAGGGGCCAAACCGCCAGGATCTGAGAGCCCTGATAGACACGCTCGAAGCCTTCCTCGGATTCGGATATGGTCTCGATGGGTGTGATCCAAAGCTCTTTGGCAAAAGGGGCCTTGATGGTGGCGGCGACGTTCTGCCACTCATCGACAACTCTTAATCGCGATCTGATCTCCGGTCCGGATACCGCCGCGGACCAGTCCAGGGGATGCCGGCCCGACGGAATTTCAAAGTAACGGTTTTGCTCGCGGGGCGCCAGAAAGTTCAAGACCATTTCCACGCCAACGAGAGCGGCGCGCGCTTGCGTATTGGCGCAAGAGAGCCTGGAGGTACAATGGAGATGGTAGCCTTTGCTTCCCGCAGCAAAAGAAAACCGCTTTGTGCAGCGCATGAGTTCGACCGGTCCGCCACCCGCTGCACAATCCGGGCAAGGCACTTCGCATTCCAGGCTGATGCTCGTGGGTCCGTTCTCCAGGACGGCATAACTCCCGGATGCCAGAGCAGCATTCTCTTCCAGCCTCAGTTCTTCGTAATCCTTGAAAGTCTTATCCGAGGAAAAGAGCAGGAGACGAAAAGCATTTCGGGGCCAGCGATCGTAACGCAGAAAGCGCTCCAGCCCGTCTTCCTTGCTGCGCGCCTGATCGTGGATGGATGCGACCTGGCTCGTCGCGCCGGACGAGGCTTCCCGCAGGCGGCGGTGATAGGCCTCCGGCCGGCGCTGCATGGAATTGACCAGCGTGACGCCACTCGGCCGGAAATCCAGCGCCATCAGCGTGCCTCCATCGGCTGGCCGCAGCAAGGCGGCTAAACTTTTCGAGGTGACGTAGAGTTCCTCGCACCCATCGGCGTCCAAGTCGGTTTGCTCGATGTGCACTCCGCCGGTGCGGCCGCGGCGCAGGTCATCGAGCAAACTTTCGGCGCGGATGAGCTCGCGCCAGAGCTCGGTGCGCAAGTGCGGTGCGTAGATGCCGCCGAAGACTCCGTGCCAATAGGCGTCATTGCATTGCGCGCGCAGAAGATGCTTTTGGGCCAGCGCATACTTGGCGCTTTTCTCTTCGCTCATGCGTTTCGAAGCGAGGTCCCGGTGCCTTTCTGATACGCGCAGCATCTTTTTGTGCAGCAAATTCGACTCCGGATATTTGCTGAAGAATGCCCTCCAGTGCCCGCCTCTTAGAAACCGTTGTACGTCGGGACGGTTGGCAAACTCCTGGCTGATGGCATGAAAGTCGCCGCGCGCCTTTATGGGCAGAGTCCATTCCATCATTTCGGAGTAGGAGGCCGTGGGTAGATCGGCGCGGCCCAGCGGCTGGCGTTCGCGGATGTACTCCCCGGGGGGCTTCACGGCGAGCCACTCGGCGGATTCCTCCAGGGCCGTGAAGAAGCGGTCCAGCCAGCCCTCGCGGTAGCAGTGATCGTAGGTCCCGGGCCAGCCGCCGAATTTCTCGCAATCATCTCCCATGGCGGCCATGCCGCCAGGATGACGCCGGGCGCTCTCGCGAAGGAAAGCGATTGCCTCTTCACAAGGGCGGAACGGCAGCAAATAGCGCAATGCCTTCAGGCCGGGAAAAACCCGCACGGTTCGCCCGCGATCTTCGGCCACGTAGTCGCCATGCAGTTGATCGAGTTCAAAACCGGCGGCGAGAAAATGCACGTCGTCCACCAGCGTGTATCGAACGCCCGCCGAAGCCAGCGCATGAGGCAACTGCGGCTCCCAGACGCGTTCGGCAAGCCATGCGCCTTCCGGCGTCCGGCCGAACTTCTCGCTCAAATAGTCGCGCATCAACTGAATTTGCTGCCTCTGGTCCTCGGGCGGGATAGACACCAGAATAGGTTCGTAAAATCCGCCGCCCACCAACTCGATTTGCCCGCGCGAAGTCAATTCCTGAAGCTTGCGGAAAAACTCCGGGTGGCGCTGCTCGCACCATTCCAGCAGCGGTCCGCTGTAGTGCAGGCCCAGGCGAACGCCTGGATGCCGAAGCAAACACTCGATGAACGGCAGATAAGAGCGCCGGTAGGTTTGCTCCAGTACAGCATCGAAATTGCCGACCGGCTGGTGTCCGTGGATCAGGAGAACGAGACTGAACTTCGTCAACGTAGAACCCCGCACAACTGGCCCATGCCATCATACTGCGACTTGGGAAAGTTGCAACGAAGCAGCCAGCGAATCAAATTTGGTTGTCACCCACAAAGCAGAAGACTTCCTTTGCAAATTTCGAGACTCACTGGATTTGATCGCTTACCTCCGATTTGGCCGCGGACCGACTGGTACGCAGTCGCCTGGCATTTCTTTGGGTTTGCCGTTCGGGCCAGCTCGATTCTTCCCGTGTGTGGGCTAGTAATAACCGCCTATGGCGCGTCGGAACAAACGTGCTCGACTAAGCGTCGGCTGCGCGCCGGGCTAATTTCCGCCGGAACCGGAAGCTGCAGGCATCGCTGAAGCGGAGGGAGCAACAGGCGGGCGGAGCGCAAAATAATTGCGCCCGAAGGCCGCTTGCGCGCCTCCCGCTTCCACGACCACCGCCTGCACGGTGTAGCGGCCGATGGCCACCGTGTTCAGCGGCAGGCTTATGCGGAAAGATGCGGTGCGCGTCTTATCATCTACTTGAGCCGGGCCGACGATCGGCGTTTGGCTGATGCGCGCCCCATTGCGGAAAAATTCCAGCCCGGCGCGCAGCTGGTTGAGATCCGTTTTTTCAGGTACGTAAGCCTGAAAGAAAATATAGAGCATCTGCTGATTGGTGAAGACGCGCGTCACGCTGGGAATGATGCGCTGTCCGGCAACGTCCAGCGGCAGTTCTTTGAGCTTGGCATCGGGCGCGAATCCTTTGGTCTGCACTTCCGAGCTCTTCTGCACCTCGACAATCTGGCTCGAGAGCACAACGGAACTTAACTGCATGCGATCCGGCTGCACAGCCGGCAGTTTCAAATCATCCTCAAAGGTGCCGATGCGCCCGGATTCATTTTCCCGCGCCAGAAACTTCAGCTTGTAATTACCGGGCGGCAAAATAATGCCGCCCTGATACACGAGCGCGTTCTGCTGCAGCTCTTCGTAACGTTCCGTATCGAGGCGCACCGTAATGGTGTCGCGCAAAGCCCCGGCGATACGCCCCGATTGCGTGTCGCGAATCTCGGCGGCGAAATCAAATTCCACCTGACGCCGTCCGCTCTTTTGCGCCCACTGCAGCGCGCTGGAGGCGAGCTTGGCGGAAATGGGAACGAAGATCTGCTTGTTGCCGAGCCGGAAATAGGCGGTTTCCACGGCCATGGGCAGTTCCACGGCCGGCGTATCGGAACGCATCGCATCTTCCAGTTGGCGTTCGCGATCTTCGGTCGTATAGACGCCGAAATCCTTGGGCGCGTAATAGCCCTGACGATAGCGAACGCGCGCGCCGGCCACTCCGGCGACTTTGACGCGAATGGTGCGCCAGCGGCCGTCGTGCTGCGCGTTCGTGCTGTAGTATCCCAGCAGGTAATATCCAGCCGTATCGGACTGCACGGAATGGAAGGCCTGGCCCAGGTCTCCCAGATCGAAAAAGCTGCGGCCGCCCGTGTCGGAAGCGAGCGTGGCGAGAGTTTCGCGCGAATTCTGCCGCGCCCCGCTTTGCTGGAAGACGGCGGCGCCGGTATACATGGCGTTTCCGCCCGCCGCCCCGGCGCTGGCATCGCCTCCGGGGATTTCCGCCAGCAAGCCGCGTGAATCCACCGTGTAAATGGACATATTGGCGCGATTGGCGGCATCCGTGGTGGCACGAAGCTGCGAGCGATTGTCTTCGCCGGTTTGCGTGATGCCGCTCGTGAATTGCAGCACGGACTTTTTCCCTGGAATATCTCGCAGCAAGTCGCCCAGAGACTCGAGCGAGGCCAGCTTGCGGTCCGTATTGAAGGCATTGAACTCAGTATCATCCGCGCTGAAAGCGGCGTTAGTCTCTTCAGTGACCGCGGCGTCAATGCCCGTGGAAGTGGCCGCGGCCAAGGCCGCCAGCTGGGCCTCTTTGCCGGGAAGTAGCGCGTCCACCGCGCTATCGAGCAGGTCGCGATCGTTGGTGAAATCAGCGATCACGCGGAGCTGATTTCCGAACGCCACCACGCCGACAAGATCGGCGGAAGTCATCTGCTTGCCGAGGAATTGCTTCGCCGCCAGCGTGGAGCGCGTCAGATCGTTTGGCTGCAAAGAAGTGAGGTCGAAGAAAAGAACAATCATGCGCCGATCCCGCGCCTGCTGCCGCACTTCCTCCGGCGGAGCAACCGAACCGATGGGGATGGTGATAGGCGCGGTCTCCGCGGCATCGGCCTTTTCGAGTTTTTCCACGTCGTAGTAATCGAAGCTGGAAATTTTCTCGTCCTTGCCGTCTTCGGCGATGCTGAATTGATCCTGCCGCAAGCCTTTCAGGAGCTTGCCATCCCGATCGGTGACCGCCACATCCACTTCCACTAAATTCACCGCCGCCTTGATGGCGCCTTTTTGATTAGCAGAAACTCGTGGCGGCGCTGGCGGCGCGGCCGGCTGTTGCGGATTCTGAGCCGATCCCGCGGGCGCCAATAACGCGGCGACGGCAAGAAATGCGACGAGGCGGCGGGTTTCATATCTCATCTTGCAGCTCTCAGAAGGTAAACCGCGTAACCACATTCATGGCGCGCATGGCCGAAGCGCCCGTGACCTGCCCAAACGTGGTGGAATTCACCAGCGTCGACAATCCCGTGAGGTTGGGCGTATTGGTCACGTTGGTGATCTCCCAGCGCAAATCCAGGCGACGCTCGTGGTCCTTGCCAAACGGGATCGTTTTGCCGAATTGCGCGTTCCAGGTAAACATGCCCGGACCGATGATGGTGTTGCGGGCGGCGTTGCCCAGTCCTGTCTTGGGCACGAGGAAACAGGATTTATCAAAGAAATCCAGCGGAGCGCGCTCCCCGGCGGGCAGATTCGGATTGCAAATCTCGTCCGCGCGGGTGGCGAAGATGCCGCCGCTGCCTGTGTTCGCGGCGGAGGTGCCCATGACCTCCGCCGTATACGGCGTGCCGGTCTGCGCGCCGATATTGCCGCTGAATCGCCAGTTGCCAAAAAGCGCGGCAGTCAAACCCTTTTGAGCGAAGCGATGACCCTCCCCGAAAGGTAATTCGTAAAGATAATTGAGCCGCGCCTGGTGCCGGATATCGAAGGAGGAGAGGCCGTACTCGGCCGCTAAGTCGTTCGCATCCTGCACCACGATGGGCGTGCCGCCGCCAATCGAGCTGGCATCGTCAATGGATTTTGCGAAGGTATACGTGCCGTTGATCATGATTCCGTGAGACAAGCGCTTCTGCACGCGCACTTGCAGCGAGTTATAGATGGAATTCGCGCCGGAAGTGTCATAGATGAAGTCGCCGGCGTTGGCCACGGGCCCTGTAGGGGAAAGACTGCCGGGCGCCGTGCGGTTCGGCGCATACAGCAAATCGAGATTGCTTCCTTTCGTGCCCGTGTACGTCAGCACCAGTGCCGTGTTATTGGCGACATTGGTCTCCACCGAAAGATTCCAGATCTGCGCGTAGCCCGTCTTGTAGTTCGGATTTACGGCATACGTATTTTGTATGGTGTTTCGCGCCGCCACCGTTGATGGGAAACCGTCCTCCAACGTGAGCACGTCGCTCGCACTGGTAAGGCTGGTGAAGCTGGTGATGCGCAATTGAGAAGTCGACCAGGGCGGCTGGTTGGCCAATTCAGAGAGCAGTTGGCTGTAAATCGATTCGTTATAGAACATGCTAAAGCCCGCGCGCACGACCGTGCTGTGATTGGCCTGCAGCGCTTTGATCGGCGGCCTCCAGGCGATTCCAATGCGCGGCGCCCAATTGTTGTATCGCGGGCGGATGAGCGAGTCGGGCAGGGCTCCGCTAAACGGCGCCATCTGGGCAGGGAGGCACATGGAGGAGGCATTTTGCGGACAAATCAGCGCCACCTGCGAAGTACTGGGGTCAAAGTCCAAATTTGAAAGATGGCCGTAGAGTTCCGTCGGCGGGGTGAAAAACTCGTAGCGCACGCCCAATTGCAGAGTGAAGTCCGGGCGAACTCGCCAGTCGTCGCTCGCGTAGCCGGCGGTCCCCCAACTGCGAAAATAACTGCTGGGCGTTCCGAAGCGCTCGTTGGTGGTGTAGGGATAGCCGAGCAGAAAATCCGCAAAGTCAAAACCGGCGACCAGGCCGCTGAAGGTGAATAGGCCTTCCGGAGTTTGGTCCGAATTGGTGTTGTTTTCGATGCGGCGAACTTCGGCTCCGAAAGACAGCGTGTGCCTGGCAAGCATATACGTCACGGCATCGGCGAAGCGATACGTCTGATTGCGCACCAGCGAGGGCACCGCCGGCGCCGCTTTCGTGAAGTTATTGAAGCTGAGCTGTGGCGGGCCGTAATCGATCGGGTTGTTGGAAACGCCGTTGATGCCAAGGTTCTGGGCTACGGGGTCCGTAAAAGCGAAGTTGTCGAGCGTCTGCACGCGGTTGCGGGAGAAGATCAATTGCGAATCGTTGATCCAGCTCCGCGACAAATTTTGTGTAAGGCCCAAGGTGACCGACTGGCCGCGCGTGGCCGCGTCGCTCTCAAAGTCGGGGAACGACTGGAAGGCGTGATTGGTCGATTGGCTGAAGCCATAGAATATGCGCGCGTTCAGCTTCGGCGAGATGGAATGCAGGAGGCGCACATTCAGTCGATCCTGCTGCGTGGGCACTCGCGTTTGCAGATGGAAATTATCGACGACGCCCGGAAGGTTCGGCTCGGGAATGAATTGCAGCAGTCCGAGTGCGGCGGGATTCAGCGACGAGGAGGGAATCTCGCAGCCAACGGGCGTGCGCGGCCCGGTGAGATCGGCAGGATTGGGAATATTGAGCTGCGGCTGTGGGTCCCGATTGCAGAAATTCCCCGACCGTTCCGCCAGCGTGGGCACGGTAGAAAACTGATCCACGGCATTGCGCGCCCAGGTGCCATCGAAATTGACGAAGAAAAATGTCTTATTGTGCCCGTCATAAACGTGAGGAATCACCAGCGGCCCGCCGAGATTTCCGTCAATCCGCTCGCTCCACGTGGGAATCTTCGGTGCATTGGGCTGGTTGAGCGAATAAGGACGCGCGTTGAACACCGAATTGCTGTACTCGTTGTAGAAACTGGCCCGGACCCGATTGATCCTTTGCCGCAAGACGCGTTGCATGCCGAAAAGCGCTGGGACGCCCTGCGGTGGCGCGCCTCGGCCCCCCGGTCCGGGCCGGCCTCCGCCCTGCGGTCGAAAAGCGATCACGGGCCCGCCACCCGGGCCACCGCCCGGTAGGCCCGGAGCACCTGCGCCGCCGGGATTGCCTACCGGAGCTCCGCCTCTAAACCCTCCGCCTGTTCCGCCGAACCCGCTTTGCCCGGCATCGCCGGGTCCTTGCAAAATGACGCCGCCTGGCGGAAAACCCGCGCCGAAGCCGGCATTCTGATCCCCGCGGCCCACGGTGCCGTTCATGAGGAAAGCGTCGGACGCGGATGCTTGCCCGAGCGGCCCCTGATCGTTGGGTGCTGCGCCCTCCGCCTGCTGCCCGGCCTCTTCCTCCTGAGTCTCTTCGCCAGTCTGATTATTGAGGTTCACCTGCTGGAAGGCGCCGCGACGCCCGCCGGAATCTTGTCTCCCGGCCCCAGCACCGGCGGGGCTCGTCGCAGCGCCGCCTTGCGCTGCCGCGCCATTTTGACTTTGGTCGGCTCCGGGCGCGCCTCCGCCGCCCGGGGCGCCGCCGGGAAATTGCCTGCGCCGCAATCGCCCCGCACCGGGCTCTTGCCCTGCCGTTGGTGCGTTGATGCCGCTGCTGCCGCCGTCGGCGGCGGCAGCATTTCCACCGGGATTGGCCGGCGCTCCTGCGCCCGCGGGAGCCTGGCTCGGATTTTGTGCCGAAGCCGACGCAGCTTCGAGGTTTTCGAGCGACGCAACTTTGAGCGTCACATTGATGGGGCCAGGCGCGCTCCCGAGATCGAGCTCTTGCTTCGCGTTCTCAAATCCCAGTTGACTCACTTCCATTCGGTAGTGCCCCGCCGGCAATCCCGGCAAATCGAAATGGCCGTTTTCGTCTGTCCAACTGATCCAAGCCCGGCCGGTGCTCGTTTCCACCACACGAAGATTCGCGCCGGGAATCGGCACACCATTCGCCGTGCGAACGGTACCCGTAGCTCTAGCCGAAGGCGCCGTTTGCGCTGCCGGCGGTTGCTCCTGTGCGCTCAGCACAAGCGCTGGTAGAGGGAAAAGGAGTAAGAGTGCGAAGCCAAGTCGGCCTATTCGGATGCTAATTTGTTTCGGCAAGAGACCCCGAACCTTCTGACCCGGCGATTAGAGTTAGGCCCCTCTTCTTATAACAGGCCACAGCCGTGATTTTCCGTCGCGCCAAACACCACCCATGTCATTCTGAGCGAAGCCGGGGTCCCCAGCGCGCGCCGCTGTTGCGCGCGTTGGGGTGGTGAAGGGGCCGCGCTTTTTCCTCGGACCGTCTTCTAGGCCGCGCGGTCACGGGTTTACGCCGTACACCCGAAGAATCCCTCCTCGCCTTCATAGCACACGAGACATTTTCCATCTCATTATGTCGCAATTTTAGACGCGACTTTGCATCCAAACGTTACCCCGGCCCCGCGCGGTCTTTGCGCCCCGGCGGTTTTGCGAGGCGGCCGGGTTGATTTTGCAGGGCGCCCTGGTTGGTTTTGCAGGACGCCCGGGCTGGTTTTGCAGGAGAAAGGTCCGCGTGCGAAAATGCGCGCATATGGATGCATGGCCTTTTTTCGCGTT
>WNGP01001694.1_pt1 | contig 28864 bp, 37 predicted proteins | sample 5407671 | NCBI WGS metagenome assembly WNGP01 (sample SAMN13153381, study PRJNA577476) | soil metagenome | isolation source: 40 cm soil or saprolite under Garry oak tree replicate 2 | place: USA:California | collected 2016-06-15
GGCGTGGACACTACGAGCTGGCCGCTGAGGAGCCGGCGACCCGGCGGGTGGCCGTCGCGTTCGACGAGCTGGCCACGGCGATGTGATCCGGCCGGAGGTTGAAGCTTCAGCATGCCCCTGCGTCCACGCAATGCAACAGCGCCTCGGCGGCTGCGGGTGCGCTATGACCGGGGCTCCGAGCGGTTCTTCGCGTTCGCGATGCTGGCCGGCGCTCGGCTGGGCTACAACCGGCTGCCCTGTGCGCCACGGCCCGGTTACCATGATCCCGGTTTCGGACCTGGCGTGCCCGCCGCAGACGCCGGCGTAGGTCATCTAGCGTTGACTATTTGCAGCAGCCATGAACCGCTCGGCTGACACGGGCGCGGCGCGGACGTCGGAGTGAGGCAAGGAGGTCGGCCGGTGCGCGTGACCGAGCGTGCCCAGCACGCGGTCCGCTATGCGAAGCAGGAGGCCGGCCGGCTCGGGCACGACCGCGTCGGCACCGAGCATCTGCTGCTTGGTCTGCTCCGCGACGAGCAGTGCCTCGCCGTGGCCACCCTGGGCGGGCTAGGCATCGCGCCGGAGGCGGTCCGTCGCCGGGTCGAGGAGACCGTCGGCCAGGGTCCCGCTGAGCCGGGCATGGGCTTGGGCCTCCCGATGACCAAGCCCGCCACCATCGTGCTGAGCCTGGCGGGGCGCGAGACGATGGAGCTGGACCACGACCGCCTCGGCACCGAGGATCTGCTGCTCGGCCTGGCGCGCGAAGGTGAAGGCGTCGCCGCCCGAGTCCTCCAAGAGCTGGGCGCCGGCCCGCTGGAACTCCGGGAGGCTGTGGCGGCCCAGTACGCGGCAGGAGTCGATCCCGAGCCGTTCCCGCCCGACCGGGGGCCACCGCCCTGGGAGCCGCCGCCGTCGGCGGAGCTTCGTCGCGTGATTCCGCTGGCGCAGGAGCATCCGCTGCCGTCGGGGGACCAGTTGGTGCTGATCTCCCTGGAGATCTGGTCGGACTGGTTGGACCTGCGCTACGCGGTGGTCTACGCCACCCCGGAGCCGGAGGGAGAGCTGCCACGTCCGCCGGTCATCGGCACCTGCGAGGTGTTGGACCGGGCCGGCACCGAGTATGTCAACTGGACCAGCTCTCACCCCAACTTCGGCATGGTGCGCATCCACCAGCGCACGTTCGTCCCCTCACCGCCAGCGGACACCGAGCTGCTGGAGCTGCGGTTCAGCCAGCCCGACACCGTGCCGGGACAGGCGCCGCCGCTGATCGTCAGCACCATCGATCTGCGGTAGACGTGGCCAGCGAGCAGCTTGGCGCCGCTTGATAAGGCCGCCATCAGGTTCCGGAATGTCCTCTTACTCTTTTGGTTGATGCTCGGCGCGGCGGGTCGGCGCCACGGTGGGTCCGGGTTGGGTGGTCAGGAAGTCGACGATGATCGTGTTACACAGCGCCGGCTTTTCCTGGAGGAGGAAGTGGGACGTGCCAGGGACGACGGCCAGCTCGGCGTTCGGTATCCCTTCATACATCGCGATGACGTGCTCCAGGGTCATGAGGTCGTCGTCGCCGAACATCACCAGCGTCCGGCTGGTCACGCCGCGCAGCTCCGACTGCGGCAATGCCGGCTCCTCGGCCGCCATCCGCGCGATCTTTTCGACCACCACCGGGAAGTGTTCCGCACCGTCGGGTGACACCTCGCCGTAGGCCGGTCCGGCGAACTTGACCACCTCGTCGACGTCGAGCTGGTCCATCCCGGGCATCAGACCGTCGTGGTGAAAGCCCCCGCTGATGAGGACCAGCTGGCGGGCCAGGTCGGGACGGCGCAGGGCGACCAGCATCGCCACGACCGCGCCGTCGCTGTGGCCGACCAGGTCCGCGGGACCGCCCACCACCGCCTCCAGGAACGCGATCGTGTCCTGCGCCATCAGTTCGTAGGTGATGGGGCCGTCGACGTCCGGGGTGTGGCCGTGACCGCGCCGCTCTGGCAGGAAGACGTGGAACCGGTCGGCCAGCGCGTCGACGTTCCTGTCGAAGAACCGCGCGTCGGCCGACCCGCCGTGCAGCAGCGCGAGCGGTTCACCCTCGCCGCGTTCGTCGTACCAGGTGCGCACGCCACCGAGGTCTGCATAATCTGCCATCTCGCTCACTTCCCCTCAGCATCGTCGTATACCAGCGCTGGCGTGGGCCTCCAACACGAACCCCCATTGTGACTGGGTCGACTCCCAGTGAGGATCGGGTCTGGCGTCCAGTGAATACGTCCAGTGAATAATCGTGCCGGTGCCCTGGCAACAGCTCGGAGTTCTCTTGTGAGGCGGCCGATGGGCCTTCAGCGATCTGGTCCACCCCCGTGCGCCTCACCACCTGCAGCTTTCGTGTGGCCCAGCCAGCAGCCCCCCATCAGCGCCGTTGTCAGCCCCGACGGCCAGGTACCGAACGCTGTCACACCGCATCATCGGCAGCCCGTCGATGCCTGGCTCGTGCCAGCTGACAACATCACCGGCGGCTCGATGACCGGTCATCGCGCAGCGGAAGCCGTACCACGCCGCCCAGCGCGCAAGCCATAGGCAGTGCCGAGGTAGGTCACGGGATGCCGAGCCGGTGCATCTGGTCCTTCAGCCATGTGGAACCCACCTGCAGCTCGGTGAGCATGCGCCGAAGCGACCAGCCCTGCTCGACCCGCCGCACCCGCAGGTAGGCCTCCACGTCGGCGAACCCCAGGCTGGCCAGGCGGGCCTGGCGCTTGGCCGCCCAACACTCGGTCTGCCGCGCGGTCGCCCGGTGGGGTCGGATGGTCGCCCGCTGGCGTGGCAACCGGTGCTGGTCGAGCCGGTCCCGCACCGTGGCTGGGTGGACGCCAAGCTCCTCGGAGTGGTGGTGCCTGGCTATCGTCGTGTCATCGCCCGGTTGGTCAGGTAGTCCTGGAGCGTCGCGAAGCCCAGCTCCGCCGCTCGGGCAGCGAGGTGCTGGTCGGTGCTGCTGCGTCGCGTGTGGGCGGCGGTCACCTGGCGGGGTGACGGGGTGATCCCTGCCTGGTCGAGCAGGCGGCGGACAAGCTCGGTGGTGGTGGCGAGCTCGCTGGCCAGCTGCGCGGGGCTGACCTGCTGGCGGCAGCGTGCTTGGAGGTAGCTGCGCAAGGTCGCCGTACCCCTGCGTGTGAGCGTGGCAGTGCAGGCGACGCTGCTGGCTGTCGATGACGGTGAAGCCGCCCTTGAGGGTCAGCGTGCGAGGCGTTGGTGCTGGTGGTGGCGTTATACATGCCTGGCGTGCCGGCGCCCCACCACTCCGGGAGACCCGCATCGATGAAATGACCTGCGAGAACGTGCGCAGGGGCGGTGGGGGAGAGCCCACACGCATGGGAAACAGTGGGCAGAACGGTGTGGGCGGTTGTTGGTGTGAGTGCGCGGCCGTGTGGACGGCGCCCGAGGCTCGGCGCCAGGGCCTCGGCAAGGTGCCGGAGTGTCTGGTTCATGGGCTGGTGATGCCGGGGAGGGCAGGACTCCCGGCGTTCGGGCTATCTGTCAGTCTAGATTGACAGCCTGGGTTTGTCAGTCTAGACTGACGGCATGACGTCGGGCGAGTTCGTTGCGAGCATCCAGTCCGCCGACCCAGCGGTCGGCCTCCGTGCGGTCGGCGCGCTCCATCGGCTGGCCGAGCGGGTCGAGGCGATTCACGTGCGGCAGATCGGCGACGCGCTCGGGGTCTCCCGCCAGTCGGTGCACGCAAAGTACGCAAGGCGAGGCATGTGATGGTCAAGCGGCTCAGCGAGGATGCGAGGAGGTTGGTGCTGACCGCGGCCGCCGACGAGGCGCGCCGACGGGGCGACCGCCGCCTTGGCACCGACCACCTCCTCCTCGGCATCCTTCACGACCCGGCCTCCGAACCCGCCAGCGCGCTCGGCGTCGACCTGGCGTCGGCCCGCGCCGCCGAAGACGCCCTCGATCGAGCGGCGCTGGCGGCCGTCGGCATCGACGCCGGTGAGCTCGGCCCCATCGAAGACGCCGCAGGCTCTGGCCGCCCTCCCCTCACCTCCGGGGCGCGCGCGGTTCTCAAACGCGCAGTCGAACAGGCACGCGCGGCAAAGAGCGCTCGGATCGAGACCCGTCATTTTCTGCTCGCGCTTCTTGCGTGCGAGCGTCCCGACCCCGCAGCAGATCTCCTCCAGGAGCTCGGGGTTGACGCCGCAGCAGTGCGCGCCCGTTTGGCGGACGAATGAATAGAGTAGCGACATGAACAGAAGAGGCGTGTGTTACGACGTCGGACGCGTGCTGATGGGCCAGAACTGGCGCCCGATGTTGGACGCCCACGAGATGCACCGCGAGCTCCAGATCATCAAGGACGACCTGCACTGCAACGCGGTCAGGATCTGCGGACAGGACATCGACCGGCTCGTGACCGCCGGCCAAGACGCCCTGCAGCAGGAGCTCGAAGTCTGGCTCTCGCCAGAACTGTGGGACAAGAACCCGGACGAGACGCTCGACTACATTGCGGACGCGGCTGGGAGGGCGGAGGAGCTCCGTCAGCAGCGACCGGGCCAGGTGGTCTTCAGCGTGGGCTCCGAGCTGACGCTGTTCATGCAAGGCATCGTCGAGGGCGACACGTTCTTCGAACGACTCCAAAACCCGTCCTTCTGGGAACAGATCCGATCCGGTGCCCACAACGCGCCGCTGGATGCGTTCCTGGCCAAGGCCAACGATGCCGTGCGCCAGGTGTTCAAGGGCAGCGTCACCTATGCGTCGGTGCCGCTGGAGACGGTCGACTGGGGTCGCTTCGACGTCGTGGCCGTCGATCTGTACCGTGACGCGCGGATCAGGGACCGATTCACCGACGTGCTGCGCCGGTTCTTCGCCCACGGCCGTCCCGTCGTCATCACCGAGTTCGGCTGCTGCACCTGGCGGGGAGCCGCCGCTGCCGGCGGGATGGGTTGGGCGATCGTCGATCTCGACATGGCCGAGCTCGGCAAGCGGCCGCCCGAGCTGAACGGCGAGTACGTCCGCGACGAGGCAGAACAGGCGCACGAGCTGACCGACGCGCTCACGATCTTCGACGACGCCGGTGTCGACGGCGCGTTCGTGATGACCTTCGTCGCCCCGCTCTCCCCCTCCAGCGACGATCCGAAGTACGACCTCGACATGGCGAGCTACAGCCTGGTGAAGAGCTACGGCAACCGCCTGGGTGATCTTGCCATCGCCTTTCCGGACCTGCCATGGGATGCGAGCCGCTGGGGGACGACGTATCCGGACATGCCGTGGGAGCCGAAACAGTCGTTCCAAGCGGTTGCGGACTTCTATGCCGGGAGGGCACGGCCTGCATGACCGCTTCGGGAGCTTGATCAACCTCCACCCGTCGAGCGGGACGCTCAAGCGGCCGCCCCTTCAAGCCACCCGGCCCAGGATCGACGGTCCACCACAGCTCCCCGGGCCCAGGCCTCGGCATAGTGCCGCAGCGTCGGAGCGTCGGGTCATGGGCTGGTGCTGCCAAGCAGTGGCAGGACTCGGGTGGCGTCGCAGCCGTTGCGGCGCAAGGCGGCGGCAGTGTTGCGGTCACCGCGGGCACGGAGGATGCCGATGGCGAGGTTGCGCAGGCTGGCCATGTCCCGGGTGCGATGCCGGGCGCTGTTGCGTTACGCGGAGGCAAGTCATGGCGAAGCTGCGATCTCCGTCTGGGCTCAAATCGCCAAGGCCAGCTCGTCGAACGCGACCGCCACTCGCCGGGTCGCTGGCTCGTCAACCGCCAGCTCCTAGTGTCCGCGGCGAAGGTTCTGGACGAACGCCTGCCCGGCGATGATCACCCTGCTACTGCGATCCTGCTTGAGGCCGCGCATTGGCCGCAGCCGAGCCTTTAGCCGACCGTGGTCGCACTCGACCCGGTTGTTGGCGTACCGGTCGGTGCGGTGACATGGTGCCGGCAGCAGCTCCTCGAGCACGACCAGGTACACCGACGCCTGATCAGTTGTCACCTCGGCGGGCGCGATCTTGGTCGCGTCGATGGCGCGCTCGAAGAACCGGCGGGCCGTCTGGGCATCCCGGTGATGTGACACGAACACGTCGATGACCTGGCCGAACTGGTCGACCGCGCGGTACACGTACCGTCACCGTCCAGCCACCTTCACATACGTCTCGTCCACCCACCAGCGATCCCCAACAGCGTGCCGGCAGGGCCGGGCGGCGTCGGCCAGCAACGGCGTGAACCGCAGCACCCAGCGGTAGACGCTGACGTGGTCAACTTCGACGCCCCGCTCAGTGAGCAGTTCCTCCACGTCGCGGTAGGACAGACCGAAGCGCAGGTACCAGCGGACTGCGAGGACAATGATCTCGGGCGGGAACCGGAAGCCGGCGAACGCTGATGGAGGTGCAGGAACGGGGCGAGGGCGCCGGATGCTCATGGTCGACAGTCTCGCCGTTCGACCGTCACCTCAGCGAACGCAACAGTGCCTGCTGGCCGGGTCCGCTCGGAGGCGGCCTTTGCCGCCCTGGCCGGGCGTCAATCCAATCCCAGCATCATCGGGACAGGTGACCCGGCATCGGCTCAACCGTGGTGGGGATCGGCAACTCAACCGGGCCCTGCACACCATCGCCCTGGCGCGCCTGCGCGACGATCCGCAGACCCGCTGCTATGCGGCTCGGCGGCGGGCAGAGGGCAAAAGCGCCCGTGACGTTCGCCGGTGCCTCAAGCGAATGGTCGCCCGGCAGCTGTTCAAGCTGCTGGAACGCCACGACCACTCGGCCGTGGAACTGGTGCGCATCACCTAGCAGACCGCCACGCCGAGCCAGCTGCCGAGCGCGCCCCTACCCGAGATCGATCGGACCGGCGGGCACCGCGAGGCGCCCGGCGTGATCAGAGCGTGATCAAACCGGTAGTCACGCCGAAACCTCTCTAGTAGCTATCTTGTGATCTTACAGGCACACCCTCCTACCCTGACATACGTCGCAACCCATTGGGGGAGGGCTATCATGCGGCGAATCCCAATCATCGCGGCCACGGCAGCACTGGCGCTGCTGCTGGTCGCCCTGTTCGCCACACCGTCACCGGCGGCGAACGCCGCGCCGGTAAGCGCCGGCTCGCACCTGCACATCATCGACCTCGGCACGCTCGGCAGCCCGCAGGACTCCAGCCAAGCCATCGGCATCAACAACCGCGGGGACGTGATCGGCTGGAGCGACATCCAAAGTTGCTTCTGCTCGCACGCCTTCCTGTGGCGCCACGGCAAGATGACCGACCTCGCGCCGCTCACCGCCGCCAACGACATCAACGACAACGGCGTCATCGCCGGTGCGGGCGGTACCGCCAGCGGCTACCGCGCCTTCCGCTGGGCCCATGGCAAGGCACTCAACCTTGGCACCCTCGGCGGCGACTTCAGCCAGGCGCTGGGGATCAACAACCGCGGTCAGATCGTCGGCATCAGCACCACCGCGACCGGCTATTGGCACCCGTTCCTGTGGTACCGCGGCAAGATGACCGACCTCGCGCCGCTGGCCAGCGCGGTCGACATCAACGATCAAGGGCAGATCGCGGGAAGCTACCAGCCCCCTGGTTCCGAGAACACCGATGCCGTCCTGTACCGGCTGCGGGACCGCAAGCTCACCGACCTCGGCAACCTCTACGGCTGGTTCAGCCAGGCGACCAAGCTCAACGAGCGCGGCCAGGTCGTCGGCTACGTCGGCGTGGCGACCCTGTCCGGCGCGAACAGCGCCTTCTTCTGGTCGAAGGGCCACATGACCGATCTTGGCACCATGGGCGGCGACTTCAGCCAGGCGCTGGGCATCAACGACCGCGGCACGGTGGTCGGCGCGGGCCAGGTCCCGTCGGTCGGCTACCGCGGGTTCGTGTGGCGTAACGGCGTCATGACCCCGCTCAGCGTGCTGCCCGCCGGCAACTCCAGCATCGCCTACGACATCAACAACCAGGGCGTGATCGTCGGCAGCAGCGGCATCGACCCTAATAACTCGTTCTACCACGCCGTCCTCTGGCGCTGAGCCACCTGGCGCCTGGACACCAGCCCGAGGCAGCCGCCCCGCTGCCTCGGGCTCAGGCTCGCTCCGGAGTTCATCGAGGCTGCAAGGCCGTGCCGCCTGCTCCGGGCGACCGGTGGTTCGTCGACGAGCCGTACCTGAAGGTCGCCGGTACGTGGACCCAGCTCTACCGGGCGGTCGATCAGTCATCATGGGACAAGAGGGAAATGAGTGGGCGAGGCGCACTTGACGATCCGAGCGGTCATAGTGCGCGCCTTGTGAGTCAGTGGGATGCCGCGTGCTGTTCCACCTCCTCCTGATCGTTGCACGACTCGGTGACAGTCCTGGCGGCCTCCAGAGCCGCCCGAAGGGCCGGCAGGTGCAGGTAGCCGTTGACGCGGCGGAACTGCTTGCCGGCCTCGACCATCCCCGCGGCGCACCGGCGCAGCGCCATCGTGCCGTCCTGCCAGTGCTCGGGCGTTGCCGGCATGGTCGCGGCAGATCGAGATCATCGACTCGATGGTGTTGGTCGAGCGCAGCGTGCGGGCCAGCGTCGGTGGGACGCCCAGGCGCAGCACGTGAGCGTCTCGTCCAGCCCCTCGCGCAGGCTGGTGGCGGCACCGGGGTGGGTCCTGTCGAGCTCACGGGCCAGCGCGGCCAGCTGCGCTTGGGCTTCAAGCGCCGAGGCGGCGTGGTAGGCGGTGCGCATGCGGCGCTCGACCGTGGTCTGCAGCCGTTCGGGGAGCTTGTCCCGGACGTTTCTGATCTTGTGGAGCTTCAAGCGGGCGATCACCGGGTGGTCGAACACGTCCAGGACCGCGCGGCGCAGCGCCTTGGACCCGTCGATCACCACCAGCGTGGGCCTGGTGACGTCCAGGCCTTGCTCGCGCAGTCCGACCAGCAGGTCACACACCAGGGTGGCGTTCTCGGTGGAGCCTTCCTCCAGCGCGAGCGGGTGCTTGGTCCCGTCGATGCCGATACCAAGTGCGACCACCAGGCAGTGCTCGCCAAAATGCACCCCATCGACCAGCAGCGCCACCAGGTCGAGCCCGCCCAGGTCGGCGGCCATCAGCTCGGCCAGCGCGGCCTGGGTTGCCTTGACGAACCGGCGGGACACCGCCGACTTCGACGTCGAGGTCGCGGTCTGCTCGACGGCGGTGCCGACCGGCTCCAACCCGACCCGGTAACCACGGGTCGACAGTCCCGCCAGCATGCGCCCATCGCCAGCTCGCCGAGCAGCTCGGTCTGCGAAAACAGCTCGTATGCCGGCACGGCAAGCTCTCCCGAGCCGTCGGTGGCGCGGGCCCTGGGCCGCTGGACCGGCACGCGCCGGCCGCCCAAGGTCACGCTGCCCTCCTGGAGGCCATGCCGGTAGGCCAGACGCTGGGCGTTGTGCTTGCCCGCGGTCCGCACAACGCCTCGACGTCGGCGTTCATCCACGCCTGCAGCACCTGCAAGCCGGCATCGACCGCGACGGCCAGCAGCCCCTCTCGGGCCGACTCGGCGATCTTGGTCAGCGCGATCGTCGCCGCCTCCAATGGCGGCATCACCGGCGCTCCGCTCGTCACAGCGGTCTTCTTGTGGTAGGTCTTGCCCACGGCGGTCCCCTTCTCGTCGGAGTGACTTGGCGGTTGCCCGACACCTACCACACGGCAGGCATCAGGCGGGGACCGCCACCTCAACTTCTACGAGAGCCGGGACAACCTCCGGCAGCGGTGGGATGCATGCTGGCCACGTCGTTCCTCCGGTCTGTGGCTGCGTGGAACGGCGGCGCCACGCACAACCGGAACCGGTGGACAGGACAGTGATGAGCCCTGTGGGCGCAGGCTCTCCTTAGGTCACACCGTCGGCGAGGCAGGGCGCCTCGCCAGGTGCTCCCGGGCAGCCGACATATCCGAGGAAAGACAACGCTCGTCAATCGGAAGTGAGAGTCAGGAAGCCCGGGAGCAACCTGGCACCAGCATCCTGGCGCATCCATCGCTGTGAGGGTCAGGAAGCCCGGCAACACCGGCCCCCACATACTCACTGTCGGACCGGAAGGTGTTCTGTTTTGGGAAACCACGACAGGACGGTGTCGCCAAAGGACGCGACGCTCGGAACGCCAACGCATCCGACCTGGGAGGCACGCACATGGCGGCACCAGTGGTGTGGTTCGAGATCGCCGGTCGCGACCTTGACGCGCTCACGCGGTTCTACGGTGACCTGCTCGGCTGGAAGGTCGACGCCGGTAACCCGCAGCGCTATGGCATGGTCAGCACCGGCGGCGAGGGCGGCATCCCGGGCGGCATCTACGCGCCCGATGACAAGGTCGGCGAGTACGTCTCGTTCTATGCGGCGGTCCAAGGGCTCGAGCAGTACCTGGAGCGCGCCGAGCGGCTCGGCGGCAAGGTGGTGCAGCCGCCGATGCCGATCTCGGAGACCGCGCGGGTCGCGATGCTGCTGGACCCGGAGGGGCACCGCATCGGGCTGATCGAGCAGTCGTGAGCGTCGTGAGCTGCGCGCCGCTCCACACTGGTGGTGCACAGCTCACGCGTGCTCGTCGCCCGGGAGCCGTACGCTCTGGCGGATCAGTCCACGATGGCCGGATGCCAGGACCGCTGCGGCAGGCAGCCGTCGTCGAACGCCGGCGGCTCGCGCGGGGGCGAGCGCTCCGCGGTCACTTCGACCGTGCCGATCCGGTCCAGTCGGAACACGCGCAGGTCGCCGCGCAGCCGGCACCACCCCACCAGGTACCAGTCGCGCTCGGAGCCGATGAAGCCGAGCGGCTCGACCGGTCGTGCCACGGTGCTGTGGCCATGCTTGTCGCGGTAGTCCAGACAGAGCACGCGTCGCTCGAGCACGGCCTGCTCGACGGCGCGCAGCACCGGCGCGTCGGACAGCTCCCGCTTGGCGTGCAGCAGATGGATCCGGGCGAGCAGGTCGGCCGCGCTCGTGCGCCCGGTTGCCGACATCGCCGCGACGACCTTGTGCAATGCCGTGCGAGCGGCCGGGCCCGGGAGTCGCCCAGATCGGCACGCCGGCCTCCTGCAGCGCGAGGATGTCGCGTTCGATCGTGCGGACGCTGACCTCGAAGCGCTCGGCGAGCCGTGGCGAGGCGCGCGCCCGAGGCGCGGTCGCGCGCAGCTCCTCGACCAGCGCGTACAGGCGGTCGGTGCGGTTCATCGTTGCGCCACGCTATCGCGGGGCTGTGACAGCTCGCCGGGCGATCGGCGAGCCTTCAGCGAGCGGGCTGAGCTGGCGGCTTGGCGGCCCACGGGTCAGGTCCGGGATCGCCACCGGCGGCGATGAGGAGCCGCTCCAGGAAGTGAAGCCAGCCCAGGCGGTGCTGGCGGGCTTCGCGTGCTGGCAGGCCGGAGTGCACGATCGTCACGGTGGTGCCGCCGTCCTGGGGGGTGAGGGTGACCTCCACGGTGGAGGCGCCAGGCGGGAGCCGGTTGGAACCGGCGTGCCCCCAACTGAGCAGCAGCCGGCGTGGCCGGTCGACCTCCAGGTAGCGCCCGCGGACCGGCACGCCGTTGATGTCGAGGGTGAACTGGCCGCCGGGGGTCGGGTCAAGCACCGCATAGTCGCCCATCCAGCGCAGGATCGCCTCGGGCTTGGTGAAGTAGTCGAACACGCAATCGGGAGCCGCGTCGATGTGCACCGAGGCGGTATAGGGTGCGGCGATGGTCACCGGTCGTCGGTCTCCACGGCGGCCTTCAGCCGGCTGAGCCCGGCCGGCCACAGCTCGGCCAGGAACTGGTCGAGTGACTGGAGGCCTTCGGGCCGGATCACATATAGCCGCCGGGTGCCGTCCTGGCGGACGGCGACCAGCCCGGCGTCCTTGAGGACCTGCAGGTGCTGCGAGACGGCCTGCTGGGTGATGTCGACCTGCTCGGCGATCTCCCCGACCGAGCGCGGCGTTGCCCGTACCAGTCGCAGGATCTGCTGACGGCGGGGCTCGGCGAGGGCCTTCAGGGCGGCTTCGGCGCTCATCTGCCTCCCGATCCTCTCTCGGCTACCCCCGAGCGTTCTACAAGTCTTGACTTGTGAAAGTCGATGCTTGAGCATAGTCTACCGTGGACACAGGAGCGCGGGAAGGAAGACCAATGCCCAGCTTCACGCGGACGATCGAGGTCGCTGCCGACCCAGACCTCGCCTGGCGGGTCCTTGGCGATCTGGCGGGGGTTGACCGCTGGATTCCGGGGGTGACCAAGGTGGAGGTCGACGGGCTGACCCGGTGGTGCACCTTTGCCGATGGGCACACCCAACGAGAAGAGATCCTCGACTACTCACCAGCCACCCGTTCCTACCGCTACACCATCGACGGTGGCCTGCCGGTCAGGGACAACCGGGGCCGCTTCGCTGTCGAGCCGGCCGGGACCGGCGCACGGATCGTGTGGGAGTCGAGCTTCGAGGCCCTGGATCCGGCCGCCGAGGACGAACTCAGCCGAATGTGGGCAGGCATGCTGCCCGCCTTGCTCGCCAACCTCAAGACCGTCATCGAGCACGGGTTTGGGGCAGGCCGAATGCGTGGAACAGCGAGCCGTCCTGAAAGCCGGTAATCGTCAACAACGCCATCGCGCTCGCGCCGCCGTCATGGCCTGGGACTGTCGCCGGTCACCGGCCTGGTCTCGGACGCCTCGGCGAGGCGGGTGTGCAGCCGCGCCCGGATCTCCTCCGGGGTGTAGGCGCGGCGACGTCGCTGTGCCCGGGCGATCACCACCCCGGTGGCGGCAAGACCGACGAAGCCTGCCAGCCCCAGTATCTTCCACCAGCGCATCTGCCTAGGATACGTCCATGGCCGAGATGCGAATCGGCCTCGACGAGGCCCTGGACCTGACCCGCACCGGGGATGTGTGGCTGTTTCGCGGACGGAAGGTGGCCGACCGGGCCATCCAGGTGACCACCAACAGCCCGGTCAACCATGTCGGCATGTCGGTGGTCATCGACGATCTGCCGCCGCTGCTGTGGCATGCCGAGCTCGGCCGGTCCTTGCCCGACCTGTGGTCTGGCACCCATCAGCGTGGCGCGCAGCTGCACGACCTGCGCGAGGCGGTCCTGGTCTGGACGACCAGGTACGGTAACCGAGCGTGGCTCCGCCAGCTGGACCACCCGATTACCCGCGAGATGGAGGACACTGTCCTGCGCACGATCGCACGGCTGGACGGCACGCCGTTTCCGTCGGTGGCTCGGCTGGCCTGGCGGTGGGTGTCTGGGCGGGTGCCGGTCGTCAAGCGGGGCGCGCGGGAGGGCGAGTTGGAGACCGCCTACTGCGCGGAGGTCGTCGCCGTCACCTACCAGGCCATGGGGCTGCTGCCTGGTGGGCGCCGGCCGGGCTGGTATGACCCTGGCCGGTTCTGGAGCGGTGACGACCTGGACCTGTCCGCGGGATCGCCGGCTCTGCGCCGAGATCGCCGTGCAGATCCCTGCCAACACCCGCGTCGCGGCGGGGGTCTCCACCGCCAACGACGATGGGCCGCGGAGGGGCGTCGAGGGCTCGCTCGGGCACTGAGGTAGCACAGTTGCATTCGCTGTGACAGTGGTCGGGCAGCTGAGCGGTGGTCACCACGACGAGTTCGTTTGTGGCGGGTCTGCCGGAGTGGTGGGGGCCGGTGACGACCATGGGAAAGTGGACCGCAGCCAGCATCTGTTGACCGGGTTGGTCTGCAGGCCGACCGAGCACAGGAACAGATCAAAGAACGATCGGTGTGGAGCGGCGGCAGCCCACGCCGGTGTCTCCGATCTGTTGCTCGGCGTCGTCGGGCAACACGTGGTCGTGACCGTCGCCCGGCCGGCGCGCAGCGGCGACCCACGTCCAGCCCGCCGGGGCGCAGGTAGCGCCCCAGGTCGTTGCGCCGCAGCCTGTGGGTGCCGAAACCCGTCCACCTCATGCGACCTGGCCATATTCGTGGATCAGCCCGTCGAGGCGATCCAGCCTCACGAGCGGTACGTCGGCCGCTGGAGCAGGCGGTGGGACGACTCCCAGCGGTGGCCCTGGCCGAGCGAACGGTGCGGGCGATGCCGGTTGTAGTGCGTGACGTAGACCGACAACGCCGTCTCCAGGTGTCGGCGACTCACGTCAACATCTGGTCCAGCAGCTCCCGACGGACCGTGCCGACCCATCGTTTGGCGAACGCGTTGGCGCGTGGCGTCCGCAGTGGTGTCGGCAAGGTTCGGATGCGTTCCAAGGCGAAGACGGCATCGAAGGCGGCGGTGAACTTCGCGTCACGGTCCCGGATCAAGAACTTGCACTGCTGGATGCGGCCGGCCAGGTCCATGAGCAGGTTGCGGGCCTGCTGGGTCACCCACGCCCCGGTCGGGTTGGCCGTCACGCCCAGCAGATGGACCCGGCGGGTGGCCAGTTCGATTATGAACAGCACGTACAGACGCCGGAGGAGCACCGTGTCGATGTGGAAGCAGTCGCAGGCCAGGATCCCCTCGGCCTGCGCGGACAGGGACTGCCGCCAGGTCAGGCCCGAGCGGCGCGGCGCCGGGTCGATGCCCGCCCGGTTGAGGAGCAGCCACACCGTGCTTGGCGCGAGCTTGTCGCCAAGCCGGGTGAGTTCATCCTCTGGATGCGCCGGTAGCCCCAGGTCGGGTTCTCGGCTGCCATCCGCAGGATCAGGCGCCACAGCTCCGGCGACGTCGACGGTCGACCGGACGGGCGGTGGGGTTTGGTCCAGTGGCGTCTGACCAGGTCGCGGTGCCAGCGCAGCAGCGTCTCGGGGGTCACGAATCGATGGCGTCGGCGCTGGGTGGGGAGCAGCCGGGTCAGCGCTGAGAGCACGGCGCGGTCTGGCCAGGAGGGTCGCGGCCGGGCGACCTGTCGGCGCAAGACCGCGACCTCGTGGCGGAGCACGAGGATCTCGGCGTTCTTGGATGCCTGCCCGCGGGCGAGCAGTGCGAGCCAGCTGGTGAGTTGGCAGAAGATGAGGTAGAGCAGTCGCAACGTCATGACTGGCGATCATCGCGGACCCCCACCACTGGCGCGAAGCTGCAGGTCCACGCCATGGATGGGTTTTCGGCACCTGCAGGGGTCTGATTGCTTGTGCGGAGGCCTGTCAGATAGGCTGCGCCAGCCTTCAGCATAAAGCCGTCTATCTGGACATAACGGCCAGCCGCAAGGAGTCCCCCATGCAGCCGACCCCCTCTGATCCATATCAGCAGTACACCTACGGGTACGCGCCGGCCGAGCCGGACCGGCTATTGGCCCACTCGAAGTTCGTCGTCGATCAGAAAGCGAAGCTGCTCGAGCTCCGCAACGAGTACTCGATCTACGACGACTACGGCAACCGGATCGGGTCGGTGATGCAGGTCGACCAGTCGGTCCTGACCCGCGCGCTGCGGCTGCTGATCAAGGCCGACTCGCTCCTGGGCGTGAAACTGGAGATACGTGAGGCGAGCGGAGCCGTCGCGCTGCTGCTGCACAAGCCAGCGTTCCGGATCACGTGCACAGTGTCACGGCCGAACGGCACGGTGCTCGGCCGCATCGCTGCGAGGATCCGCCTGGGTAAGGCTCGCATGGCGATCACTGATCCCGCCGGGAGTGTGCTCGGTGAGGTTCGCGCCGAGAACCTGCGGGCATGGAACTTCAACGTCCAGGACGCGAGCGGTCGGGTCATCGCCCGGGTCGACAAGAAGTGGGCCGGCGCCCGCGAGCTGTTCACCACCGCGGACAAATACCGGGTGGAGCTGGACCCTAACCTCCCCGACCCCCTGCGCAGCCTGGTGGTCGCCTCCTGCCTCGCCATCGATACGCTGCTCAAGCAGCAGAAGTGAGCTGACGCCAAGGCCTACCTGTTCGCCGCGATCGATGACCACTCCCGCGCGCTGGTCGGCTACCGCTGGGCGCTGGCCGAGGACACCCTGCGGCTGGAGGCCGCGCTGCGCGGGGGGTTCGCCGCCCGGGGCCTGCCCGGCGCGCTCTATGTGGACAACGGCTCCCCGTTCGTCTCCCGCCAGCTCGAGCGCTGCCTGGCCGTGCTCGGCATCCGCCTAACCCACTCCAGGCCTGGCCAGCCGCAGGGCCGCGGCAAGATCGAGCGGGTCTTCCGCACCGTGCGCGAGCAGTTCCTGGTCGAGCTGGACACCCGCGGCGGGGCAGCCGACCTGGACGAGCTGAACCGCCTGTTCGGCGCCTGGGTGGAGGGCGTCTACCACCACCGCGCCCACTCCCAGACCGGCCAGACCCCGATGGAGCGGTTCCTGCCCACCCCCGCCGAGCTGCGCGAGGCGTTCTTGTGGGCCGAGTGTCGCCAGGTCACCAAGCAGGCGATGGTCAGCCTGTTCGGCAACCGCTACCAGGTCGACCCCGCCCTGGTCGGCGCGACCGTGGAGCTGGTCTTCGACCTGGGCCGCATCGAGGTCCGCTACCGCAAGCGTCCCATGGGCGCGGCGGTCCCGTTCCAGCTCGGCCGCCACGTCCACCCGCACGCCACACCCCAGGCCGACCCCCAAGCGACCGCGCCGCGCCCCAGCGGGATCGACTACCTGGCCATGGTCGAGCAGCGCATCGCCGCCACCCAGCGCCGGCGGATCGCCTACGCCTCCCTGCCCGAGCTGCCCAACGCTGGAACCGACCCTGGAGCTGGCGCGCACGATCATGCCGCCACCCCCCGACCCCAAACCCCACGACGCCACCAAGATCGGGCCGCTCGGCGTCCAGTTGCACCTGCCCGCCACCATCACGCCGGACCCAGCAGCCCACCCAGCAGTCGGCGGCCCCACCACCAAGCCCATCACCGACATCGGGAACGCCGACCAGCCCATGAACATCGACACCGTGCAGACGGAGGACGCCTCGTGATTGAGCGGCTCCGCGCCCACTACGGCTTCGGCCGCACCCCCTTCGGCCGCGACCTGGCCCCCGGCATGCTCCACCCCCACCGCGGCCACGCCGAAGCCATCGCCCGCATCGGCTTCTGCACCGCCGAAGCCGCCCTCGGCGTGGTCTGCGGCGAGGTCGGCGCGGGCAGGACCGTCGCCGTCCGCGCCGCCGTCGCCACCCTCGACCCCGTGCGCCACACCATCGTCTACGTTTAGATATGCCGGTGATCTGGGGTGGTTGACTTCCTCGGTTCACGACCCGCCGCAGCGGACGGGTCGCCCCTTTGAGGAAGGAGCCTCGTGGACTGGTCTGTCTGCCTGACCCGCTCGGCCGCTGGTGGAGAGCTGCGCACGGTCACGCTTGGGCACCGGCTGCTGGACGACTATCTGGAGTTCGTGGGCGCCCGCGTCCGACCCAACACGTGGCTGGCCGCCGCCAACCCGGTGCCGCGGGGCACGATGGCCCGCCGCCCGTCGGCACCGTTGGCCCGGTGGGGCACCCCGCTGATCCGCACCCCACGCACGCTGCCCCGGGTGCTGGCCCCGACCGAGGTCGACCGCTTCCTGAGTGCGCTGCGCACCCGCCGGGACCGGGCCATGGCCGAGGCGATGCTGCTGGGCGCACTGCGCCGCTGTGAGGTCCTCGGCCTGCGGCTGGGTGATGTCAACGCCGGCGAGCGGCGCCTGTTCATCGCCGAGGGCAAGGGCGGCCACCAGCGCATCGTGCCGGTCTCGCCGCGGTTCTTCGCCACCCTGGCCGACTACCTGGATCACGAGCGACCCCAGACCGCCAGCACCGACCGGGTGTTCGTGGTGCTCAAAGGCCCCCGCCGGGGCCAGCCCCTGACCGATGACGGGCTGGAGCAGATCGTGCGCGGCGCCCGCCAGCGCGCTGGACTGGAGCGGCTGACCTGCCATCAGCTGCGCCACACCTGTCTGACCAGGCTGCGCGAGGCGGGCATGGCGCTGGAGGCGGTCCAGGCCCAGGCCGGGCACCGCTCGATCAAGTCCACCAGGATCTACCTGCACCTGGCCAACGCCTGGCTGGCTGAGGAATACAGCCGCGCCATCGACGTCATCGAGACCGACCTGCGCGCGACCACCGGCCAGGCGCCGACGACCAGCGGGAAGGGGCGCTGATGCCCCCGGCGCTGGTGCTCTCAGCCGACCAGCAGGCGCTGGTGGCCGCCTACGCCAGGACCGTGGCCGGGCTGGGCACCGGCCCAGAGCGGCTCTGGGGCGCCAAGGCGTTCTGCGCTCGAGTCGGCCAGCCCGATGACTGGATCCGGCTGACCGTCGCCGAGCAGTGCGCCCTGCCCCAACGGGTGCGGACCTTCGTGGCCTGGCTGCTGGTCACCGGGCGGCTGCGCGCCAGTGCCGACTACCTGGCCGCCGCACCCCACCTGATCGGCCGCGTCGCCGCCCACCAGCACCCAGCCCTGCACGCCACCTTCACCCAGACCGCGTGCACGCTGGGGTTCACCCCCGAGTCGGCCCGGCGGCAGTGGGCCGCGGTCGTGCGCGTGGCCGCGCTGCACCAGGTCACCCCCGACCAGGCCACCGCCGAGATGCTCCAGGTCGGCCGCGCCGAGCTCGAGGCCGCCGTCGCCCGTCACCGCCCCGGCCGGGCGCAGGAGGCCACCAAGGCGCTGCACGGCGCGCAGGCGACCCTGTTCCACCTCGGCGTGGTGGACACCGCCCCGGCCAAGGGCGCCCGCAGCGCCGCCGTGGCGCGCTCGGCCCGACGCCACCGGCACGCTGGAGGAGGCCGCGGCGCGTGCCTCGCCCACCGGTGAGCTGCAGTGGATCGGGCAGGTGGCCGCGGCGCGGCCGAGCATGCCTGGCTGCACGGTGAGGAGAACCGGGTCGCCGAGGAGGCCGCCGGCGCGTTTAAGTTGGCCGTGCGGGCCGGTCACCCCTGGTTTGCCGGGGAGCTGGCCTCCTGGTTGTGGCGGACCGGTGCGCTGCCGGAGGTCCCGGCGGCGGCCGCCGAACCGTACCGGCTGCTGCTGGCCGGCGACTGGCAGGCGGCCGCCAGCGCCTGGCAGGCGCTTGGCTGTCCCTATGAGCAGGCGCAGGCGCTCGCCCACGGCGACACCGAGGCGTGCCTGCAGGCGCTGCGGCTGCTGGACGGCCTGGGCGCCACCCAGACGGCCCAGCGCCTGCGCCGCCAGCTCCGAGCGCGGGGCAGCCTGGGCATCCCACGCGGGCCGATCCGGGCGACCGCCGCCGACCCGGCCGGGCTGACCGGCCGGCAGCTGGAGGTGCTGCGGCTGCTGGCCGCCGGGCAGAGCAATGCCGAGATCGCCGCGCGGCTGTCGCTGTCGGTCAAGACGGTCGACCATCACGTTTCGGCGCTGCTCGCCAAGCTCGCCGTCGGCTCGCGCCGCCAGGCGGCCGCGGCCGCGCGCCGGCTGGGGGTCGTCCTGCCCAAAGATGGGGAGCCGGGCGACCCGAGTTAGGCAGCGGCTCCCGATCCGCCCGGCCCGGCCACCGCCTAGTCTGCCGCTGAACGACCCGACCGCCGGGTCGAAAACCAGAGAGAGGCAGGCACCATGTACACCATCGGCCGCGACGAGATCGTCGCCCAACGGGTGGCCGACCTGCACCGCCAGGCTGCCAAGCAGCGGCTGCTGCGCGAGCTGCGGGCCAGCCGCAAGCCAGCCGTCCACCGCCGTCGGATCTGGGAGTGGCTGACCCTCCGACGCCCGCGGCCGGCGGTCATGACCAGGACCCACCAGCCAATGGAACTGTCGTGGCCCGCGGTGGCCAGACCGCGGCTCGCCGCGCTGGCTGAGTCAGGAAGCCTCCAGATGCGCTCCGGTCTGCCTGGCTTGGCTGCGCGCGAAGGGTGCGCGGCGCGGGCTGGCCCTCGCGATCACCTCGCGATCACCTCGACCCCAGGCAGGCCAGGTACCGGCGTTGTGGTAGCAAACGTGGTGAGCGTCGGAGCAGCCGTCGGTGGCGTGGAAGGCGAGGATCTCGGCTTGCCACGCCCTGACGGTGCGGGCCAGCGGGTTGAATTGAATCGCGCCGAGTGGCCGCGTCGGGAGACGTGACGGCTGCAAGACCGAGCCGGCGCCCGGCCGCTGCTATGGCAGCTGCGCGCTACCCGCCGTCGCATCCGTCTGGTCTGGGCTGATGCCGCCGATGCCGGCAAGCTGGTCGCCTGGGCGGCCGCCAGCCTGGGCATGCGGGTCGACATTGTCCGCAGACGCCTGGCCCACACCTTCCAGATTCTGCCCGCAGATGGGTGGTGGAGCGCACCGTCGCCTGGGATCTCCAAACACCGCCGTACCGTCCGCGACTACGAACGGCTCCCTGACCACCACCAGGCCATGGTCACCTGGCGATGATCACTATCATGACCCGCCGTCTTGCACACCAGCATCATCCGGGAATCTGACCGCTCCGGTCGGTCCCGCAGCGCGGGTGATCCCTCAGATGGTGATGACCACCTTGCCGCGCAGGTGGCCCCTTTCCAGATACCGGAGCGCCTGGGGGGTCTCGACCAGTGGGTAGGTTCTGTCGATGACGGGAGTGAGCTTGCCGGCCTTGATCAGCTCGCCCACGGTCTGCAGGTCCTCCTGATTCACCTTCGCGTTCAGCCCGCACAGCTTCTGACCCACAAACAGGGACAACAGGGGCGCCCGGAGGACCCCGCGGAAAAAGCCCCCGGTCCATGGCCCACCGCCGTCGCCTCCGACGATCACGAGGATCCCCTTGCGGGTGAGGGCGCGGCGAAGTTGTGACAATGGTCGGCGGCCCGCCGTATCGACGATCACGTCCCAGCGTCGCTGGCCGTCCGTGAAGTCCTCGCGCGTGTAGTCGACCACGTGGTCGGCGCCGACCGACCAGACCAGGTCCATCTTCGTCGTGCTGCACACGCCCGTGACCTCCGCGCCGAAGGCCCTGGCGAGCTGCACCGCGAGCGAGCCCACCCCTCCGGCCGCCCCGATGATCAGCACCTTCTGTCCCGGCCGCACCCCTGCTTTGTCGCGGAGGGCCTGGAGGGCGGTGACACCGGAGATGGGAACGGCCGCGGCCTGCTCGATGGTGAGTCTGGCCGGCTTCGGAACCAGCTTGTCCGGACGGGCGATGGCGAGCTCCGCGAAGGAGCCCTCGACGATGCCCATCACCTCGTCGCCGGGCTGGAACCCGGTGACTGCCGAACCGACCGCCTCGACACGCCCCGCGAGGTCCCAGCCCCGGACGCCGACCTTCGGTTTGCGGAACCCGACCATGAGGCGCGCGAAGTACGGCAGTCCCGTCATCAGGTGCCAGACGTCCGGGCCGCAACCGGCCGCGTGCACCCGGACGAGCACGTCGTTGTCCCCGACCACGGGAGCCGCGATGTCCCTGAGTGCCAAGACATCGGCCGAGCCGTAGCGGTCCTGGACGATCGCTTTCATCGTGTCGCTCCTTGGAGCGCTGGCGCCATCTCCGGGATGGACGGGTCGGGTGAGCAAACCTGCACGCTCTGCGCCATCAGGGACATGATGAACGATACCTTGCCGTGGATCACTGCCGGGACCTCGCACGGGGATCGGACCGCGCAATCGGTCCTGGGCACCTGTTTCCTGAACATGCCTTGGCTTCGATCGGCTGGACCGCTCAGGGCTACTGCCGAGACCAGCCGAGACGCAGAGACATTCGGCGCAAGATTGCCAGGTGGGTCGCGGGTTCGAATCCCGTCGTCCGCGCCCGACATTGCCGGTTCAACCAGCCCCACCCGTCCCGCGGATCCACCACCGAATCAGGACTTCAGGGACGCAACATTAGTGAGGCCAGCCTCGGACCGCCCAGTCTTCCGTGAGGTTTGTGTATCGCCGTAGGCTCGCGCGCCTGCAGGTGAGTCCGAGGCTGTCCTCACGGGGGTGGCGCCGTGGCCGGTGTGGTGAACATCAACGATGTCCTCGATGGCCACGTGACGCTCGACCTGGCGTGCCTGGACCGCGTCTACCTCAACGCCTACGTGCCGAACCTGCAGGTCGGTGGTCAGGTGGTCACGTTCTTGGGCTCTGGCGCAGATAACGTGATCGCAACTGCCGCTGCCACGCCGACCGTGATCAAGGAGCGCCGTCTTGCCGGCTGTGCCCGAGCTGCATCTTCGCCAGATCGCCCGCTACTGCGAGCAGCGCGTCCCTGAGCACGCCCGCGATCAGGTCCAGGTCAGTTTCCGTATCCGCGGACGAAGCGTCACCATCGTGGAGCGCCGCCCGCCGTGGCGGGCGGACTTCGGTCCCGAGCGGTCCAGCCGCCCGGTCGCCCAGCTGCGTTGGACGCCGTCGCCTCACGCGGGCGAGGGATCCTGGCGGTTGTACTGGGCCGACCGCAACAGCCGCTGGCACCTGGTGCCAGACGTTGCCCCGGCGGGTGCGCCAGGGCCGCTGCTGGACTTCATCGACCGCCACCCTGCGGCGTTCTGGGGTTGACCAGCCGCAGGATGCTCGGGTCGTTTCCATCACAAGCTCGACCCAGGTGCGGCGGCTGGTCTCACGCCAGGAGGACCCGTTTCGCAGCAGGTCGAAGCTGGCGCGGCCATACATCTGGCGTTTGGTGTGTCCTGAACGCGGAGGGGAGTCGATGTAGGTCGAGTTCTTGATGTGGTGCTGCACGGGAGATGAAGGATTTCGGCCCTTCGGAGTCGCCTTGCGGAAAGAGGCTCCAAACCACCTCATGCTGCGTTGGCTGAAGACCGTCGTGGTGAGCGACGAGGGGAAGGCGCCCTTGAGGCGTCAGGTGGGGATCAGGAAGATGAACGCAAGTCCACGTGCTGGATGTGACAGCGCATCCGGTGGGGGCGCGGGTGGCCCAGCAGGCCCGGAACCTGCTGATGGCGGTCGGCGACGACCTCGGCAGGTTCCGGTTCCTGATTCGTGATCGGGATACCAGGTTCACCGCTGGGTTCGACGCGGTGTTTGCCGCCGAGGGGATCGAGGTGTTGCGCACGCCGGTGCGGGCCCGCACAGTCGTCGCCACGGTGCGCCACGGACGCCTGGTCGCATTGCGCGCCGGGTCCTGCGTGGTCATCGCCACCCTTGCGGCCGAGGGTCAGCAGTTGGTCAGGTGCCGGGAGCAACTCGACCTGCCGAGGATCATCCATCGCGACGACGACGCGCCCTTGCTGAGCTGATGCCCGGGCCCTCGGCGGGACGATGCGCGCAGCGGTGCCGAGCAGGCGGTAGCGCAGGATCTTGGGGTCGGCCGCGGCGAGCTGGACCTCCACCTTTTGCGAACGCGCGGGTCACGTCGGGATAAGACGGATGGCCAGGGTCTGGGCGTGTTGCTGATAGCCGAGCGAGCGAGCGACCGCGACCGAGGGGACATTGGCGAGCAGGGTCTGATAGTGGAGCAGCCAACCGTGGTCGAGCCCATAGCGGGTCATTGCACTCACCACCGCCCGCCCGTATCCCCGCCCGCGGTAACCGGGATGTGTGATGATGCCGACGTGCCAGAACCGGTCACGCCAGGGCGCCAGCGTGCCTGCCGCCACGAGCCTGTCGCCGGCCACGCAACCAAACACCGGGGCTTGATCGAGGTTGACGGCGCTCGCTTCCCATTCCCGCGTGTCGCAGGCGGCGGCGAGCACATCCAAATCCTCGCGATCAGCCGCCGCCAACGGCCGCGTGCCGCGCGGGTCGACCGGGGCGAAGCCGTCGGCGTCGAGGTGGCCTTGCCAGGCGGGTCCCACCACCCGTTGTGCCGCCGGCCCGAACACTCCGGCAAGGCGCCGAGCGTCGAACGCCTCGGTTGGCCGCAGCGGGGCAAGGGCTTCCCGCGCGGCGTCACGCCAGTCGGCCGGTACCGTGACGACGCAGGTCGTTGTGGTCGCGAGAGCGAACGCGACCCGCTTACCCGCGAATGCCGCGCCGTGGCGGATCACCGTGGTCCTCGCCGTCGCCAGGACGTCCGGTGCACAGTCCAAGTCGAGCTCAGCCGCCCATGCCGCCATCGCCGCCTGGAAGCTGGAGCTGCCGGGCGTCATGGCCCGATCAGCCCAGCCCCTGCTCGACCGGCTCGCCGTGGTCCCCGCCGGTCACCACGTCCACCGGGACAACTGGCGTTCGACCCACCCCCTGGTTGCTGTCGGACCAGCGATCACTACTGCCATGATCAGCCGTCGAGGGCGGCGCGCACCAGATCGCGGAACTCGTCGTCACTGACGCCGGCGGCATCGTCGGGCCGCAACTGGATCGCCCCCTTGCTCGTCTTGAGCTGGGGTGGCGGGTGATGAAGCCGGCGTCGCGGCCCTGCTGCAAGCCGCAGATCGACACCCCGTGCTTCCACACGCCGACGTAGAGGCGGTGGCGGCCGACCTTGTAGGTGGGCATCTTGTAGGAGAGCACCACCTCGGCATCGGGGTGCGCCTCCCAGCAAGAGCCGGTGGAGGCGGTCGAACAGGGCCGGCGCTCGGGGGCAGTAGCGTCGATGTAGCCCCGCACGGCGTCGTCCATCGCTCCATTATGAGGAGTGGCTGGCCGAGCAACTTTGTACGTCTCGGACCGCGAGACCAACCCGACCACCACAGCGCCTCGCCGTCTGGGCTCGTGCTCTCCCCTTGGCCTGGAGCGGCACGGTAGGCGAGCCATCATGGGTCGTCGGGGCGCCCGGCTGACGATAGAAGACGATAGAAGAGGTGGAAGCGGGCTTTCGAGCCCGGGAGAAGGAGGTGGGTGGTGGCCAGGCTGCTCGCGGTGAACGTCGGCCTGCCCCAGGACGTGCCCTGGCGCGACGCGACGGTGCACACCGGTGTGTGGAAGCACCCGGTGGCCGGACCGCGGTGGCGCGCCGGCTCAATCTCGACGGGGACGGGCAGGGCGACCTCGCCGGCCATGGCGGCGAGTACCGCGCGGTGCTGGTCTACCAGATCGAGTCGTACCGCTATTGGCAGGAGCAGCTCGGTCGTGACGGTTTCGTTTACGGGTAGTTCGGGGAGAACTTCACGATCGAAGGACTGCCGGACGATGAGGTGTGCATCGGCGACCGCTACCGGATCGGCGAGGCGGAGTTCGAGGTCACCCAGCCGCGGGTCACCTGCTACCGGGTGGGCCTGCGGATGGACGAGCCAAGGATGGCCGCCCTGCTGGTCGCCCACGGTCGGCCCGGGTTTTATCTGCGGGTCCGCAACGAAGGGCAGGTCGAGGCCGGGAACGAGATCGTCAAGGTTGCCTCCGGGCCGCAGCGTATGACCGTCGCGGAGATGAGCGCGCTGCTCCACCTGCCGGGCCATCCCCGCCGGCAGCTGATCCGCGCACTGCGAATCCCCGCGCTCAGCCCGGGATGGAAGACCTCGCTGCGGGCGCTGCTCGATCAGGCTGAGGGCGACCAGGGCCGGGCGACCGGCAACACCGGCCTGACCACCGCGGCGGGCGGCCCGCCGCCGGCTTGGGCCGGATTTCGCCCCCTGCGGGTCATCGGCGTCGAAGCGGAGAGTCGCAGCGTGTTCTCGGTGCGCTTGGCCGCCGCCGACGCCGCGCCGCTGCCGGCGGCGCTACCTGGCCAGTTCCTCACCCTGCGGTTGCATCCGGAAGGGGGCGGCCCGCCGATCATCCGCAGCTATTCGCTGTCCGGGCGGCCCGGCGGCGCGGACTACCGGATCAGCGTGAAACAGGAGCCGCACGGTGCGGCCAGCGGCTACCTGCGGTCGCACCTCCGCGCCGGGGACACCCTGGAGGTCGCGGCGCCACGGGGCACCTTCATCACGGAGACGTTCAGCGCGGAGCCGGCCCTCACCCCCGGTGTGATCGCCACCCCCACACGACCCCCGCACGCGCCCGCGGGCGGACCCGGCACGGGAGCGCCAGTCTCCTTCGTCCGCAGCGGCCTCACCGTCACTGGGACCCCGCCTACGCCAGCCTGCTCGAGCTCGCCGAGGCCTGTGACGTGCCCGTCCGTTGGATGTGCCGCACCGGCGTGTGCCACTCCTGCGAGACCGGCCTGCTGCCCGGCGCCATCACCTACTCGCCCGAGCCGATCGACGAACCGGCCGAGGGCAACGCCCTGATCTGCTGCTCGCAACCCCAAACCGACCTCGTCCTCGACCTGTGACCCTGCCAGCCGGCGGTCATCGGGCCGCCAGTGATACGGCGCTCAACTACTGGGCGGGTTGGTGGTGATGCGGTCGGGCTCCACCAGGACCGCGGTGCGCCGCTCCGCCGCCATCACGCGGTCGTACTCGTCCAGATCGGGGTGGCTGCCGCCAGCCGCATGGAAGATGTCCCGCAGCAGCCCGGGCAACCGGTCGGCGGCCAGGCCGGGCAGCGGATCGTCGGGCCCGGCAAGCTGGCACGGCCCGGCGACCGCGACCCATTCCCAGCCGGCCCGGAACACGACCGTGGCGTGCGGGCGGCGGCGCAGGTTACCCAGCTTGGCGGTCCCGCCCCTGGCGACCAGCCCCACGCACGGCGTGGCGGTCAGTGGGTGCGGCAGGACCCCGGCGTTGACCAGCGAGACCTGCGGGAAGCCGGCGGCGTCGATGGTGACCAGCACGGCCAGGAAGTGGTCAGCGGCGGCAACCCGGCGCACCAGGGCCAGCCCGCCGGCGATCACCAGGCCTCCCAGGCGGCCCACGCCTGGATGGGGGTCCGGGCCCGCGCAGAACGTCTCGGCATCTGTCCTCCCGCCTCGTCGGCCGGCAGATCGTCACGGGCTGTTCCCGTGATTGTCCGCCAAGCACGCCCTCATGGGCGGCTGGCTCGGTGTCGCTCTGGCCCTCTTGTTGCGAGAGAGCGGCAGCGCAATGTCCTGTGGGCAGCCGGCGCGCTGCTCGACTGGCATGGGGCACCATGCGCGGCCTGGAGGGATTGCTCCCGGCGTTTATCGCCGCGCCGGTCCAGGTACAGGACCACGGCGGGGTCTTCGCGAGGGTGCCGCGGCGGGGTCTTCGCGAGGGGTGCTGTTCCGCCCGCGGACCGGCGCGTCACCGTCCGCCTCGAGAGCGCCGCGGCCGGCGCGCCAGCTGCGGGTCGCGGGGCGCAGAGTGCCTGCTCCTGGCCTATGATCGCCGCCGGCCGGGGTCCGCCGGCTGCCACACCTACCAGTTCCTCAACCTGGCGGGGAAGGAGTCCAGCGCATGAGCGATGCCCTTCGCGAGGCCATACGACAGGTGCTGCCCGGCGTCCGGGCCGACCTGGAAGCGTTGATCCGCATCCCTTCGGTGAGTGCTGACCCCGCCGCCAAGGCCGCGGTGCGCCGTTCGGCGGAGGTGACGGCCGGGCTGCTCCGCGGTGTCGGAGCTCCCGAGGCCGAGATCCTGGACGGCGTCCAGGGTGGCCAGCCGGCGGTGCTGGCCCGCTATCCGGCGCCCCCTGGCACGCCCACGGTGCTGCTCTACGCCCACCACGACGTCCAGCCAACCGGCGATCCGGGTACCTGGGTGAGCGCGCCGTTCGAACCGACCGAACGGGACGGGCGCCTGTACGGCCGCGGGTCCGCCGACGACAAGGCAGGGATCGCCGCGCACCTCGCGGTACTCCGGGCGTACCACGGACAGCCACCAGTCGGGGTGACGGTGTTCGTGGAGGGCGAGGAGGAGATCGGGTCCCCCACACTCGGCGCGTTCCTGGAGCGCTACCGCGACAAGCTCACCGCCGACGCCATCGTGCTCGCCGACTCCGCCAACTTCGAGGCCGGCACGCCTGCCCTCACGACGAGCCTGCGCGGCCTCGCCGAATGCGTCGTCGAGGTGCGCGCGCTGGAGCACGGCGTCCACTCCGGCGTCTACGGCGGTGCGGCTCCGGATGCGCTGACCGCGCTGTGCCGGCTGCTGGCGAGCTTGCACGACGACGAGGGGAACGTCGCCATCGAGGGGCTCCTCAGCGCAAAGACCCCCGACGCGGACTACCCCGAGGCGCGGTTCCGGGCCGAGGCCGGCCTGCTGGACGGCGTCCAACTGCTGGGCACCGGCAGTCTCGCCGAGCGGATCTGGGCCAAGCCGGCGGCGTCGGTGCTGGCGATCGACGCGACGCGGGTGGCCGATGCGTCGAACACGCTCATTCCGGCTGTCCGCGCGAAGGTCAGCCTGCGGCTGGCGCCAGGCGACGACGCGTCACGGGCACTGCAGGCGCTGGCCCGGCACCTTCGCGAGCACGCCCCGTGGGGCGTACGGGTGACCGTGGTCGAGGGCGACGCCGGTCAGCCGTTCGCTGTCGATGCGCAGGGCCCGGCGTTCGACGCCGCCCGCGCGGCGTTCCGCGAGGCCTACGGCCGCGACACCATCGACATCGGGGTCGGCGGCTCGATCCCGTTCGTCGCGGAGTTCGCCGACGCCTTCCCCGATGCGGCGATCCTGGTCACCAGCGCGGGCGCGGATCCCGACTGCCGCGCGCACGGGCCCGACGAGAGCCTGCACCTTGCTGACTTCGAGCGTGCCTGCCTGGCGGAGGCGCTGCTGCTCGCCAAGCTCGCGGGCTCCTGAGGCTCGCGCGCCCACCAGGTCGCTCAGGCTGTCCGCGGCACGATCGACCTGGAGGCCGTGGGCCACCACGAGTTGCCGCGGCTGCCCATCCGGGCTCATCAGCTATAGGATGACGAACTTCGGTTTCACGCATGCTGGGAGACGAACTCCGGCTGGCTTCTGTTGCTGACATGCCGGCGCCGAGCATGCGGGTGGCGTGCAGGGCGACCGAGGCGAAGGCCTCGTTGACCTCGAGCAGGCCGAGGTCGTGCAGGTCCATGCCGGCCTTCTTGAGCGCCTTTTCGAGTGCGATCGCGGGGACGGTGTGCAGGTAGGCGAACCGGTCCGCGCACATGCCGTACGCGAGGATCTCGGCGAGCGGCTCGACGCCGAGCACCTCGGCGCGCTCGGCGCTCATCACCACGATGGCGGCTGCCCCGTCCGAAAGCTGCGAGGCATTCCCCGCGGTGATGGTCCCGGCCGGGGTGAACGCCGGCCGCAGCTGCGCCAGGGACTCGTCGGTGGTCTGCGGGCGGATGCCCTCGTCGCGCTCGACCACGGTCGTCTCGCCCGCACGGCCCTGGACCGGGACGCCGGCGACCTCGGTGGCGAACCGCCCGGACGCCCAGGCCGCCGCGGCGCGCTGGTGCGAGCGGGCCGCCCAGGCATCCTGGTCCTGCCGGGAGATCTGCAGCGCCGCGTTCACCTGGTCGGAGGATTCGCCCATGTGCT
>WNGP01000563.1_pt1 | contig 28853 bp, 25 predicted proteins | sample 5407671 | NCBI WGS metagenome assembly WNGP01 (sample SAMN13153381, study PRJNA577476) | soil metagenome | isolation source: 40 cm soil or saprolite under Garry oak tree replicate 2 | place: USA:California | collected 2016-06-15
CGCGAATGGGCCCGAATTGCGCTTCGAATCGCGCGATGTTCTCCCCCAGCGCCCGCCACAGCCTCTTGGCGTGCCCCGGACTGACGATCGTGCTGGCCACGAGTTTCCCATGCGTTCCGTTGGTAAACACGTAGATGAAGTGCATCGTAAATTCTTCCGGATTGTGGTGAATCATTACGAGATTGGAGAATTGGCCAACCAGGTCCTTCTCATCAACCTTGATTTGCACTTGCGGCGTTTGCTGTTCCGCCATTTTTCCTCCATGAGCCTCCGCTTCAAGCTATCACAAATGATGTGACGCAAGCACTGCACGCAAGCCAACTGCGCGGTCTATCAAAGCGCGATTTCGACCGGCGCGTGTCTTTGACGCAACACTGCTGGAGAGCCCGTCTTGACGGTTTGGGATGTTAAATGTAGTTTATATTTAACCTTTATCTAGGTTAAGATCATTGAGTCCATCGTGGAACCCGTGTCCGAATCTTCGCCCAACGCTGTGCGGCTCGAATCCGAGGCTCCCGGTTTAAGTCTTCGGCCCGCGGCCGGCAAGAACTCCGTCGCGATGCTGCCCTCCTTGCCGGAGGTCTATCGCAGCGTCCCCATTGCCGGCGGCGCTTCGTTCCTTCGCAAAATGCTGGCGTTCGCCGGACCCGGCTATCTGGTGGCGGTCGGTTATATGGACCCGGGAAACTGGGCCACCGACATCGGCGGCGGATCGCAATTCGGCTACGCCTTGCTGAGCGTCGTGATTATCAGCAGTTTAATGGCGATTTTCGTGCAAGCGCTCTCCGCCAAATTGGGAGTCGCCACCGGGCGCGACCTCGCGCAGGCCTGCCGTGCATCGTACTCGCGCCCGGTGGGGCTGGCCTTGTGGCTGCTGGGCGAAATTGCCATTGCCGCCTGCGACTTGGCGGAGGTTCTGGGCTCCGCGGTCGCGCTGAAACTGCTTTTCGGCATCCCGCTGCTCGCCGGCGTCTTGATTACCGGCACCGACGTGCTGATCGTGCTGGCCCTGCAAGGCCGCGGGTTTCGCTGGATCGAAGCGCTGGTGATCGTCCTGATCGCGACCATCGCCGCCTGCTTCGCCTATGAACTCTTTGTCGCTGAGCCCCTGTGGCGCGAGGCGGCCACGGGTCTCGTTCCTCCGCTGCGGCTGTTGCATGATCGGGACATGCTGTATCTCGCCATCGGTATTCTCGGCGCCACGGTGATGCCGCACAATTTGTACCTGCATTCCAGCATCGTGCAGACGCGCGCCTTCGGACTGGGCTCCTCTCAAAAACGCGAAGCCATTCGTTTTGCCACCCTCGACTCGACCATTGCGCTCGGATTTTCGCTTTTTGTGAATGCCGCGATCCTGATTCTCGGGGCCGCGGCCTTCCACCATCGCGGGCTCACCACCGTTGCCGATATCAGCCAGGCCTACAAACTGCTGACTCCCGTTTTGGGCGCGGGCCTGGCCAGCACTCTTTTCGCCGCGGCCCTGCTCTGTTCCGGGCAGAACTCCACGCTTACAGGCACTCTCGCCGGCCAGGTGGTGATGGAGGGATTCCTAAGCCTGCAGATCAAGCCCTGGTTGCGGCGCTTGATCACGCGTTCTGCGGCCATCATCCCCGCGGCGCTGGTGATCGGTATTGCCGGTGAAACCAGGGCCATGGGCCTGCTCATCCTCAGCCAGGTCATTCTCAGCTTTCAGTTGCCGTTCGCACTCGTTCCGCTGGTGCAGTTCACGGGCGACAAGCGCCGCATGGGCGAGTTCGCCAATTCCTGGTGGGTCGCGGCGCTCGCCTGGTTCACCGCGGCTGTCATCATCGCGCTGAATGCCTTGCTGATCTTCCTGATCTTCCGCGGCAATTCTCAAGCCGCATAGCGTACGCTAAAGCCGCAACCTCCCGAGCGCATTCGGGCCCCCAGCCCTCACTGGACCTTCGAGAGCGCCTGCGAGACTTCCTTCATGTCCGGCACCGTGGGAATATCATAATTCTTCAGCCAGGCAATCTTGCCGGCCTTGTCCACGATCGCAATCGCCCGGCCAGTGATCCCTTTATCGGCCAGATAGACGCCGAATTTCTCCGCCACCGCGCCGCGCGGTTGGAAATCGGCCAGCAGCGGATAGCGAATGCCCATCTTTTCGGCAAACGCTTTATGCGACCAGACGCTATCCACGCTCAGCCCCAGCACCTGCGCATTCAATTTCTCGAACTGCTTCAAATCGTTTACGAAGCAGGCATGCTCGTTCGTGCACACCGGACTCCAATCCAGCGGATAAAACACGATCACCACATTTTTTCCGCGATACTCAGAAAGCTTTACGTCTTTTTGGTTCTGGTCCTTCAACGTGAAATCCGGCGCCGGCTGTCCCACCGCAATGGCCATAATTCCTCCCGATGAATGAGATGTTTCGGCTAATCCGCTCCGGCGAGCGGTTCGCATCGAGCGGCGTCCATCATCTTATCTGACCTCTCTGCCGCCTCCAACCTTTAGACTTTTGCTTCCAGTTTGTTACTATCACGGAAAGCATGCGTCTCGAGCAGGCCTATCCCGAAATTCGTTTTCGCTGGCGCTCCCGCAATTGGTGGGCACGCCTCACGCGCATGCCTGCCGAATGCGAGCACCTCGAGAATGACGGCGCCTGGATGGCCACATTTATCCCCGACACTCTCTATTTGCGTGGCAAGGCTTCCCACCGCCGGCGCCCCGTGCGTCCCGAAGTCTCGCTCTGTCTGGCTTGCCTAAAACAGCAAATGGAAAAGGAACTGCAGCGCTTCCCGGGCCGCGTCATTGCCTTTGAGCCCGATGGCGCTGAATTCAGTCAATATTTCTTTGTCGGCAGCGACGAATTTTCCGCCGCGGGTCTGCAACCGGAAGTAGCCGCCGCAATGAGCCGCCGGTTGGATCAAGCCATGGATGACTGTGCATCCTGCGATCGCCCCGCGACCTGGCTGTGGTTTTCGCGTGACGAAGTGCCCAGCCTGGATGACGTCGCCCGCATCGCCATGGCCCGTGCCGAGACGCTTTGCTCCTGCCATGGACCTCGAAAATTGCTCGAGAGCTTCGCGCGCGCCCCGGAGGCCAATTTGTTTTACGTCAACGTGCCCTACGGCGATTCGGGCGCCTATGTTTGGATATAGAGAAGTCTGGATATAAAAATCTGTGGATATGAGCAGCCGGATATGAGCATCGCGCCACGTCAATCCATGAGCTTGCGTGACGTGGTCGAAAAATACCGGCAGCTCGCGGGCGGCTTTGGGCGCCCGCTGGCCCTGGCCGCTTTTGGGCTATCGCCCGAAGAGACCGCGCGCGTCTTCGGCATCTTCGACGAGGATTACCACATCAGCCGTTTTCTCCATTTCTCTTTGCAACCCGCCGCTGTGCCGCGCTCCGTGCAGACCTATCGCATCAACGGCTTTCCGCAATCGCACGTCGCCCTGGATGCCGAAATCGAATCCATTCTCTAGACCTATTGCGATGGCTCCGCGGCCGCCTAATCCAATTCCACTTCCTCGGCGCTGAACTGGCCCGCGCCCAGATCGCGCCAGAAGTACGGCATGGCGGCGGTGAACGAGAATGCCACATCGATCCCGCCGCCCAGCCGCGCACCTACAAACACGACGATGCAGGGCTGCGCGCACTCATTTCTCTGATTAACCACCAGCAGGCGCTGTCCAAGCTGTACATTCCTCTCCATGCGCATCGATCCCCCATGGACATTCACCGCATTCGTGAAGGTCTCCTCATAAAATGGGTGGCCTTCGGGCGTGTGGCCATACACGAAGAGCGGGATCGGAAGAGGACGGCGCGGCGTGCGCCTGCGCTCCGGCCGTATCGGAGTGCATAACTCGGCGGGTTTCGACTCTCTTTGTGGAATGAAAATTCGCGTGATTCGCGTAGCTAAGATTTCGCTCACAGCGGCTGGGCTAGCCTCTCTGAAGTAGAAAATTTCTTGGGGAGCATACTTGAAACGCGTGGAGTCCGTAAAGACCTCGGGAAGCCTTTTGTCGCTCCAGTTAACCCCGTTGGAGACGCGGCTCCAGCGGCTTACAAAATAATCACTCGCTTCAATTTCAGGTGAATTGTGAACGGAACGCTCGAGCCCGGCCCTCAGCCCTTTGCGCTGCTTACCAGATTGAGCCGTTCAGTCAGATGGGCCTGCTCCGCCCGCAGTTCCGGCGGCAGACGGTCCCCCAATATATTGAAGAACGTGCCAATCTCCTCCGCTTCCTTCTGCCAATCTGCGGCATCCACGCGAAGCACTTCTTTCATATCCGCCGCTGAGATCGCGAGACCATCCAGCGTCAAAGCTTGAGGAGTGGGAACAAATCCAATGGGCGTTTCCTCCGCTTGACCCTTGCCGTTCACGCGCTCGAGAATCCACTTGAGCACCCGCACGTTTTCGCCATAACCGGGCCACAAAAATTTCCCGTTCGGGCCCTTACGAAACCAGTTCACGTGGAAAATCTTCGGCGGGTGCGGAATGCCCCGGCCCATCTCCAGCCAATGGCGAAAATAGTCGCCCATGTGATAACCGCAGAAGGGCAGCATGGCCATCGGATCGCGCCTTCGCACTCCCACTTCCCCGGTGATCGCCGCGGTCGTTTCCGAAGCCATGCCCGCGCCCACGAAGACTCCATGCTGCCAGCTCAAGGATTCGTAAACCAGCGGCGCCACGCGGGCGCGCCTTCCTCCGAAGATGATCGCCGAAATGGGAACCCCGGCCGGATCTTCCCAATGCGGCGATATGCGCGGCGCCTGCCGCGCCGGAACCGTATAGCGTGAGTTCGGATGCGCCGCGGGGCCTTGGGCGCCGGCGGAGACGTCGCGGCCCTGCCAGTCCAGCAGGTCGGGCGGTGGCTGCGGCGTCATCCCTTCCCACCAAGGTTCGCGTGAAGCTGTCATGCCTACGTTGGTGAAGATCGTGTTTCGTTTCACCGCGGCCATAACATTCGGATTCGTCAACTCATTTGTTCCCGGCGCAACACCAAAAAATCCGGCCTCAGGATTGATCGCATGCAGATAGCCGTCCGCTCCCGCTTGCATCCAGGCGATGTCGTCGCCCACGGTCCACACGCGGTAGCCGGAATCCTCCAGCGTGGAGACCATCATCGCCATATTCGTCTTGCCGCAGGCGCTCGGAAACGCCGCCGCCATATAGGTGACTTTGCCGGAAGGATCTTCGAGGCCCAGGATCAGCATGTGTTCCGCCATCCAGCCCTGCTCGCGCGCCAACCAGCTCGCAATGCGCAGCGCGAAGCATTTCTTCCCCAGCAGCGCATTGCCGCCATAGCCGGAGCCGATGCTCCAGATCAGCTTTTCTTCCGGAAAATGCAGAACGAATCGCCGCTTCGGATTCAAATCGCCGAGTGAATGCAGCCCCGGCACGAAGTCACTCGTTTTGCCGATCCGCTCGAGCGCGGCCTTTCCGATACGCGCCATGATATGCATGCTCACGACCACGTAGGGACTGTCGGTCACCTCCACGCCCACACGAGTCATGGACGAGTCCGCGGCACCCATCAGGTAGGGCACCACGTACATCGTCCGGCCGGCCATCGCGCCATCAAACAGCGCGCCGACCTTCTGCTTGGCCTCCTCCGGCGCCATCCAGTTGTTCGTCGGCCCGGCGTCCTCTTTGCGCCGCGAGCAGATGAACGTCACTTGCTCCGTTCGCGCCACGTCGCTCGGATCGCTCCGATGCAGGATGCAGTTAGGATAGGTCCGTTCGTTCAGGCGAACCGTCCGTCCCTCAGCAACCAGTGTTTCCACCATCTGCCGCGCTTCGGCTTCCGATCCGTCGCACCAGACGACCTGCTTTGGCCGCGTCCTTCGAGCGGCATCTTCCACCCACTCCTCGAGCGGTGTACCCAAGTTTTTCTCCCGGTCCGGATCTTATCGGAATCTGAGACGACGATTACAAGCGGCAGGGCTCCGACTGCGGCTGCCAGGCCATTGCACCGCCTTCTTCGCCACGAACGTGTCGCCACGAGAGCTTCGCGGCGCTAGAGATCAATTCTAGTTCCCGGATTCGGTAGCAGCAAGGAATTTGGTGTCGGACACGCATTCACCGCGGCCGGCACGCTATACTGTTTTCGTGTACGCTCAGAAGCTGTGCGTCGAAATCGTTATAGGCGCCGAGTGCCGTCCTTGTCCCCTCGAATGGCTTGACAATTTTTGTATGCGCAACTTCACCGGAGAAGCCGAGTTTGATGACACACTGCCTCTTGCCGAAGGCCTCCTGGAAACCGGTTTTCGCGTCCAGTCCGAGCGCCTGGCGGAAGCCATGAGCGCCTGGTTCACCCAGCGTGGCAAGGGCCTAGGCCAGCCGGTGCGCGTCCAAATCCGTCCGGCCTAGCGATTTCCTCACCTAGATCCTGCCATAGCACGCGGCTCTTCCGCAGCGACGCGCTTTCTTGCCGCTTCGAGTGCGGCTTGCACTCGCGGCATAGCCGCCAGCGTGGCCTCTTGGCCCGCAGCGATCAACTGCGGCGTCTTCGCGAAGTCATCCCACGCAAAATCCCGCACGCGCGGCTCGATGACCACGTCGGCCTTGGCCCGCCACGCCAAATCGGCATGGCGCTGAATAATGGTGAACGAGCGCCCGATCACATCGGTGAAGTTCGTTGGCTTGACCATCGCCTCCGCATCCAGGAAAACCGCGATGATCACATCGGCGCCCATTCGGGCCACAGCTTCCACCGGCACGGTCGCTCCGACAAATCCATCCACTAATGTTCGTCCCTCATATTGGACCGGCTGAAAAAGACCCGGATACGCGCATGAGGCGCGCAGCGGCGGCCCCAGCGGACCGTGATCAAAATAGACGGGCTCGCCGGTGATCAAATCCGTGGCAGCGATGGTGAGCGGAATCCGCAGCTCTTCAAACGTGCTGACGTTCAGATATCGCTTGGGGTAAAACTCCAGCCGTTGATTCGAGGCCAGGCCCAGCCAGGAGAATCTCCACTGCCCGAAATTGCCAAAGCGCAGCGCAGCCGCGCGATTTACCACTTCCTCGAAGGGCAGTCCGCTCGCATACGCCATTCCCGCCAAGGCCCCTGCGCTGGTGCCCGCAATGTAGTCGATGGGGATACCGTTCTGCTCCAGAGCACGCAGCACCCCGGCGTGTGCGATCCCTCGGGCGAAGCCGCCGCCTAGCGCTAGTCCCAATTTTGGCCGCACCGGATCCTTCGGCTGCCGCGCCGGGCGTTCTGCGTACGCAAATTCACGTACGCGTCCGAGTGCCGCCTGCACCCATCCCATTAGGGTTTCTCTCCTATCGGCTCCCATCCTATTAGACAGCATAAAACGACTTTGGGATGCAGTCCTCCTACGGGTTGACCGCCTTTGTCTGTTCTGTAACACTCACAACGCTAGCCTGGCTCAGGGTGCCTGACACTGAGTCTAAAGGAGTTACGCGCAACCCTATGAAACCCGGCCCTCAGATCAATACCGCCGCTGTACTCGGCGCCGGAACCATGGGCGCCCGCATCGCCGCTCATCTGGCCAACGCCGGCGTGCATTGCTTTCTGCTTGACGTCGCGCCGTCCGAGCTCGCCCCGGAGGAAAAAGCGCGCGGTCTGATGCTAACGGATCCTCGCGTCCGCAACCGCGTCGTCCGCGCCGGCCTGGAAGCCGCACAAAAGGCACGGCCGGCCGCGTTTTTTACCCCGGCGGCGGCTAATCGCATCACCATCGGCAATTTCGAAGACAATCTCGCCTGGTGTGCCCAAGCCGATTGGATCATCGAGGCCGTGGCCGAAAACCTCGCCATCAAGCGGAGCCTGCTGCAAAAGCTCGCACCGCATCGCCGGCCTGGCACGATCGTAACCACGAACACCTCCGGCCTTCCGATCCACCAGATCGCCCAGGGCTTCGATGACGATTTCCAGCGCCACTGGGCCGGCACGCATTTCTTCAATCCCCCGCGTTACATGAAGCTCGTCGAGCTCATCCCCGGCCCCGCAACTTCCCCGGAAGTCCTCGACGCGCTCGCCAATTTCTGCGATCGGCGTCTGGGCAAAGGTGTAGTCCGCGCCAAAGACACCCCCAATTTCATCGCCAATCGCATCGGCACGTTTTCCATGCTCACTTCGCTGTCTCTCATGGCCCGTTTCGCTATGAGCATCGAGGAAGTCGACGCCTGCACCGGCCCGGCCATCGGCTGGCCCAAATCCGCCACTTTCCGCACCGCCGATATCGTGGGCTTGGACGTCCTTACCAACGTCGTTCGCAATATCTATGAGAACGCGCCAGAAGACGAATCGCGCGAGCTTTACCGCGTTCCGCCGCTCGTCGAAGAAATGACGCGCCGCGGCTGGCTCGGCGAAAAATCCGGCCGCGGCTTCTACCAGCGCGTCAAAAAGGGTCCCGATAAAGGTGGAGATAGTGAAATCCTGGCTCTCGATCCCCGCACCATGGAATATCGTCCCCGGCAGAAAGCGCGCTTCGGCTCGCTCGAAATGGCGCGCACCATCGAAGATTCGCGCGCACGCCTTCAGGCCATTCTCGCTCCCGTAATCGCCGGCCAGCCGGGCGATAAAGCGCAGCAATTCCTTTGGGGGCTCATCTCGGAGACGTCGGTTTACGCGGCCCGCCGTGTCCCCGAAATCGCCGATTCCATGGTCGACATTGACCGTGCCATGCGCTGGGGCTTCGGCTGGGACCTCGGCCCATTCGAAATATGCGATGCGCTCGGCATCGAGGCCCTGACGCGCCGCTGGACCGCCGACGGCCGCGACTTGCCTCCCTGGTTCACGCGCCTGCTCTCCTCCGGCCGCAAATCATTCTACGAATCGTCCGACGGCGAAATCTCCGTATTCGATTCGGGTGCCGGAACCTCCGTCAAAGTTCCCGAACCGCCAGGCATCATCGTTCTCAAATCGCTCCAGGAACGTTCGAAAGAAATCGCCCGCAATTCCGGCGCCAGCCTGATGGATCTTGGCGAGGGAGTCTTGTGCTGCGAATTTCACTCCAAAATGAACGCCATCGGCGACGACATCACCGCCATGGTGCAGACTGGTTTGAAGCGCTTGAACACCGATTTCGATGCGCTGGTCGTGGCCAATCAGGCGTCCAATTTTTCGGTGGGCGCCAATTTAATGCTTCTCCTCGTCGCCGCGCAGGAACAGGAATGGGACGACATCCACGATGCCGTGCGCCGTTTCCAGAACGCCAATCTGGCCCTGAAGCACGCCCCGAAGCCCGTCGTCATCGCTCCGCAGGGAATGGCCCTGGGCGGCGGCTGCGAGATTTGCCTGCATGGGGCTCGCATTCAAGCTTCAGCCGAAGCCTATATGGGCCTCGTCGAGACCGGCGTCGGCCTGATTCCCGCGGGCGGCGGCTCCAAAGAAATGATGATCCGCGCCAATGAACACGCCGCAGGGGCCGAATCCCTCGATCTGTTCCACGCTTTCAAGCCCGTCTTCGAAACACTGGCCATGGCCAAAGTTTCCACGAGCGCCGAAGATGCCCGCGGCTTGGGATTTCTTCGTCCCGCCGATTTCATCTCCATGAATGGCGATCGCCTCGTCGCCGATGCCAAGGCCACGGCGCTCGCCCTCGTTCGCGAGGATTACCGCCCGAGTCTCCCGCCGCCCAACGAGCCCTCTATCCGCGTCTTGGGCGAAGAATTACTCGCGGGCGCAAAGCTTGCCATTCACATGATGCTGCGCGGCGAATACATCTCCGAATATGACGCCCACGTGGCGCGCAAGCTCGCGAATGTTCTTGCTGGTGGGCCGTTAACCGAATCTCAGGTCGTCAGCGAACAATATCTGCTGGACCTTGAGCGCGAAACTTTCGTCAGTCTGTGCGGCGAACGCAAAACTCAGGAACGCATCGCCCACACCCTGAAAACCGGCAAACCGCTGCGCAATTGACGATCGGGCTACAGTCGACCCTGCCAACTCGGTCTATTTCTCTTTGAGCTTGAGCTTGCCCTCTGCCTTGTTCTCTTCTAGAAACTTCCGCAAATCGCCGGCGGCGTCGAGCAGGCGAACCCATTGTTCGTAGTAAAGTGTCACCGGGAAGCGCCCCAGCCCGTAAACGCTCACGCCGCCTTTCTCCCCGACCCGGAATTCAAGTTGTCCTCCCCGGCGTCCTGTTTTTTGCTTTTCCAGTTCCGCCACGCGCGCCCGGAGCTCTTCATACGATGGTTCCGCCATTGTGCCTCCCTCCGTCAATCAGAAGAGAAGATCATAGAACACGCGTCACTCGTCTTCCAGCCCTGCCCCTTTGCACCCGGTGCTAAAATAGAGGGCGACGCTGCTAGCAACGGTCACTGCAGTGGGTAGTCGTGGCGCGTGTGGGCGCGGGACCTTTACGTCCGGCGTCTCGCGAACAGCAGCTGGGCCTTCAGGAGCCGAAGGTCCTGGCGAGGAGGTGCCGCTTTGCTCGTCTCCCGTCAGGTCGGCGACTTCAAGAGGGATTCAGAGAGGAACGAATGGAACTTGGAGATGCGGATACGGCCCCGGAATTATGGTTACGTTCCAAGCTCTCTGTTTTCAACATTTGCAAAAATGTTGAAATGGCGCCGCTTAAACCCCTTTAGAATGCGCACTTATCTAAAACAGGGGAGGGGGGTACCCAGCCCACTGAAGCGCATCTAAGCACTCAGTTGTCGGGAGTCTAAACCATGAAAGAAGCTGTGCTCGCGAGTGCCGTACGTACCGCCGTCGGTAAAGCCTACAAGGGCACGCTCCACGCCACCCGCCCCGACGACCTGGCCGCGCTAGCTATCACCAATGCGATCGGGCGTGTCCCTGGGCTCGACCCCAAGGAAATTGAAGACGTTGTTCTGGGTTGCGCCATGCCCGAGGGCGAACAGGGCATGAATATCGCGCGTATCGCCTCCTTGCGCGCCGGTCTGCCCGTGGAGTGTTCCGCCATTACCGTAAATCGCTTCTGTTCTTCGGGCTTGCAAGCCATCGCCATGGCTGCGGAACGCATCATGCTCGGCAATGCCGAAGTGGTGATCGCCGGCGGCGCGGAGTCAATGAGCATGGTGCCCATGGGCGGCAATAAAACGTCCCCGAATCCCTGGTTGATGGATCATTATCCGGACACCTATTTGGGCATGGGGCTCACCGCGGAAAATCTGGCCCGCAAGTATCAAATCACGCGCGAGAAAGCCGACGAGTTTTCCTATTGCAGCCACCAAAAGGCCCTCGCCGCAATCGCTGCGGGAAAATTCAAGGATGAAATCGTGCCCGTCGAAGTCCGCAGCACAATCGTCGCTAATGGAGACGGCCGCGGTGGCCGCGCCAAAACGGCCACCAAGGTCTTCGACACCGACGAGGGACCACGCGCCGATACGTCGCTCGATGCGCTCGCGCGGCTCAAGCCTGCATTTCATGCGCACGGAACCGTCACTGCCGGAAATAGCTCGCAGATGAGCGATGGCGCCGCGATCTCCGTGGTCATGAGCGCAGACCGCGCCCGCGCCCTCGGCGTGAAGCCTCTGGCTCGGTTCGTCTCCTTCGCCACAGCCGGCTGCGCCCCGGAAGAGATGGGCGTGGGACCGGTGTTTGCCATTCCCAAGGCGCTCCGCCTGGCCGGTTTGAAGCTCGATCAGATCGACGTCATCGAGCTGAACGAGGCCTTCGCCGCGCAGTCGCTTTCCGTGATTCGCCTCGCGGGTCTGGATCCCGCGCGCGTCAACCCGAATGGTGGCGCCATCGCTCTCGGCCATCCGCTCGGCTGCACTGGAGCGAAGCTCACCGCCACGATTGTGCGCGAACTCCAGCGTCGCAAGGCGCGCTATGGCATGGTTACCATGTGCATCGGCGGCGGCATGGGCGCCGCCGGCATATTCGAGCGCCTCTCGTAATTTTTTGGAGGAGATATGGCTACTACGGCGACACCCGGAACCCTCGCACCCGGAGGCGGCTTTCTCCTGGAATCCCCGCGCGCGGAAGACGTCTTTACTCCCGCTGAACTGACCGACGACCATCGGCTGATCGGCCAGGCCGCCGAGGAATTCGTTACCAAGGAAGTCGCTCCGCTCATCCCCGAACTCGAGCAGCACAAAGAAGGGCTGATGGCCCAGTTGATGAAAAAAGCGGGAGAGATCGGCCTCTTGGGCGGGGGCGTGCCGGAAGAGCATGGCGGCTCGGGACTCGACCGCATCTCCTCCACGGTCCTCTCGGAGAAGATTTCCTCCTACGGCTCCTTCAGTGTGAGTGTTGGCGCGCACTCCGGAATCGGCACGCTGCCCATCGTTTATTTCGGCACCGAGGAGCAGAAGAAAAAATATCTGCCCAAACTCGCCACCGGCGAATGGCTGGCCTCTTACTGTCTCTCCGAGCCTCAGGCAGGCTCCGACGCGCAGAATTCCCGCACCCGCGCCGTGCTGTCTCCGGACGGCCGCCATTGGATCTTGAACGGCCAGAAAATGTGGATCACCAACGGCGGATTCGCGGATGTATTCACGGTTTTCGCGAAAGTGGACGGCGAAAAATTTTCCTCCTTTATCGTCGAGCGCGGCTTTCCGGGATTTTCGGTCGGCGCCGAGGAAAAGAAAATGGGCTTGCGCGGCAGTTCCACCGTCCCGATCTTCTTCGAGAATTGCCGCCTGCCCCGCGAAAACCTGCTGCACGAAATCGGCCGCGGGCACATCGTCGCTTTCAACATCCTCAACGTCGGCCGGTTTACGCTCGGCGCCTCCTGCTTGGGATTTTCCAAAAACGAGCTCGAATCCGCCGCGCGCTACTCCAAGGAGCGCACGGCTTTCGGTCATTCCATCAGCGATTTTGGGCTGGTGCGCGCCAAGCTCGCGGAGATCGCCATTCGGACTTTTGCGCTGGAATCGATGATCTATCGAACAGCGGGCACCATCGATCAAGCCATGAAGGCCGGCGCTACCGGCGGGAACAAGGCCACGCACACGATGAAGGTTCTCGAGGAATACGCCATCGAATGTTCCATCGCGAAAGTATTCGGCAGTGAAGTCCTCGACTACACCGTGGACGAAGCGGTGCAAATCTATGGCGGCTACGGCTTCCATGAAGACTACCCCGTCGCGCGGGGTTACCGCGATTCGCGCGTGAACCGCATCTTCGAGGGCACCAACGAAATCAACCGCATGCTCATCATTCAGATGCTGATGAAGCGTGCGCTCGCCGGCACTCTGCCCCTTATGGCAGCCGGCGCAAAACTTCAGGAGGAAATTCTCAGCGGTTCGCCGGTGGAAGATTCGCCCGACGGGCCGTGGGCGGAGGAAAGCCGCATCGTTCGAGGAGCCAAGAAGGTATTTTTGCTCGCCGCCGGCGCGGCCATGCAGAAATATCGGGATCGTCTCGCCGATCAGCAGGAGATCATCGGCGCGCTGGCCGATATCGTCCTGGAGATCTACCCCATGGAATCTGCGCTCGTGCGCGCCCAGAAAGCCGTCGCGGCGCGCGGCAAAGATTCCTCCGGCGCCATTGCGGCCGCGGCGCGAGTCCTGCTGCAGGATGGTGCAGCGCGAATCGAAGCCGGCGCCCGCACGGCGCTCGCGGCTTCGGTCGAGGGCGATATGCTGCGCACCCAATTGGCGGTGCTGCGCCGGATGATCAAGCGCGAACCGGCGGACACAATCGGGCTGCGCCGCACGGTTGCCGATGCGGTGATAAATGCGAATGGTTATCCCTTCGAGGGACGCTAAGTCCATTGAAGCCGCAACTTGCAAAAGATAATGCTCAGCGCGGGCGGTCTCTCACTGGCTCGGAAGCTCCTGCAGACGTAAATTCGGATGTTCGGTCGTCCCAGTGGAGTTGCGCCTGGATTCCTTCGCTGGCGGAACCATACCTTCGCGGCTACGCGTCGACCTTTGAAAGCGGCAACTCTCTTTTAGGCTGTCACTTCCTGGCGCAGCGTTCCGCTGTATCGCCGCCATCCGGCAAAAAAGTGCGATCCGCCGCCTCGGAAAAAGCGTCAGCGGGATTTTTTATCGGCTATCTGCTGGACCATCGCGGGCTGCCTTTTCTCAAGTCCACGCCGCCGGAATTTCTGGTCTTCTGTTTTGTGGAGCCGCTTGGCGGCCGCTTGCATCGGCGGCTCGTCAGCGAGCCAGACAGCCTGATGCATCGCACCGCCGAATATATACGCTGGTTGACGCACCACCCGCCGCGCTTCGAGCTATTCACCGAAGAAAAGGCCGCGCTGGTCCGTCATGTTCCCACGCAGCAATGGCCGGCCAGCCGAACCGAACACTACGCCCGAAATTTCGCCATCGAAACACTGGCTTGGCTGGTGCGCAGCGCGCTGGTGCGCCGGCTGCCCAGCGAGATCACCGCATTCTCCCATCCCTCATCCAAGAGGCGCGCCGCGCGCAAATAGCCGCGGAAACAATTTGTCGATGTCTCCAGTCTTTCCTGTATTTTTGGATTAGGCACGTGCCCACTCCGATTTTTCCACACTTAAACCCCTCTTTGCCGGTCCCGCATCTAAAATAGCGAGAAGGGCGAGGACAATCTCAGATTTACAGGTCCGAATTCAGGCCCCGAAAGGATTCCCGTGTTTTCCCCTTGGTCGGTTCCAGAGCAGAAAGCTCGCAAGTGGATGTGGATAGGTCTGGCAATTGTCGCGGCGCTGCAATTCTATTACGTGCAGGAGGTGATCGCGGCTTTCGTGGTTCTGGGCGTGCTGTTTGCTCTCGTCGCGGGAGCAGGCCTTCTGGTCTTCTTGGTCGATCGGGCCAGCGCACGAACCCTGACCCGGGCCGAACTGTGCGTGCTGGCTATCCTACGCACTCCGCGCCGCGGCATGAATTTCGTGGCCACGCTGACGGCGAGACGGCAGCCGCACGAACGCACAGCTCTCCCTCAATAGAACGCAGCTCCGCCATCCACGTTTAGGGATTGCCCGGTGATGGCACTGGCTTGATCGGAAGCGAGAAACACGGCCGCGGCGGCGACTTCATCCGCCGTTTGTCCCCGGCCTTGCAGAATTCCCTCCAGAAACTGCCGCAGTTGAACCTCCGGACTGATTTCCAGGCGAGCCGCCAGCGCATTCCCGAGATCCTGAGACATCTTGGTTTCCGTAACTGGCCCCGGACAGATCGCGTTCACACGCACGCCGCGACGGGCGGCCTCCGCCGCGGTCACGCGTGTGAGCCCAAGCATGCCCGCTTTTGCCGCCGCATACGGCGCTCCCCATGCAAACGCAGCTTTCGCGGAAAGACTGGAGATATTCACAATGGCGCCTGACCGGCGCTGATACATACCCGGCAAAACGAGCCGCGTGAGGAGAAACGCGCCGCGCAGATGCACCGCGATCACGCGATCCCATTCTTCCGGGGAAATCTCCTCGACAGGTTTCACCGGCCCGTAATCACCGGCATTGTTAACGAGAAGGTTCACGGCTCCCAGCCGATCCTCGGCGGCTGCGACGATGCGAGCGCAATCCGCTTCGCGCGAAACATCCGCTGCAATCCACGCGGCTTTGCCGCGAGCCTGTTCGATTTCCCCGGCGACGTTGCGGAGTTCCGCTTCCGTGCGCGACGCAACCAACACGGCTGCGCCCTCGGCAGCGAATCGCTTGGCGATCGCGCGGCCGATTCCCCGCCCGCCGCCGGTTACCACCGCAACTTTGCCGTCGAGAAGCATGGATCTTGCTGATGAGCTCGCGAGCAAGGAGCATAGCATTGCACAGAGCCGTCTCGAAACCGTGGGCGAGCGCAACGCGACGCAAAATCGTGCGATAAACTGACTGTATGGCGGCGCGAAGGAAAATTGTGCTGGCGATCGGTCTTCCTGGAGCAGGGAAATCCACCTACTTTGTGCGCAAGGGAATCGTGCCGCTCTCGAGCGATTTGATTCGCGAGCTGCTTTATGACAATGCCGCCGATCAACGCCACCCGGAATGGGTGTTTGCTGCTCTTCGGGAGCTCTTGCGGCGCCGCTTAGCCGCGGGCGCCCAGACAACGTACATCGATGCCACGAATCTCACCCGATTCTTTCGGCGTCCCTTCTTGCAAATCGCACGGGAATTTGGCTGCGCTGCCGAGGCACTCTATTTCCATGTGCCGTTGGAGATTTGCCTGAAACGAAACCGCAAGCGGGAGAACCTACGAGCCGGCCCAGGCCGGGACGCGCGCGTTGTGCCGGAAGACGTTTTGCGCCGGATGGCACGGCGGATCGAACCTCCCACGCGGGAAGAAGGCTTCTCGCGCATCGTTGTGATGCGGAGCGGGGCCAAAAAGTCGCGTAGGCGGGCGAAGCTGGAATGAGGTATGATGTGCGTTTTCATGGACTCCGGGCGAGGTGTAGCTTTGCCAAATAGTGTCCTGCCGAAGGGAAAGAAGCTGTTGCGAATCCGCCCCCGCGGATTTTGCGCTGGCGTGGTTCGGGCGGTGGATATCGTGCAGCTGGCCGTGGAAGCCTATGGTCCGCCGGTTTATGTGCACCATGAGATCGTTCACAACCGTTACGTGGTCGAGCAGCTGCGGCGCCGGGGAGCGATCTTTGTCGAATCGGTCGAGGACGTGCCGATCGGGGCGGTGCTCATCTTCAGCGCTCATGGCGTCCCCCCAACCGTGCGCGAAGAGGCGCATCTGCGCAAACTTCGCGTGATCGACGCGACTTGTCCGCTGGTGACCAAAGTGCACCTCGAGGCCCTGCGCTTTGCACGCGAAGGGCGCACGATCATTTTGATCGGTCACAAGGATCACCAGGAGATCGTGGGGACTTCGGGTGAGGCTCCGGAGCAGACCGTGGTGGTGGACAGCGTGGAAGCAGTGAACCGGCTGGTGGTGGAGGACCCCACGCGGCTCGCTTACTTGACGCAAACCACGCTCAGCCTCTACGACACCAACGAAATTGTGACCAGGCTGCGGGAACGCTTTCCCCAGATCGCCGGGCCCGCATCCGACGATATTTGCTACGCCACTCAGAACCGGCAGGAGGCAGTTGAGCAGGTGGCGCGCGAAGTGCAGCTTATGCTCGTTGTTGGATCGCCGAACAGCTCGAACTCCAATCGCCTGGTGGAAGTAGCGCAACGCTGCGGCGTAAAGGCACGGCTGATCGATGACGCTTCGGCCATTAGCGCAGATTGGTTTGAAGGAATTGAAAGCGTCGGGCTGACGGCAGGCGCTTCGGCTCCGGAAGTATTGGTCGAACAGGTGAGCGAACGCCTGGCCCAGTATGGCTTTACCGACCAGAGCGATCTCGACCTGATTCGCGAGGATGTGCGATTTACATTGCCGCCCGAACTTGCCGTTATCGCGCCAGCGGCCAAGAGCAACTAGTGCCGTTCCAACTATTTCGAATAACGGGCTAGCTGGAGTTCGTAGCAACAAGTTGGAACGGTACTAGCAGTCAGAAGCGGCTGGGGGGGATCAGCCGCTCCCCAAAAGATAGTCAAGGAGAAATCTTGGCGGTCAAGATTGTCCGTCAGGTGAAGAGCATTGCGCTCTTGGGCGCGCCAACCAGTGCGGCCGGATTAGCCAGCGGTCAGGAGGGCGCTCCCGCAGCCCTGCGCTCGGCCGGTCTTCTCGACCGCCTCACCAGCGCGGGATTCCAAGTCACCGATTACGGCGACTGTGCGCCGCGCGTTTACAAGGCGGATGACGAACATCCCAGGGCCCGCAACGTAAACGAAGTGCTGGCGATTCTCGAAGAATTGCGGCCCAAAGTGGAGATCGCCGTGAAATCGGGCGCGCTGCCAGTGATATTGTCCGGCGATGATTCGGTGGTCCTTGCCGCGATTGCCGGAGCCCGCCGGTACTATCGCCACGTCAGCCTGATCTCCGTCGATCGCGACGCCGGGCTGAACGTGCCCGCCATGACGCCCTCGGGGTGCGTGGATGGCATGGTCATATCCCACGTCACCGGCCGGGGAGCGCCGGAATTGCTGCGCTTCTGGGGCGAGCCCCCGCTGGTGCGCGAGCCGGACGTGGCTGTGTTTGGGATCGACCGCATAGACGAGCCTGAACAGAGATGGCTGGTGCGCTCGCCTCTGCACCGTTATCTGGCTGTCGATCTGAAAAAACGGGGCCCCGCTGTGGCGGCACAGGAAGCGCTCGAAACCATGCATGGCTCTCGGCACGAATTTGTGCTGCTTCTCGATCTGGATGTCGTCGCTTCTGAGGATTTTGCGGCGACGAATTATCCGGGGTCGGGCGGATTGAGTCTGGACGAAGTGCGGCAGGCATTGGCCGTTTTCGCGCGGCAGCCCAACCTCGCCGCACTGGTTCTTGCCGGTTACAATCCCACACGCGATGCTGATGGAAGCGGGGTGAAGATCGTCGTCGATTTGCTGGTGGATGTGTTAGCGCCCCGGTTGCAGGCGCCGCCAGTCGAAGCAACCGAAAGTGCCACCGCAACGGAAAGCGCCGCGACCACAGAGGAAGCTCCTGCGAATGTGAGCGGAAATGTTGAGCCGGCAGCGGAAGCGATCTCTGCGCCCGCGAATGCTTCCTCGGAGCCGCCGGACATCGCCGCACCTGCATCCGAATCCGTTGCTCCAGAGAAAACTGCTGTGCCTTCGAGCGACGGCACGCCGGACAAGCATTCCGATGTGGTCTCCGAAAGCGAACCGCCCGCCGAGTAGCAAGCAGCTTCCCGCGACCAGGCTATCCGATAACGGTCAATCGATCAGGCTGAGTGTGATCCCGAAAGCGCGGCTTTGACGCGCGCCGGGGTAAGCGGCGTCTGGCGCACGCGAGCGCCTGTGGCGTCGAAGATAGCATTGGCGATGGCCGCGGCCGTGGCGCGGCTGGAAGGTTCCCCCGCGCCGCTCGGCGGAAGTTCGGGATGATCAATCAGCACGATATCGACTTGCGCGGGAATGTCTCGAGCGCGAGCGATCGGGTAAGTGGTCCAGTCCACGCTGGTGACGTTGCTGCGGTCGAAGGTGACCTCTTCCTTCATTCCGCGGCTCATGGATTGAATCAGGTTCGCGGCGATGGTACCGCGCAGGGCTTCGGGGTTGATGATCAGCCCGCAGTCGTGGGCGCAGACGAAGCGCGTAACGCGCGCGGCGCCGGTGCGCCGATTCACTTCCACTTCCGCGATGGTGCCCACGTAAGTGCCGCCGCGCGTGCTCAAACCCACGCCGCGCCCGGTCACGATGTCGCCCGAGCCTTGGTTTGATTTTGGCGACGGCCGCCGCTCCCAACCCGCCTTTTCCGCCGCTGCCGTTAATACTGCTTTGGCCCGCGCATTATCGAGATGGCGCAGGCGGAATTCGATGGGATCAGCTCCGGTGGCGGCGGCGAGTTCATCCATAAATGATTCCACGGCGAAGCTGGTCTGCGGCCCTTCGGGATCGCGCAGATGCGTGGAGCGCAGTGGCGAGGCCCCGCTGTAGAAGCCGGAGAGGACGTGCGAAACAGCGTGGACATTGGGAAAAACGTACGCCGGCGCCTGCACGCCCCACTGGGCGAATTCGTCCACGCCGCTCGTATTGGGAATGCCGGTGAGTTGCGCGCCGAGATAATTGTCCGCCGTGGCGGGCACGAACATGATCTCGCCGCCTGAAAAAGCACGCGAGGTGAAGTCGACGGCGCCGATTTCTCCCCGCTCATCAATCGCGGCGGCGAGGTCGCAGACTACGGCGGGGCCTTTGGTTCCCCATGCCGTCATATCCGCGCGGGACCACTGCACGCGCACGGGCTTGCCGACGGCCTGAGAGAGCAGAACGGCGTCGGCTGCGGTGTCCTCGAAACCGGGACGGCCGTAGGAGCCGGCATCTTCCACCCAAATCACGCGGACTTTGTCGAGGGGCACGCGCAGCAATTCGGCGAAACCTTTCTGAAGGGCATGGGGTTTCTGACCGCCCGACCAAATCGTGGATAGGCCATCGGTATGAATGTCGGCCACAGCGCATCCCGGCCCCATCGTCGCGTGCGATTGAAAGGGTACTTCGTAGCTGGCCTGCACTTTTTTCACTGTGGACGCCAGCACCCCGGCAGCATCGCCTTTCTTGAGCGTTTCTTTTGTCGCCTTGGGAGCGACCGAACGCATGTGTTGATACAGATCTTTCTGCTCGGGGAAGGCCCTTTCGGGCGCACTCCAGCTAACCCGCAGGGCTTTGGCGGCGCGAATGGCGGCCCATTCGTTTTCCGCGACGACGCCGAGAAAATTGCCCTTGGTCACAGTCTGCAGGTAACCGGGAATTTTCTTGGCTGCGGAGTCGTCCACGCCCATCAGCTTGGCGCCCACCCCGGCCGGACGAACGACGCGGCCGTGCAGCATTCCGGGCACGCGCACATCCGTGACGTATGGCCACTTGCCGAGAATTTTGGGCGCGAGATCGACGCGCGGGACGGGCTGGCCGACGACTGTGTAGGTCGAAGGATCTTTGGGTTTGCCGAGGCCTTCCACATTCAGCGCGAAGCCTTCGCCGGAAACCTTCAGCGCATCATCGAGATCGCCGGAAGCAGCGAGCTCAGCATAAGAGATTTTTCGGGCGGGATCGGCCTTCACGCTCACGACGCCTTCGCGAACCTGGAGCTCGCCGGGAGAGGCGCCTAGATTCTTTGCGGCCAAACGCAGCAAAAGTGCACGCGCGGTGGCCGACGCGTTGCGCAGCGGCTTCGAGCCGAGTGCGATGGAGGTGCTGCCACCCACGCCGCCCTGATCGGCGGTGCTGGAAGTATCGCCCATCACGAAAACGACGCGAGCGAGCGGCACGTCCAGCTCCTCGGCGACGATCTGGGCGAAGCCGGTCTCCACGCCCATGCCAATTTCCGCCTTGCCAGTAAAAACGTGCACGGTTCCATCGCGATCGATGCGCAGCCAGGCATCCAGGCGGTTCGGGGAAGGCGTCGGGGTGACCTCGGCCGCTGCCGCTAAAACCTGCGGCAGAACCGCGCTATCGGCCAGGCTGAAGCCGATCAAGAGCCCGCCCGTATCCTTCACGAATTCTCTTCTGGAGAGCACGTTCTTCGCGGCCATGGCTATGCGCTCCTCTTGGTTTCATCCGCGGCTTGCCGAACGGCGGCAAAAATGCGCACGTGGCTGCCGCAGCGACAGATCAGGTTCTCAAAAGCGGTTCGCATCTCCTCATCGCTGGGATGCGGATTTTTGTCGAGCAGGGCTTTGGCCGTCAGCACCCAGCCGTTCAGACAGTAACCGCACTGGAAGGCCTGCTCCTGGATAAAAGCTTTCTGCACGGGGTGGGGATTGCCGTCGGTCGCCAGCCCTTCGAGTGTGACGATCTCTTTTCCCGCAGCGGCGGATACGGGCAGGGTACAAGAACGCACCGCGCGATTATCGATCAGCACGGTGCAGGCGCCGCATTGTCCCAGGCCGCAGCCGAATCGGGGATTATTCAAAGCCAGATGGTCACGCAGCACGTAAAGCAGCGGACAATCCGGCTCGACGTCGACGGTGCGGGATTGACCATTTACTTTTAACAATGTGCGGCTCATGAGGACCTCAGGCGCGGAATGGCTTATCTCGCGCGATTCTGCCCCGTATTTTACTCCTTTGGCAAGCCCGGGAAGAAGAGAACTAGGATTGCGAGGGCGCGTCGCCGCCTGCCCGAAAGAATGATCCGGAGAACGCAGGCAAGACTGGGACCGTAGTACGCGCTGTTGCCCGTTAGGCAATATCGGTTGCGTCGTATGTCGCGAAATTGGCAATTACTCCGATGGCGGCGCCGGGCTAACCTGGGTAAGGGAGGCAAAGCGCCATGTCCCGTAAAGTGCTCATTATGCTAGGAATGCTGTGCTTGCTATCGACTGCTAAGGCTAAAGCAGACGACGTCGCCTATGCATCTTGCCCGTCGGGAGAAGGATATGTATTTCTCTATGACACGGTGACCGGCTTCCAGGTGTTAGCCAACCTGAAATGCGGGCAAAGGGTCACGGTTCTGGATGCGCGAGATAACGCCAGAACCAGGGTGCGGACCGCGGATGGGAAAGAGGGCTATGTACCGAAGCCTTCCCTTACTGCCCCTGCACCTGCGGGGCAACGGCCACCCGCGGCGCCCACGGCTCCCGCAGCGCCCCCGAACTCCAGCAGCGAACAGCTAAAACCGCAGGCAAAAACTCAGCCGCAGACAAAAACTCAGCCACAACGCCAGACAGAATCACAGCCAGAGCCGCAACCAGAGCCACAATCGCAGCCACAGTCTCAACTGCAACCATTACAACCACAACTACAACCGCAATCGCAACCAGAACCACAGCCACAGGCGCAACCACAGCCGCGTACACAGCCACAGCCAGAACCGCAGCCGCAGTCACAGCCAGAACCGCGATCGCAACCACAACCACGGCAACAACCACAACTACAGCCGGAACCACAGCCTGCTGCAACAGCGTTTACACCGTTTTCCACTTTAGGCTATGGAGAGAACGTGCCGCGCCTGGAGGCTTTCGGTGGATTTTCGTATCTGAATGCCGGCACCGGTGGATTGTCCTCTCGCCAGAATGTTGTCGGCTTCGAGGCGTCTGTGGCGATGCACGTAAACAGGTGGCTCGCCGGCGAAGCGAATTTCGGCGGCTATTACAAGACCCTCGTCATTATTCCCACGGGGACCTTCGCTTTTCATGACTATACAGCGATGGCCGGGCCGCGTTTCAATATCCGTAAAGCATTTTTTCATGCCCTGGTCGGCATAGACCACCTGCCGTGTAGCGCGATTTTTTATTCCCCGAACGCCTCGTCCTGTACAACGACCCCCAGCTACTCAGATACCGTTCTTGCCGGGACCGGCGGCGGGGGCGTGCAGTGGAACATCTCCCGCCAACTGGCCCTGCGCACATCAGCCGATTACGTCCTGAGCCGCTTTGGAGGGCTCATGCAGAATAATTTTCGGGTGACGCTGGGCATCGTGTTCGAGGCAGGATCTGTAAACAGCCGCGGCTTATAGTCCGACTTTACGCGGCGGAAACTCAGATGGCGGGTCAGTTCTACCAAGCTCTCTTGTGATGTCCTATCGGTCACTTCGGCGATTGCTCCGAAGTGATAACGGACTGCGCGTCTGCGTTCGAACTGCATCAGTCCTGCCGAGTATCAATTAGAGAGCACAGACCTTTGCAGCATGGCTTCCCATTCGTCCACAAGCGCACCATCCCACCAGCCCTTCTTTACCTCCTCACGCATCAAAGCAAAAGCGCGTTCCGGGGCCATCGCTTTGCGGTAAGGACGATCCGTGGTGAGAGCGTCATAAATATCCACGATTTGCAGAATTCGCGCCGTCAGCGGGATCGCGTCGCCTTTCAAACCGTCTGGATACCCGCTGCCGTCCATTTTCTCGTGATGGTAACGGATGATGGGCAGAACGGATCGAAACGACTTTAGCGGCGAGCAGATACCGGCACCGACAACCGTGTGCCGCTCCATGACCTTGCGCTCGTCGGCCGTCAGAGGACCTGGCTTCAAGAGAATCTGATCAGGGACCGCTACTTTCCCAATGTCGTGGATCACGCCGCCACGACGCAGTGCAATGCACTCTTCCTCGGTAAGACTTAGGCGTTTCGCCAGCGCTTCCGAAGAAAGGGAAAGGCGGTCACAATGCCCTTCCGTATAGGGGTCTTTCGCTTCGATACTGAGCGCCAGGGCGAAAAGCACCGTCTCTGCATGTTCCAGTTCATCGGTGAATTGCTTGATTTTCAATAACGACCGCACACGCGCCAGCAATTCTTCCTTGTTCACCGGCTTGTTAAGGAAATCGTCCGCGCCGGACTCGATCCCCTGCATGCGATCTTCGCTCGCTGACAGGCTGGTGACCAGCACCACGGGAATCAAGCGCGTATCCGGGTTCGACTTCAACGCGCGGCAAACGGCAAAGCCTGAGAGGCGTGGCATCATGACGTCCAGCAGGGCCAAGTCGACTTCCCCGTCTTCCAAGAGTTCGATGGCTTCCTCACCATCCTGGGCATACACGATTCGATAACGCTCGGCATCTAGAATTTCTGTTAAAAGGTCCCGATTGGACTCGTTGTCGTCGGCTATGAGGATCGTGGGAGCTTGGTCTTTAGTGTTCGGCACGGTTCTTCCCTCGGCGGGCGAAATTCATCTCAGGAATTACACTGATCTTCCAGTAATTATAAAGTTATTACGACCGGGAGACGAGGTAAGGGTTCCTCGTTTTGCCTAAAATTGAACGGGCCGTGGACATTGGCCAGCAACTGGCGAGTGCAGTGATAGGGGCCAGTTTTCGGTTAGGTTCGAGCGAGCCGGAGACTCAACTGTTCTCGAAGCTGCTGAAAGTCGATTGGTTTCGAGAGGCAGGCTTTACAACCGGCATTCAGGATACGCTCGCGCTCGGTAACCAGGACGTGGGCTGTCACGGCAATCACCGGGATCTCGCGCCATTCGGGCTTCTGGCGTATCCATTCGACGAGAGAGAGCCCGTCCTCCGCACCTAGATTGATGTCGAGCAAAACAGCGTCCGGAGAGTGCTTTGCCAAGGCTTCGAAGCTGCCTTTGAGGTCCGCTGCGGTCACAAAGTCATAGCCTTCCACTTCGAGCCAGTCACAAAGCAGCTCGCGGTTTGCCTGATTGTCCTCCACGACGAGAATGCAGTGGCTCAAGCGTTCTCCAACTGCGCCGGACTTATTACACGCTGTAGTTGCTGAAGGAGTTCTTCCTGCCAGGGATGCTGCTTCCGAAAGAGTGATTCCGCATGAGAACGGATGTACTTCTCTTCTTCCGTGCTCAGATCCTTGCTGGTCAGCACAAACACAGGCAGATCGGAAGTGCGGGGGTTGGCGCGCCACTCAGCGAGCAATTCGAAGCCGCTCATTTCGGGAAGCACCAAGTCAAGAATGACCAATTCGGGAAGGGCATGGGCCACGCGTGCACGGGCCTGGGCACCATCCGCGGCGGTCGTGACACCGTAGCCGCGCGCAGTAAGCAACTCAGCGATCATCTCCCGGGAAGGCGCATCGTCTTCGACCACCAGAATGGGCCGTGTTGGCGCCGTGCCGCCACGGGACCTGAGACAGCGCTCTACCGCCGCCAGCAAGGCCGCCTTCTCCACTGGCTTAATCAGATATTCGTCGGCACCGAGGGCGGTTCCGATGGCCGGCCGATCTACAATCGTCACTACAATGACCGGGATCTTTGAGGTGCGATGATCATTTTTCAACTGCAACAGAATTTCTAGCCCATGGACGGGCTTCATGAGGAGATCCAGGGTAATCGCGCCAGGCTGAAGTTCAGCCGCCAAGTTTGCGGCCCGTTCCGGCGGATCACATCGGACTGCCTCATAGCCCGCAGAGTTCAGTTGGGACTGAATAAGCTGCCACGCCGCCACATCATCCTCAATGACGAGTATCCGTGGGGCTTTCCCCGCCTTTGATTTGAGCATGGTGTGCCCAGCAGGCTGCTTCGGTTTGACGGCCACAAGAGGAACCAAGAAGTAGAAGCATGTTCCCTTTCCCGGTTCACTTTCGATCCCCAATTGGCTGCCGTGCATGTGGACCAAGCGCTCAGTGATCGCCAGTCCGAGGCCGGTGCCTTCGACGGCTTTCCCTGATTCCGCCCGCCGGTAAAAGGCCTCAAAGATCCGTTGCTGATCTTCGGGCGGAATACCCGGCCCGTTGTCGCGTACTTCTACCCTTACTTGGCCGTCCGTCGAGCGGGCGGCCAACTCGATCCGGCCGCCTTCGGGAGTGAACTTAATCGCATTGCCGATCAGGTTCATGAGGATCTGGTTGAATCTAGTGGGGTCGGCCCGTACATACAACTCGGGCTCAACCTGCCGAATTAGCGTCTGCGATTTTTTGTCTGCCAGGGGCTGCAAGGCGCTGAGCACTTCGGTGTATACGGAGTCGACCGCCACATCCTCCCGGACGATCTCCATTCTGCCTGCTTCGATTTTGGAAAGGTCCAGGATGTCGCTGATCAATTTCAACAAGTGCTTTCCGCTGGTGTGGATGTGATTGACGTAACGGGACTGGCGCTGATTCATTTGGCCGTAGCGTTCGTCCGTGAGCAATTCGGAGAATCCCAGGATGGCATTGAGAGGCGTGCGCAATTCGTGGCTCATGGTTGAGAGGAACTGATCCTTGAACTTGCTGGCACGCTCGGCTTCCTCTTTCGCTTGCAAAAGGGCTTCCTCCGCCTTCTTGCGGTCGGTGATGTCATGGACAAATGCGTTGAAGATGTGCGTCTGTCCCAAGCGAGCGGGAGAGATCGTCATCTCCACGGGGAATTCGTGGCCATCTCGGCGCAGCGCCGCCAGCTCAATGCGCTTATTCAAGACCGGGCCCTCGCCTGTGGCCAGGAAGTGCTTGAGGCCCCGGCTGTGTGCCTCCCGGTATTGTGTCGGGATGATCAAATCACTCAAGAGTTTCCCAACGGCTTCTTCACGGGACCAGCCGAAGGCAATCTCGGCCGGCTGGTTCCATTCTGTGATCAGGCCCTCAGCGTCCATGCTAATAAAGGAGTCAAAGGCGGTCTCGATGACCAGGCGGGTCCGTTTCTCGCTTTGCTGCAGTGCCTCCTCGGCCTTTTTGCGGGTGGTGATGTCGGTGGCAACCACCAGACGGGCGTCTCTGCCGCCGTAAACGAGCGGATGCGAGGTAATCTCGACGTCGATCAGCGTTCCGTCTTTCTTGCCATGTTTCCAGACCCCGGAGAATTCGGTGTCCGGCGATCGCTTCGCGGCGCTCGCTAACAGCGCCGAGATGTCTTCTGCGGGACGAATGTCCGTGATCCTCAGGGAGAGAAATTCTTCGCGCGAGAAGCCATAGTTCCGGACGGCGGAATGATTCACGTCCAGGATGGCCAGAGTCTTTAAGTCATAGACCCACACGGGATGGGGATTACTGTCGAAGAGCAGATGGTATCGCTCCTCGGATTGGCGAAGCGCTTCCTGCGCACGCTTGCGCTCTGTCATGTCGCGGGTCACTTTGCTAAAGCCGCGGAGAGCCCCCGATTCGTCGCGCAGCGCCGTGATGATCACATTGGCCCAAAAGGTGGAACCATCCTTGCGCACCCGCCAGCCTTCATCCTCGAGTCTCCCCTCCGCTGTTGCTACTTCCAGTTCGTGCTGGGGTTTGCCACGCTCCACGTCCTCGCGAGCGTAGAACTGGGAGAAGTGCCGGCCGAGTATCTCTTCTGCGCGATAGCCTTTGATCCGTTCTGCCCCGGCATTCCAGCTCACCACGTGACCGTTCGGATCTAACATCAGAATTGCGTAGTCAACGGCGCTCTCTACCGTCAGCCGGAGACGCTCCTCACTTCGACGAAGCTCCTCCTCCGCGCGTTTGAGCTCGGTGACATCGCGCGCCACCGCGTAGATCAGTTGCTGCTCCGCGAACGGGGTCGCACTCCACAAAAGAGATCTATATGAACCATCCTTACACCGGTAACGATTTTCGAAGGAAACGGTGTCCTGCCCTTTCCCCAGCTTCTCAGCTTCCTGAATGGTTGCGGGGCGGTCATCAGGATGTACAAAGTCTAGGAAGGGTTTCGCCAGGAGTTCTTCTATCGTGTATCCGAGCGCTTTCTCCCAAGCAGGATTAAGACGCTTGAAGTATCCGTCGGAGCCGGCAATACAGAGCAAGTCGAGCGAGCGGGTGAAATACCTGTCTGCCTCTTCGCGAGCCTGCTTGAGGTCCGTGATGTCCCTGAAGACGAGGATGACTCCTAGTTCCGCGCCCTGGTTCGTAACAATGGGCGCCGCGCTATCCTCAATATCAAACTCCCTGCCATTTTTGGAAATCAGCAGCGTGTGGTCGGCAAGACCGACGGCTTTCCCTTCGCGGAAGACTTTCTTCACCGGGGTTTCGACGGGACGCCGTGTTTCCTTGTTCACGATGTCGAAAACCAAGTCCATCGACTTGCCGCGTGCTTCCTCGATATTCCAGCCGGTGAGCGACTGGGCGATAGAATTCATGAACGTTACGGCGCCATTCGTATCGGCAGCGATTACCGCGTCACCGATGCTCCCGAGAGTGGTTGAGAACCACTTCTCACTTTTTTCCAGAGCCGTTTGTGCGCGTTTGCGTTCCGACAGCTCGCGGTACAGCAGCCTAAAGCACAACGCTAGGAGCAGGATACTCAGGAGCGCCCCGGCAAAAATGATATGAGACGTCCTCGTTGCACTCTCGTTGGTCTCTTCCGTGCGAAGCTTCAGGAGAACATCTTCTTGGTTGGCCATCTCTGCAAGCAGGGCGCGGATCTGATCCATCCACTGTTTTCCGGAACCCTCCAGAACCTCTCGATTGGTGGCTGCCAGCCTTTCACTTTTGCGGAGGTCGATTGTCCGCTGAAGCTCCGCCAACTCCTTTTCTAGGAGTGGTTCCAGCGTAAGGATACGTTTCTGCTGATTCGGATTGTCGGACGTGAGATTCTTCAGGTTCGCAATGGTCTGGTCGATGCTCTTAATCGCCGCACGGTAGGGCTCGAGGTACGCCTGGTCCCCGGTGAGAAGGTAGCCGCGCTGTCCGGTTTCCGCGTCCACAAGCCGTGCCGCCACATCATCAAGAGTCCTTAGAACCTCGTACGTGTGCTTCTGCCACCCGGAAGCTTCGGCGAACCGGGTCGCACTACGGTAGGATTCCCATCCAACGGACACCACGATTACGGCCGCCAGCGCGAAGCCCCAGAAAACCAGGTGCTTTTCGATTTTCCATCGCATCCGTTCGCCCTGTGATGGGATCTCGGGAGCAAGCATTAGCTACCGGACCCTGCGGGTTGTACCGGCTTCCAAAGTATCCCAAACCTTTAAAGATTTCTTATGGCCTTCGCACAGTATTGGTACCAAGCAGTAAATTATCACTTCGATAGACGCCCCTCGTTCCTGCCTTGCATATGTGATGGGTCGTAGCCGGGTGCCCTGAAGTAGGAGCGCGGTTCGGCCCTAGAGAAGAGGGACCTGAGCCAAAAGGTCCGTTTTCTTTGCGATTCCGCTATTTGCGGGGGCGCCGCACGTGCTGCCCGCTAACGCCCAGAATCTCTGGCAGGTCCTCCCACCGG
>WNGP01000564.1_pt1 | contig 28850 bp, 27 predicted proteins | sample 5407671 | NCBI WGS metagenome assembly WNGP01 (sample SAMN13153381, study PRJNA577476) | soil metagenome | isolation source: 40 cm soil or saprolite under Garry oak tree replicate 2 | place: USA:California | collected 2016-06-15
CGGGGCGTCGGCACCAAAGGGATCGAGCAGGCCGCGCGCTACATCCAACAGGGGTTCGCGCGCGCCGGGCTGCGGGCGTCCCTCCAGCCGTTCACCATCGCGCCCGACGCGCCCGCGGTCATGCACACACCGCTCGGTGGCGCGGCGACGGCAAACGTCATCGGCGTGCTGCCGGGAACGTCGCCCGCCCTGCGCGGCCAGGTCGTCGTCCTGGGCGCGCACTACGACCATCTCGGCTACGGCGGGTTTGGTGCGCTCGACCCCGACAGCACGGGCAAGGTGCACGACGGCGCCGACGACAACGCATCCGGCGTAGCGGGGCTGCTCGAGATCGCCCGCATCCTCCGCGGGCGGCATCCCGCACGCACCATGGTGTTCATCGCCTTCTCAGGCGAGGAGCTCGGAGATCTGGGCTCGGCGTTCTTCGTGAAGCATCCGCTGGTCGAGCCGGTGGATTCGATCTACGCCATGCTCAACATGGACATGGTGGGACGGCTGCGGAACGAGCACCTGCTCGCGCTGGGCGCGGCGACGGCCAAGGAGTTCCCGGCGCTGCTCGACTCGCTCAATCAGACCGAGGCCCGGCGATTCGATCTGAATGCGTCGGGCGACGGTTGGCAAGCGACCGACGTCGCGTCGTTCTTTGCCGCGAAGCGGCCGGTGATCCAGTTCTTCACCGGCCTGCACGAGGACTATCACCGCAGTACGGACCGTTGGGACAAGATCAACGCCGTGGGGCTCGCCCGCGTCGCGATGTTCGTGGCCGACGTCGCGTGGACGCTCGCGAACCGCGCGGCGCCGCTCACGTTCGTGGACGCCGCCCCGCCCCAGGCGATGACGGGGGGTTCGGGCTACGGCGCCTACCTCGGCACGATTCCCGATATGACGGGGTCACCAGGCGGGGTGCGCATCACCGGGGTGCGGGCGGGAAGTCCCGCCGAGCAGGCGGGGCTCAAGGGGGGCGACATCATCACGGCGGTCGGGGCGAAGACCGTCGCCAACCTGTACGACATGACCGACGCCCTGCGCAGTCACCAGCCGGGCGACACGGTGGTCATTGCGGTGACCAGGGCGGACCAGACGTTGCGGGTCACTGCCGTCCTCGGGAAGCGGGGATCGTGACGAAGACTGCCGTCCCAATTGTACGGGCGCTCCGGGCGGCGCACCTGCATGACGCCCCGCGTGCGCAGCTGCTGCAGCTCGCATGCGAGCGGATCCGCGCCTGGGGCGCACCGTTCACGTCGGTGTACGCGTACATGCTCCAGGGCGATGCGCTGGTGCTCGAGGCCCATGCGGGACGGGTGACGGAGCACACGCGCATCCCGGTGGGGACCGGGGTGTGCGGCACTGCCGTCGCCATGGGTGAAGATCAGAACGTTCCGGATGTCAGTGCGGTCGGCAACTACCTCGCCTGCAACCTCGACACCCGGTCCGAGCTCGTCGTCCTCATCAAGCGCGGGGTGACGATCCTCGGCCAGCTCGACGTGGACTCGGACGTCCCCGCCGGGTTCGCCGAGGCCCACCATGCGGCGGTCAAGCAGGTCGCGGACGCGCTGGCCGTGCTGCTTTAGGTCGACCGCATCAACGTCACCCGCCCCGCCGTCGTGTCGTGATCGAGCAGCTCGGCGTACCGTCCCCACTCGATGATCGTGCCGAACAGCTGCTCCGCGGGAATGAACGGAAAATGAATCGTGAGGTCAGAGACGACGTCTTCATCCTCCACCTCACCAGGCTCGGCCCCTTCCTCCAGCTGCTCGGTGAGCATGGCGAGCACCCGGGCGAACAGCGGGTGCTGTTGCAGCCTCGTCCGGGTGGCCGCCTTGCGCGCCGCGTCGTCTCCTGACATCACCTCGCGGCCCGCCGCCGTGAGCTGCACCGTTTCGCCCGGGGTCACCACCCACCCCAGCTGCTCCGCCGCCCGCGTCACAGCGGTCATGCGGTCGTAGTCCACGCCCAGGTCTTCGGCGAGGTGGAACACCTCGCCGCGCCCATCGGGACGCGTGAGCAGGTGGTCGAGCAACCCCGTCACCTCGGCGACGTGCACCCGGGGGAACGGCACCAGCCGCAGCGGCGCGTGGGCGGGCTGGGGCTCGGGCTCGGGGAGCAGCGTCGCCGTGAGAATCGCGTGCAGCCGCTCGACCATCTGCTCGAACTCGGGGCTGCGCTCCCGCCGCGGGTACGACAGCGGGTTCGCCAGCTCTTCGCGGATGTGCCCGGGGTTCGCGCCGAAGACGACGATGCGGCTCGCGAGGAAGATCGCCTCCTCGACGCTGTGGGTGACGACGATGAGGGTGTTCACGCCGGTGGCGGGATCGCGCCACAGGTCGACCACCTGGCTGCGCAGGTTCTCGGCCGTCAACGGGTCGAGGGCGCCGAACGGCTCGTCCATGAGCAGGATCTCGGGTGCGACCGCGAGCGCGCGCGCGAAACCCACGCGCTGCTTCATGCCGCCCGACAGCTCGCGCGGGTAGGCGTGCTCGAACCCGTCCAAGCCCACCAGGTTGATGGCGCGGGCTACAGCGTCGCGCGCCGTGGCGCCCCGCACGCCCCGCGCCTCGAGTCCCATCGCCACATTCTCCGCGACCGTGAACCAGGGAAGCAGAGCGAACGATTGGAACACCATCGCCCCGGACGCGAGCACGCCGTCGAGCGGCTGGCCACGATAGAACACCCCCCCGGTCGCCGGCCGCGTGAGCCCCGCGAGCAGACGGAGCAGGGTGCTCTTGCCGGACCCCGAGGGGCCGACCAGCGCGACCACCTCCTGCGTCCGCACCGCGAGGCTCACGTCGCGCAGCGCTTCGAGGACCTGCCCGTTCGGCTGCCGGAACCGCTGGCATACCTGCCGGGCCTCGAGCAGGACCTGATCGGTCACTGGGCCAGATTGTAGCGCGACTGCGCCAGGCGCATCACGGCGCGCCACACGAGGCGATTCCATCCCACCACGATGAGACTCATGAGGGTGATGCCGCCCGCGAGCAGCGGATAGTTCGCGTGCGCGGTGGCGACGCTGATGAGACTGCCCAAGCCGTACGTCGTTTTCAGGGTCCCGCCCGCCTCGAGGTACTCGGCGACTATGGACCCGTTCCAGGCGCCTCCCGCCGCCGTGACCCAGCCCGTGGCCAGAGCGGGGAATGCCACCGGGACGTACAACGCCCGCCACGTGGCGAGCGGCGGCAGCCGGAACACCGCGGTCGCATCCTTGAGCTGCTCCGGGACCGCGGACACCGCGGAGATCACGTTGAACAGAATGTACCACTGCCCCGATAGCACCATCAGGGCGACGGCGCCCAGCCCAAGCCCGATCCCCACCCGCTCGAGCAGCAGGATGACGAGGGGGAACAGCATCGGGGCTGGGAACGACGCGACCACCTGAATCACCGGCTGGAGCACTTGCGAGAGCCGCGGCGACCGGCCGATCAGGACGCCCGCGGGAAGCGCCCATGCGGTGCTGAGAGCCACGGCCGCCATCACGCGCACGAACGTAAGGGCCGACGCACCCGCGAGGCGACCCCAGTCCCGCGGGCTCAGCTGGCGCAACAGCAGCGCGAGGTGCCACAGGCCCCACGCGCCGCCTGCGAGCAGCCCCCCCAGCAGCGCCGCAACTCCCGTCCACACCACGACCGGATGCCCGAGCGGGACATACCGGTGCAGCGTGAGCACTGGACGCGCAAACTGGAGGGGACGCTGCAGCGGGCGCAGCGGCCGCTGCAGCGGGCCGGCCGCGCGGCGCGCGCTGCGATAGGCCCGGCGCCGCAGCACCGCCGCCCGCCGCGGCAGCCGCGAGTGCCGCAGCAAAGCGAGAAACCAGGAGGACATCGGAGTCCCCGATCCGGAGTCGTCGAGGCGGAACTTCTCGACCCAGGCCACGAGCGGCCGCCACAGCAGCTGGTCCACCGCGACGATCATCACCACCATGGCGACAATCGCCTCGACCATCGCTGCCCTGTCGCCCTGATCGAGCGCCACGCTCATGTAGGCGCCGATGCCGGGCAGACGGTAGTCGCGGTCGCCGAGGCGGAACGCCTCGTTGACCATGAGGAAGAACCAACCTCCCGCCATCGAGAGCATCCCGTTCCACACGAGGCCCTGCGCTGCCGCCGGAAGCTCGAGCTCGCGAAACCGCCGGCCCGGCGGCCACCCGGCCATCCGGGACGCGTCCTGCAGCTGGTCGGGGAGGCTTTTCAGAGAGTTGTAGAAGGACAGGGCCAGGTTCCACGCCTGGGCTGTGAAGATCATGAGGATCGCCGCCAGCTCGAGACCCATATTGCGGTGCGGGAACAGCGCGACGAGGCCGAGCACGAGTCCCGGGAGGAATCCCAGCACCGGAATGCTCTGGAGGATGTCGAGCACCGGCAACAGCAGGCGTTCCGCCACGCGGGACCGTGCGGCGGCATAACCGAACAGCAGCGCGAACAGGAACGACACGGCCAGCGCGAGTACACCGCGCATCAGCGAGTACAGCGTATACTTCGGCACCGCCGCCGCCCGCAGGTCGATCTGCACGACCTGGAGGAACGGCGCCTGGAACTCGCGCGCGAACGCGACGACCGCGCCCGCCGCCCCCGCCACCACGGCCACGATGACGAGATCGGTCGGTCCGACGCCGCGCAACCCGAACGGGGGCGCGAGCGCGCGGATGACGCGAGCGGGTCCGGCGGGAAGGAGATCCATGGAGCGTCTACAGTATCACGCGAACCGGCGACCGGGGAGCCTGCAAGATTGACGCCGCAACCGATCGTCGCGGTCAACGGTGTGCGGCTGTTCACGCGTCGTGCGGGATCGGGTCCGCCCGTGATCGTCCTGCACGGCGGGCCCGGCGCCCACCACGACTACCTGCTCCCCCAGTACGACCTGCTCGCCCGCGGGCGCACCCTGCTGTATTACGACCAGCGGGGCGGCGGGCAGTCTCCGGTGGGCCGGGAGACGCCCGTGGGATGGCGCGAGCACGTCGCGGATCTGGACGCCCTGCGCGTCCACTGGGCGCTCGACGATCTCACGCTGCTGGGCTACTCCTGGGGTGGCCTGTTGGCCGTTCTCTACGCGCTCGAGCACCCCGACCGGATCGCGAGGTTGGCGCTCGTGTCCACAGCGCCGGCCACCGCACACTGGCGCGCGGAGTTCGAGCGCCGCCTCACGGAGCGCATGGCGGATCCGCGGATCGTGGAGGCGCGCGCCGCCCTCCAGGCATCCGGCCTCCGAACCAGCGACCCGGAGCAATATCGCCGCCGTGCCTTCGCGCTCTCCGTCGCCGGTTACTTCCACGACCCGAGCCGCGCCCTCGAGATGACGCCGTTTCGCGTCACCGCCCGCACCCAGCAGGCGGTGTGGGAGAGCCTCGGCGACTACGACCTCCGCCCGCGGCTCCGAGATCTCGCATCCCGCATCCCGCATCTCGCATCCCGGCTCCTTCACGGCACCTTCGATCCCATGCCGATTGAGGGCGCGCGCGAGCTGGCGGCCCTGCTCGACGCACCGCTGGTCGAGCTCGCCACCGGACACGCGCCGCACGTCGAGGCGACGGACGACTTCGTGCGCGTGCTCGACGGCTTCTTGCCGAAGCAGTGAGCGGCGGTCTACGTTCCCCGGATGACCGCCACGAAGACCCGACCGCGACGCAGCGCGAGGGAAACCCCGGCCGCACTCAAGGCGCGGGGCCGCAAAATCATCGCGCGCCTGGAGCGGGCCTACCCGGAGGCGACGTGCGCCCTGCACCACGCCAGCGCCCTCGAGCTGTTGGTCGCGACCATCCTTTCAGCCCAATCGACCGACGCGCGCGTCAACATGGTCACCCCCGCCCTGTTCGCGAAGTACCGTGTCGCGGGAGACTACGCCGCCGCGGACCCGCGCGTCCTCGAGCAGGAGATCCACAGCACCGGGTTCTTCCGCAACAAGACCAAGTCCATCATCGGCATGGCGCAGGCCGTAGTGGAGCGGCACGGCCGGCGCGTGCCGGATACGATGGAGGCGCTCGTCGGCCTGCCAGGCGTGGGGCGCAAGACCGCGAACGTGGTCCTGGGCACCTGGTTCGGGAAGAACGAAGGGATCGTGGTGGACACCCACGTGCAGCGCCTCAGCACGCTGCTCGGGTTGACGCGGGAAAAGACGCCCGAGAAGATCGAGCAGGACCTGATGCAGCTCGTGCCGCGCGACAGGTGGACCTGGTTCTCGCACACGCTCATTCAGCACGGGCGGCGCGTCTGCATCGCGCGGCGGCCACGGTGCGAGAGCTGCGTCATCAATCGGTTATGCCCGTCGTCACGCGTATGACAAAGCGTCACCGGACGTTAGGACGCTATGTTCTAGGACAGCCGCCTCGCGCGTTCTTACAACCTAGCGTCCTAGCGTCTTATACCGCCTCATGACGTCCCTCCCCCCCGTCGATCGTTCCGCCCTCATCGCCACCCGCCGCGATCTGCACCAGCATCCCGAGCTCGGGTTCGAAGAGACCCGCACCGGCACGCTCGTGGCGGAGCGGCTGCGGGCGCTCGGCTACGACGTGCGCACCGGCGTGGGCAACACCGGCGTGGTCGCGCTGCGGGAGGGCGGCGGGGGGGCGGGGGGGGCACCGGCATCGCGCTGCGTGCTGCTGCGCGCTGACATGGACGGCCTCCCCATTCAGGAAGCGAGCGACGTGCTGTACCGCTCCAAGCACGCGGGGAAGATGCACGCCTGCGGACACGACGGGCACGTGGCGATGGGGCTCGAGGTGGCGCGGCGGCTGCACGCCGCCGCACTCCCGCGGGGGAGTGCCGTGAAGTTCGCTTTTCAGCCCGCGGAAGAGATCGCGGGCGGCGCGCTGGCGATGATCGACGCGGGCGTGCTCGACGCGCCCCGCGTGGACGCCGCGTTCGGCATCCACCTGTGGAACGATCTCCCCGTGGGCACAATCGGCGTGATGGCGGGTGCGGTGATGGCGTCGGTGGACGAGTTCGAGGTCACGATCCGCGGACGTGGCGGGCACGCGGCCGCGCCGCACCAGACGGTGGACCCGGTGCTCGTTGCAGCGCACGTCGTGACGGCGCTCCAGAGCCTCGTCAGCCGGCGCCGCAATCCGTTCGAAGAAGGCGTTGTGTCGGTCACGCAGCTCGCCGCCGGCCACGCCTTCAACGTGATCCCGGACCACGCCGAGCTGCGCGGCACTGTGCGGACCTTCGGGGGCAAGTTCTACGACGACGCGCCGGCGCTGCTCGAGGAAACCGTCCGCGGGATCGCCGCGGGGTTCGGGGGCTCGGCCGAGGTCCGCTACCGCCGCCTGTGCAAGCCGACGGTGAACGACGAGCGCATGACGGGCGTGATGGTCGCTGCCGCTCGCGAGGTCGTCGGGAGCGAGAACGTGACGAGCGGGGTTCGCACCATGGGCGGCGAGGACATGTCCTTCTTTCTGGCGCGGGTGCCGGGGTGCTTCGCGTTCGTCGGGTCGGCGCCCCGGGGTGAGAAGGGCGTGCCACACCACAGCCCGGGCTTCGACATCGACGAGGAGTCGCTCGTGATCGGGACGGAGCTGCTGACGCGCACGGCGTTGCGATATCTGGACGCGCCCTGAAGGGCGCGCTCTCCCGCTAGATTCAACTCCGATGCCCAATCTGCTCGCGTCCGAGCCCTCCGCCTACCTCAAGTCCGCCGCCCATCAGCCCGTGCACTGGCACCCGTGGGGCGAAGCCGCGTTCGCCCGCGCCAGGAGCGAGGACAAGCCGATCCTCCTCGACATCGGCGCCGTGTGGTGCCACTGGTGCCACGTGATGGACGGTGAGTCGTACGAGAACAGCGACGTGGCCCAGCTCTTGAACCGCGATTTCGTCTGCATCAAGGTGGATCGCGACGAGCGCCCGGACGTGGACGCGCGCTACCAGCGCGCGGTACAGGCGCTTTCCGGTCAGGGCGGCTGGCCGCTCACGGCGTTCCTCACCGCCGACGGTGACGTGTTCTTCGGCGGGACGTACTTTCCGCCCGAGGACAACCCGTACGGCCGCCCCGGGTTCCTTTCCGTCTCACGCCACGTGGCTCGGCTGTACCGCGAGGACCGCGCCAAGGCGGCGGGCAACGCGAAAGCCATCCGCCAGCACGTCGCCCAGTCGCTCGACGAGGCGCAGCCCGGCGACGTCGCCGCCGACGTCGTCACGCAGGCGGCGAGCCAGATGGCGCGGCTGTTCGACATCCGCTACGGCGGCTTCGGCACCGCCCCGAAGTTCCCGGCCCCCGGCGCGGTGCAATTCCTCCTGGCCCGCTGGCACGACGAACGCGAGGCCTGGACGCGGGATATGGTGGAGAAGACCCTCACCGGGATGGCCCACGGCGGGATTCACGATCATCTGGGCGGCGGATTCCACCGCTACTCCGTGGACGAGCGCTGGATCGTCCCGCACTTCGAGAAGATGGCCTACGACAACGCCGAGCTGCTCCACGCGTATCTCGACGCCTACGCCGCGTTCGGCGTTCCCCTGTTCAAGCAGGCAGCCGGCGGGATCGTTGATTGGGTGCTCGAGGTGCTCTCGGACCGCGAAGGCGGGGCGTTTTTCACCTCGCAAGACGCGGACGTCGCCCCGGGCGACGATGGAGACTATTGGACCTGGACGCTGGAAGAACTAGGAGAAGGGTTGAGGGATGAAAAGGCGTCGAACGTGCTACGTCGAGTGTTCGATGTCGAAGCGCAAGGCGAAATGCACCACAACCCCGACAAGAACGTCCTGTGGTGGGCCCACGACCCGGCGGGCGCCGACGAGTGGTCGATTCTGCGGGAGGCCCGGCAGACGCTCAAAGCCGCGCGCGACCGCCGGCCTCGCCCCTACGTGGACACGACGCCTTACGTCAACTGGAACGCGATGCTCGCGTCCGCGTTCCTTCACGCCGGCGCGGTGCTCGACCGGCCCGAGTGCAACACGCTCGCGCTCAAGGTGCTCGAGCGGATCTGGGCTGAAGCCTGGGACGAGGGACGGGGGATGGGGCACGTGCTCGGCCGCGTTGAGCCGCGGGGGATGCTCGACGACAACGTGCACTCGGCCGCGTCATGTCTCGACGCTTACGAGGCCACGGGTGAGAGCCAGTGGCTGACCCGCGCTACCGCCGTGCTCCGCTACTGCCTCAAGGCGCATTGGGACGAGCCCGCCGGTGGGTTCTTCGACGTGGCGGCGGAGCGGCCCGGGGAGGCGTACCTCGCCGCGCGGGCCAAGCCCGTGCAGGACGCCCCCACACCCTCGGGGAACGGCGTCGCCGCTCTCGTCCTCGCGCGCCTCTGGGCCCTGACCGACGACGCGGAGTGGCGCCGCCTGCTGGATCGCCAACTCCAGACCTTCGCGGGCGCCCTGCCGCAGCTGTCGCTCCACGGCGCCACGCTGGCGCGTGCCGTGGACTGGGCGGTGCATCCGATCACCCGGATCGAAGCGTCGGGTCCGCGCGGTGAGGGACCCGCCTGCGCCATGCATCTGCTTGCGCTCCAGACGTATCGGCCCCGGAAGGTGGTGGTGCGCAAGGTGGCGGAGCGGCCGGCCGCGGTGGTGTGCGTCGGGACGACCTGCTCCGTCCCCGTCGCGACGGCGCCCGCGCTCGCCGACCTGCTGCGCTAGAGTACATTGCATCCACATATGACGACCAAGAAAGCGATCTTCGAAACCTCCAAGGGCGCGATCGACGTCGAGCTGTTCGCGGCAGAGGTGCCCAACACCGTCGCCAACTTCGAGAAGCTCGCGAACTCGGGGTTCTACGACGGCACGAAATTCCACCGCGTGATCGCGAACTTCATGATCCAGGGCGGTGACCCGTATTCCAAGAGCGGAAAGGGGCCCGTCGGCACCGGCGGGCCGGGCTACACCATCAAGTGCGAGACGCACCTCAACACGCACAAGCACGTGGCCGGGACGCTGTCGATGGCGCACGCCGGAAGGGATACGGGCGGCAGCCAGTTCTTCATCTGCCACTCGCCGCAGAAGCACCTGGACGGCGTGCACACGGTGTTCGGCCAGGTGACCAAGGGGATGGACGTGGTGAACGCGATCGCGCAGAATGACGAGATCCGATCGCTGCGCGTGAGCTGAGCCACAGCCCACCCGGATGTACCTCGATTTCGCGGTCATCGCCGACTACGCCCTCGTCGATCAGGCCGGCAAGCTCTCGGTCCTCGGCATCTTCCAGCACATCTGGGTGCAACAGTTCCCGGCGATGCACCCCCGCCTCCACCTCGTGCTGCGGCTCAAGGGAAAGCGGACCGAGGTCGGCGAGCACGCCGTGCAGATCCGTCTCCAGGACGAGCAGGACACGGAGATCCTGGGCGGGGCCGGGAACGTCACGTTCAACGAGCCGCCGGCGGGCGTGACCGAGATCGAAGCCGGCGCGATCCTCGTCTTCGACGTGCCCTTCCCCCACGCGGGGCCGTACCGCTTCGTCATCACGATCGACGGCGAGACGCAGGCGTCGGTTCCCGTCACGGTCTCGCAGGTACCACAGTCTCAGGCGCCGGGCGCGGGCGGGCAGGCCCTGCACTAACGGACGTGCCCCCCTCGCCCGCCGCTCGCGGCCTCCCTTTGCTCGTGCTCGCGGCGGCGCTGGCCCTGGGCTGGAACCTCGCCGGCTACCGGCTGCTCGACCCGGATGAGGGCCGCAACGCCGAGGTCGCGCGCGAGATGGCGCAGGGCAACGATTACCTGGTCCCCCATCTCGATGGGCTCCCCTACCTCGACAAGCCCATCGTCTACTTCGCGGCCTCGGCCGGCCTGATGGAGCTGCTGGGGCCGACGGAGACGGCGGCGCGCCTCCCCGCTTATTTGGCCACGCTCGCCACGATCGGCCTGCTGGTGTGGTTTGCGCGCCGGCGCTGGGGAGGCGCGGCGGGCTGGCTCGCCGGGCTCGCGTTCGCGACCATGCCGCTCACCCTCATGTACGCGCACACCACCATCTTCGACAGCACCCTCACGCTCTGCACCACGGCGGCGATCATCTCCCTGTTCGAGGAGCGCCTGGGCCTCGCCTGGGCCGCGATCGCGGTGGGCGCGCTCACCAAGGGGCCGGTCGCGATCGCCGTGCCGCTCGTCGCGATGGTCGCCTACAGTCTCGCAGCCGGCGTGCGGCTCGGCCGCCTCGTATCGCTCCGCGGGCTCGCCGCATTCGCTATCCTAAGCCTGCCCTGGTTCCTCGCGGTGAGCCGCCGCTTCCCCGAGTTCCCGCAGTACGTCTTCGTCCGCGAAACCTTCCAGCGGTTCACCACGCCGAGCTTCCACCGCACCGCGCCGTTCTGGTACTATCTGCCGATCGTCCCCATCGCCGCGTTCCCGTGGATCGTCCTAGGGGCCGCCCGGCTGGGGCGGTGGCGGGCCACGTGGGCCAACCGGCGCGAGGCGGCCGCACGCGAGTCGATCTGGCTCGCGGCCTGGGTGCTCGCTCCGCTGGCGCTGTTCACGCTCAATCATTCGAAGCTGCCGCAGTACGTCCTGCCCCTGATGCCGGCGCTCGCCCTGGCGGCCGCGCGTCACCTCGCCGCCGGCGGGCCTCGCACCGCCTGGCGGCCGTATGTCGTGATCGCCGCGGGGCTCGCCGCCGTGCTGATCGCGCTTCCCGGCCGGCTGCTCGCTCCCCTGCCGCTCACGCCGGCCGAGCGGCTGGCCATTCCCACGGCGGCGCTGGCCGCAGGCGTCGCGCTGCTCGCGTCGGCGGCCTGCCTCGCGGTGGCAGCCTGGCGTGACGCCCCGCGCTTCGCGGCCCTCGCGTACGCGATCCCCGTGATGGCGCTGCCCTTTGCGAGTGCGGGGGTGCTGCGCGCCGTGGGAGACGACCGCTCCGCGGCGCGGCTCGCGGCCGCGGTTCGGCCCGTCCTGGATCGCGCAGCAGCTTCGGGGAACCGCGCGACCGTGTTGGGGGTTGCAGCGTACCCACCGTCGCTGCCCTTCTATCTGAATGCCACCATCGACGTGGCGACGGCGGACGCGGGAGAGCTCACGAGCAACTACATCGCGGCATTCCAGGATCGCTACCGCAGCATGCCCAGCTCTCCCTTGCACGCGCCTGAGTTCTGGAGGACCGCGGCGGCGCAGTGCGCCGCTCCCACAGTGTTCGTGGTGGGGTCGGGCAATGCCGCGGTGCGCAAAGATCTCGCCGCGCTGCCGCTCCTCATCGACGACGGTCGCTACGCCGCCTACGGGCCCTGTGGCCCGGTCAGGGGGTGAGGCATGTGCGGCATCTTCGGCGCCGTCTCGCTGGCCGGCCGGCCGCTCCGCCATCCGGGGTGCCTGGCCGCCATGGCCGCCTCCCTGGCGCACCGCGGCCCCGACGGCGAGCGCATCGTGGGTCACGAGCGGGCGCGGCTGGGCGCGCGCCGGCTCGCAATTATGGATCTGACCACCGGCGACCAGCCGTTCCAGAGCCCCGGCGGCGCCGTCTGGATGGTGTGCAACGGCGAGATCTATAACGCGCACGAATTACGGCGCGAGGCGACCGCCTGGGGCTATCCGTTCCGCTCCACGGGCGACATCGAAACAATCGTGCCGTTGTACGAGCGCTTCGGCCCCGCGGCCGTCGAGCGTCTCGACGGGATGTTCGGCCTCGCGATCTGGGACGAAGCACAGGCCACGCTCGTGCTGGCGCGCGACCGCGCGGGCGAGAAACCCCTCTTCTGGACCCAGCACGACGGCGAGCTGCGCTTCGCCTCCGAGGTGCAGGCGCTCCTCGTTTACCCGGACCAGCCGCGGCACCTCGACCCCCGGGCCGCCGACCTCTACACCGCGCTCGGGTACGTGCCCGCGCCGCGCACCATGCTGGCCGGCGTGCACAAACTGCCTCCCGGACATCTGCTCCAGGCCGACCGCTCAGGCGTCACGGTGCGCGCCTACTGGGATCCGGCCGCCGTGGCGGCCCAACCGTCGCGCCTCGAGTCCCCGGCACAGCTGCGCGAGGTGCTGCTTCGCGCCGTGGAGCGCGAGCTGATGTCTGATGTGCCGGTGGGCGTGTTCACGAGCGGGGGGCTCGATTCCTCGCTGCTCGCGGCGGCCGCAGCGCGTGTAATGGCGGGCGAGCAGATCCACACCTACGCCGTCCGATTCGTAGAGCCGGGCTACGACGAGAGTCCCCACGCCGCGGCGGTGACCCGGCACATCCGAACGATGCATCACGTCGTGACCGCGGATGCCCCCGCGCTCGAGCGGGCGCTCAACGTCGTCAGCGAGGCGCTCGCGGAGCCCGTCGGAGACCCCGCCATCCTGCCCACCTATCTCCTCGCCGAGGCGGCGCGCGAGCACGTGAAGGTGGTGCTGTCTGGTGAAGGGGCGGACGAGCTGTTCGGTGGCTATCCGACCTACCACGGGCACCAGGTCGCGGCGCTGTACCAGAGGCTCCCCGCGATCCTCCGCAGCGTGGTGCGCCGGGCGGTCGACCGCCTCCCGGTCTCGACCGGAAAAGTGCCGCTCGAGTTCCTCCTCAAGGAGTTCGTGGCCGGGGCGCACCTCCCGGCCATCGAGCGTCACCTCCGCTGGTTCGGCGCGCTCGGGCCCACGGAGGGCGTGGTTCCCGAAGTGGCCTGCAAGCTCACCGCCTTCCCCCGGACGGACGGCCTGAACCGGTTGCTGTGGCTCGACTTCGTCACGTATCTCCCCGATAACCTGCTCGTGAAGGTGGACCGCGGCACCATGCTCGCGTCCATCGAGGCGCGCGCGCCGTATCTCGACCGGGAAGTGATGGAGCTGATCCTTCCTGCCCCCTCACGCGTCAAGGTGCAGCCCTTCCGCGCGAAGGCGATATTAAAGGAAGCGGCGCGCGGGCTCGTCCCGGGCGCGGTGATCCGGCGCAGGAAGCGGGGGCTCTCGGTGCCGGTGGCGCGCTGGCTCAACACCGACCTCGCGCCGCTCGCCGATCGGCTGCTGGCCGCCCCGCGTCTGGGCGCCGAACGGGTCCCCCGGCTGCTCGCGGAGCACCGCGCCGGCCGTGCGAACCATGCCCGCAAGCTGTGGCCCATCCTTATGGCCGAGTTGTGGGCCGACCGCTGGAACGTGGACCTGACCCCGGGATGAACGATGACCCGCGATGAAGCCGTGACGCTCATGCAGGAGCACACGCAGTCGCCCGGCCTGCGGCAGCACATGCTGGCGGTCGAGGCGGCGATGCGGGCGTACGCCGCGAAGTACGGGGAGGACCCGGAAGCCTGGGGCATCGTGGGGCTGCTGCATGACTTCGACTACGAGCGCTATCCCAACGCCACGCACTCGCCCACTGACGACCACCCGAGCTGGGGGGTGCGGCTGTTGCGCACCCAGGGGCTGCCGGAGGCCTCGTGCCGCGCGATCCTGGGGCACGCGAGCTACACGGGAGTGCCCCGCGACACGCCGCTCGCGAAAGCGCTGTTCGCCGTGGACGAGCTGTGCGGCTTCCTCATCGCCTGCGCGCTGGTGCGGCCGTCGAAGAGCCTTGCCGATCTCGAGGTCGCGTCGGTAAAGAAGAAGCTCAAGGACAAGGCGTTCGCCCGCGGAGTGAACCGCGACGAGGTGCGTCAGGGGGCGGAGGAGCTGGGCGTGCCGCTCGATGAGCACATCACGTTCGTGATCCAGGCGCTACGGCCGGTGGAGGGGACGCTCGGCCTATGACCCTCTCCGCGCCGCTCACCCGCGCACGCGCCGTCCCCGCGGACGACGGACTCGCCGCGGCGATCGATCGGGTCACGGGCACGAGGCCGATCGGCGGGAACCTGCTCCAGCACTACGCGGACAGCCCCCGCGCCCTCGACGCGATGCTCGACCTGATCGCGCATGCCGAACGCTGGATCCACTTCGAGAATTACATCATTCGGGACGACGCCACGGGACGGTGCTTCGCCGACGCCCTCGCCGCACGCGCCCGCGCGGGCGTGCGCGTGCGCGTCGCTTACGATGCCCTCGGCTCGTTCGGGACCGCGCGCCGCTTCTGGCGGGGCCTGCGGGCGGCGGGGGTCGAGGTGCGGGCCTTCCACCCACTCCTCTCCCCGCACGTGTTGGACGCCATCGCCCGGGACCATCGCAAGCTCCTGGTGGTGGACGGTGCGCGCGCGATCCTGGGCGGGCTGTGCATCGGTAACGAATGGGCCGGCGACCCCGGACGCGGACGACTCGCGTGGCGCGACACGATGATCGCCGTGTGCGGGCCCGCGGCCGCCGCCGCGGACCGGGCGTTCAGCAAGGTCTGGGAGCAGGCGCCCGGGGGAGGAGGCGGGGGAACACCGCTGCCGGCGGACGAGCTGGAAGCGGACCCAGCCGAGTGCGGCAGCTCGACGGTGCGCATCGTCGCCGGCGCCCCCGGTCGCGCGCGCGTGTACCGCGCCGTGCAGCTGCTCGCGGCCGCGGCGCGCCAGCGCCTCTGGATCACCGACGCGTATCTGATCGCGCCCCCGCCCCTGTACGCCGCGCTGCTCGACGCAGCTCGCGCCGGCGTCGACGTCCGCCTGCTCGTGCCGGGGACGAGCGACCTCCCGGTGATGCGCGACTTCACGCGCGGTGGATACCGTCAGCTGCTGCGTGCCGGCGCCCGCATCTTCGAGTGGCAGGGCCCGATGCTGCACGCCAAGACACTGCTCGCCGATCAACGCTGGGCGCGCGTCGGGTCGAGCAATCTCAACGTCTCGAGCCTGCTGGGTAACTACGAGCTGGATCTGCTCGCCGAGTGCGAAGAGCTCACCGCCGCGCTAGCGCACCAGTTTCTGCGGGACCTCGGGCGCTCGAGCGAGGTCGTCGCCCGGCCGCGACGCCGCTTCCTGCCATCGCGGCTCGTGCGCGCACCCACCCCCGCCGGCGCGCCGGTCGCCGCGGAGCAGCCACACAAACGGTCCGGGTACGAGCTCGGCGCCGTCACGGTCGTGGCGCTGCGCCGGGTCGCCGGTGGTGTCCGGCGCACCCTCGCCGCTACGACGGCGTTCGTGTTCCTCGCGCTCGGCGGGCTGCTGCTCGCGTTCCCCCGGTTGATGAGCATTCTCCTCGCTGCCGGGGCCTTCGGCGTCGCCCTGGGGCTCGGCGTGTACGCCGCAGGGCGGCGCCGCTCGCAGGATGTGGACGATGGCGCGTGATCCTCAACCCCCCGGGGAGGTCGCGCGTATAGCAGCGGAGACGGACTCGGCGCTCGTCGCCCGCGCGCTGGCCGGGGACCGCGCCGCGTTCGGCGTCCTGGTAGAGCGGTACGCTGCCTCGGTTCGCCGTGTGGCGCGCGCCGTGCTCGGCGATCCCGACGATGCGGACGACGCGGCGCAGGACGGGATGCTCGCGGCGCTCGTGAAGCTGCGGCAGTACGACCCGAGCCGGCCGTTCGGGCCGTGGCTGATGCGGGTCGTTGCCAACGCGGCGACCGATCGCCGCCGCCGCCGCCGCGTACGCCAGACGGAGCAATTGGACGCGGGGTTAGTCGGCGGCGGCGTGACGCCCGACGTCGAGACGGACCGCCGCGCCTTGGGCCGTCGACTCCGGGAGGCCCTGGCCCAGCTGCCCGAGCGGCGGCGACTCGCCGTGGTGCTGTTCGACGTGGAAGGCTACTCGCACGCCGAGATCGGCCGCATCCTAAGGCTACCCGAAGGCACGGTGCGTTCGGAGGTCTTCCACGCGCGGCGCGCGTTGCGCGCGCTGCTCGAGGATTGGAAGGAGGAGGCATGACGCGGGACACGACGCCGTTCGACCATCGACCTGACCCGGCCCTGGGCGCCGCCCTGCGCGAAGCCCTGGCGGCCGACGACGACGCGGCGTTCGTCGCGCGCGTGCTGGCGCGAGCCGGGCGTCCGGCGGAGGCGCACTGGGACGTGCTCGCGTCGTGGGCGCGCGCCGGGATCGCGGCCGCCGCCGTCGCGGCGCTCATCGCGGGGATCCTGGTGGGGCGCGGCATGAGCGCCGCTCCGTCCGCTTCCGCGGTGTCCGTGGACGAGCTATTCGCCGCAGCCGCGGGTCCGTCGGGGCGGGCGTTGATGACCTCGCCTCAGCCGCCCGACGCGAGCGTGCTGTTCGCGTCCGCAGAGGAGCGGTAGCGCGTGCTCAATCGATCCAAAGTGTGGGCCGTGGCGCTGCTCGTCGCCGTGTTCGTCGCCGGCGCCGCGACCGGCTGGAGCCTGCGGGGCAGCGCCGGGCGGCGCGGGCCCAATCCGCGCGACACCAACGCGATGGTCGCCCACCTGGCAAAGGAGCTCGACCTCTCGGCGGCGCAGCAGGATTCCGTGCGGACGATCCTCGACCGCCACCGCGCCGAAATGGCGGCGATCTGGAAGCAGGTCCACCCCCGCGCCGATTCGCTGCGGACGGTCCTCCAGGCCGAGATCGGCGCGCAGCTCACGCCGGCGCAGCGGAGCCGCTACCGCGACCTTGTGGCACGGTTCGAGCATCAACGTCGGGGAGCGGATACGGGGAGCAAGGAGCACAAGTAGGATGCGGCGGTCCCTCATGGTGGTGCTGGCGGTCGGTGCGTTCGTCCGGGCCGCACCCGGACAACAGAGACAAGTGACGCTCGCCGAAGCGGTGGAGCGCGCGCTCGTGGTGCAGCCGGCCATGGTCCAGGCGCGGGGGGACGAGCGAAACGCGAGCGCCGGGCAGCGGTCCGCCACGGGTGCGTTCCTGCCGTCGATCACGGTGGGCGGCGGCTCCAACCAAGCGGGCGCAAATCGCTACAATTCGGCCACGGGTCAGATCGTAACCCTGCGGACCAGCACCTCGTACTCGGGCTCGCTCGGAGTCAGCCTCGACTTGTTCGACGGATTTCGGCGCCTGGCGAACAAGAGCGCCGCGGCCGCGACGGCGGACGCCGCCGACGCAGGTGTCACGAACCAGCGCTATCAGGTGACCGCGGCCACAGCGCAGCTCTTCTACTCGGCGCTCGCGGATGAGGAGCTGGTGCGCGTCGCCCAGGCACAGCTCGACCGCGCCAAGCAGGAGCGTCAGATCTCGATCAGCAAGTTCCAGGCGGGCGCGGCCACGCGTTCCGACACCCTGACCTCGACCGTGGATCTCGGCAACGCCCAACTCGCCCTGCTCCAGGCGCAGGCGAACCTGGCCACCGCGCAGGCCAACCTCGGCCGGCAAGTGGGCTCGGACCAGCCGATCCGGGCGCTCGCCGACTCCGCAGTCCCGCCGCCGCCCGATACGACGGCGCTGCGCCCGCAGGTGCTCGATTCCTCCCCGCAGGTGCGACAAGCGGACGCGCAGGCCCGGGCGGCCCGCGCCCAGGTCACGGTGGCTCGGGCGCAGTACTGGCCCACGATCTCGGCGTCCTACTCGAACGGCTACACCGGCCCAGACAGCCTGGCGCACTTTCCGGCGGTGCCCTGGTCGACGACGCAGCCGTACGCCAACAACTGGGGGCTTCGGTTCTCCGTGAGCTGGACCCTGTTCAACGGCTTCAGTCGAGAGGCCGACCAGGTATCGGCCTCGGTACAGCGGGATGTCGCGGAGGCGCACGCGGCCGACCTACGCCGCCAGCTCAACGCGCAGTTCACGCAGCAGGCCGCCGCGCTGATCACGGCGAACGCGCAGATCGGGATCACGGCCGCCAACGTCGCCGCGGCGGCGGAAGCGCTCCGCGTCCAGCAGGAGCGCTATCGGCTCGGCGCCGCGACCCTGCTCGACCTGCTCACCGCCGAGGCCAATCTCACGCAGGCCGAGGTCAACCAGGTGCAGGCCCGCTACAACTACCTCATCGCGCGCGCCCAGCTCGAGGCGCTCGTGGGACGCCCGCTATGACCAGCACGCAACCCGCCACCTTCCGCACGGGCGACACGCCGCTGCCCGACATCGTGATCCTGACGCACAAGCTGAAGCGCGACTACGACATGGGCGGCGAGGTCGTACACGCGCTGCGCGGCGTGGACGTCCAGATCAAGCGCAACGAGTTCGTCGCGATCATGGGACCCTCCGGCTCGGGCAAGTCCACGCTCATGAACCTGATCGGCTGCCTCGACACGCCGAGCGCCGGGGAATACTGGCTCAACAGCCAGAAGGTGTCCGACCTGTCGGACGACGAGCTGGCGCGCATCCGTAACAAGGAGATCGGCTTCGTGTTCCAGACGTTCAACCTGCTGCCCCGGGCCGACTCGCTGCACAACGTCGAGCTGCCGCTGATCTACGCGGGGAAGCCGGCGAAGGAGCGCCGCGCCCAGGCATCGCGGGCGCTGGAGCGGGTCGGGCTCGCGGACCGCATGGATCACCGGCCCAACGAGCTGTCGGGCGGGCAGCGGCAGCGCGTGGCGATCGCGCGGGCGCTGGTGAACGAGCCCTCGATCCTGCTCGCCGACGAGCCGACGGGGAACCTCGACTCCGCCACGGGCGAAGAGATCATGCGCCTGTTCGAGGAGCTGCACCACACCGGCCAGACCATCCTCCTCGTCACCCACGAGCAGGACATCGCGGCGCACGCGCGGCGCCAAATCCACCTGCGGGACGGGCTCGTGGAGCGCGACCAGCAGACGGAGCGACGCGCGTGAGGGCACGTGCCCGAGCCGCCGCGGCCGCGTTGCTCGCCTTCGCCTGCCAGCAGGCCGAGACCGCTCCGCTCTACGAGAAGGTCCCCGTCGTGCGCCGCGACGTGGTCGTGACGGTCATCGCTCAGGGCCTGGTCCGGCCCATTCTGACCTTCAGCGTCAAATCGAAAGCGTGGGGGCAGATCGTCGACATGCCGGTCCAGACGGGCGATGAAGTGAAACGGGGCCAGCTGCTGGCGCGCATCGACCCGCGCATCCCCCAGCAGAACCTGACCCAGGCGCAGGCGAGCCTCGACAAGGCACGCGCGCAGCTCGCCAATGCCACCGCGCAGCTCCAGCGCAGTGAGGCGCTGTTCCAGAGCAATGCCATCGCCGAGGTCGATTACAACGCCGCGCGGCTCGCCGCCGTGACCGCCCAGGCCGCCGTGGCCACCGCGACCGGCAACCTGCAGATCGCACAGGACGCGATGCAAGACACCCACGTCCGCGCCCCCATCACCGGCACGATCCTCGAGCTCGATGCCGTGCTCGGCACCGTTATCTCAAGCCCGACGCTGGGTGGCGGCACGGTCATCCTCAAGATGGCGAGCCTCGATACCGTCCAGGACTCGGCCCTGGTCGCCGAAACGGACATCGGCAAGGTGCAGCCGGGCACGCCGGCGACGATCAGCGTCGACGCCTACGCCAACCGCACGTTCGAAGGCACGATCCTCAAGATCCAGCCGCAGGCCCAGGTCGTCCAGAACGCCACCATGTTTCCCGTCCTCATCGGTATCGCGAATCCGGGGCACCTGCTCAAGCCCGGGATGAACAGCCAGGTCAGGGTGCACACCGGCCAGCGGCAGGGCGCGCTCACCGTGCCGAACGCGGCTCTGCGCACGACGCGCGACCTCGCCACGGACGCTGGTCTGCTCGGCCTCGATGCCCAGGCAGTCCAGCAACAGGTGGCGCAAGCCGAGGCGGCGGACACGCTGCGGCGGCGCCCGACGATGGGAGGCGATACGGCGGGGGGCGCCACGCTCACGACGCCATCGGGCAGGACGATTCGCCTCCCGCCCGGCGTCACCGAGGAGCAGGCCCGCGCGGCGATGACAAAGATGCGGAGCGGCGGGGAGGCCACCCCCGCCGATCGTGCTATGCTCCGCAGCCTGTTCGGGCGCGCAGGGGGTGGGGGCGGGGGCGGGGGCGGGGGGGGAGGCGGGGCGGGAGGCCAGGGGCGAGGCCGGTTCGGTGGTCCCGGCCGCCGCACCGCCAACAGCAATCGGTACATCGTCTTCGCACTGCGCAGTGGCAAGATCGTCCCCCTGCCCGTCAGGGCGGGACTGAGCGACCTGGACTACAGCGAGGTCATGGGCGGCTTGGTCGAGCGCGACACGGTGCTCGTGCTGCCGAGCGCGTCGCTGGTGCAGGCGCAGCAGCAGTTCAAACAGCGCTTCCAGAACGTTACCGGCGGTGGCCTGCCCGGGCTGCGGCAGCAGCAGTCCCAAGGCGCGACCTCGAGATGACGCGGGCCATGCAACGCGGGCTCCTCACGACGGTCGCCGCGGCGCTGCTCGCCGTCGGCTGCCACAAGGCGCAGAACGCCCCGCCCTACCAGGCCGTCCCCATCGCGCACCGCGACATCGTGGTGACGGCGACCGCCTCGGGCGCGATCCAGCCGATTCTCACGTTGAGTGTGAAGTCGAAGGCTTCCGGCGAAATCCTCACGATGCCCGTCCAGTCGGGGGACGAGGTCAAGCAGGGTCAGTTGCTCGCGACGATCGACCCGCGCATTCCGCAGAACAATCTGACGCAGGCCCAGGCGAACCTCGCTGTCGCCAGGGCACAGCTCGACAACGCCACGTCGCAGCTCAAGCGGAGTGAGATCCTGTTTCAAACGCAGTCCATCACGCAGGCGGGCTACGATTCGGCCCAGCTGGCCTCCGCCACGGCGCGGGCGGCCGTCGCCACCGCTCAGGCGACCCTCCAGACCGCGAAGGATGCGATGGAAGACACGCACGTCCGCGCTCCGATCACGGGCACGATCCTCGAGCTCGACGTGGTGCTCGGTACCGTCATCTCGAGCCCCACCAACGACGTGAGCGGCGGCACGGTGATCCTCAAGATGGCGAACCTCGATACCGTGCAGGTGTCGGCGCTGGTGGACGAGACGGACGTCGGCAAGGTGAAATCCGGCATGCCGGTGACGATCACCGTCGATGCCTACCCGAACCGCACCTTCGACGGCTCGGTCCTGAAGATCGAGCCGCAGGCGCAGGTGACGCAGAACGTCACCATGTTCCCCGTGGAAGTGAACATCCTGAACCCGGAGCATCTCCTGAAGCCGGGCATGAACACCGAGGTGGAGATTCACATCGGGCAGCGTCAGGGCGTGCTGGCGATTCCGAACGCCGCCCTGCGCACGGACCGGGACCTCGCGTCCGCCGCCGCCGTCCTCGGGCTCGACTCCCAGACGGTGCGGCGCCAGCTCGGTCCCGGGAACATCGCGGCGACGGGCGCCCCGGGCGATTCTGCTGCGACCGCCGACCACGGCATGCTGCACGCCGCCGAAGCCGGCCAGCAGCCGCGCGCGCGGTCACCGGCGAGCGCGCCCGCCAACACCGGAATGAGCTATATCGTGTTCGCGCGGCGCGACGGCACGATCGTGCCGGTACGGATCCAGACCGGGCTCACCGACCTCGACTACATCGAAGTCACGGGCGGGCTCACCGAGCGCGACACGGTGCTCGTGCTGGCGGGCGGGACCTCGAGGTAGCCGTGCTGCTCGGCGAGATCATCCAGGTCGCCCTCGAGGCGCTGCGGGCCAACAAGCTCCGCTCGCTGCTCACGATGCTGGGCATCATCATCGGCGTGGGCGCGGTCATCACGATGATCGCGCTCGGCTCGGGGGCGCAGAAGTCGGTCCAGGATCGTATTCAGGCGCTCGGCCCCACGCTCTTGAGCGTGTACCCGGGGCAGAGCTTCATGCGCGGCGTCGCGAGCGGCCAGCGGGTCAGCCTCACCCTCGACGACGACACCGCGCTCGCCAATAACGCCCGCTACATCAGCGCCGTGGTGCCGGAGCTGTCGGGCAACCTGCAGGTCGAGAAGGGCGGCCAGAACATCAACGTGAGCGTCGTGGGAACGACGCCGAACTACGCGCCGGTCCACAACTACACGATCACCGCGGGGCGCATGTTCACAGCGGGAGACGACGCCGCGCGGCGCCGCGTGGCGGTCGTCGGAGCGGCCATTCCCGACATGCTGAACTCCAATCGCGACGCCATGATCGGCCAGGAGGTGCTGATCCGCGGCATCGCCTTCGAGATCATCGGTGTGCTGTCGGAGAAGGGCTCGCAGGGATCGTTCTTCAATCCCGATGAGCAGATCCTTATCCCGCTCCAGACGGCGCGCTATCGCGTGATGGGCACCGACCGGCTGCGCAGCGTGACCGCCCAAGCGCAGGATCTCCAGTCCATGAACCTCGCGATGATCGAGATCGAGCGCGTGCTACGGCGCCAGCACAAGATCCGGCCCGGCCAGGACAACGATTTTCAGATCCGCAACCAGACCGACATCCTCGCGACCCTGCAGCAGACCACGGACACGTTCAAGTACCTGCTCGCCGGAATCGCCGCAGTCAGCCTGCTCGTGGGCGGGATCGGCATCATGAACATCATGCTGGTCTCCGTGACCGAGCGCACCCGCGAGATCGGCGTCCGCAAGGCGCTCGGCGCCACGCGGTTCAATATCTTGTTCCAGTTCCTGGTCGAGGCGCTGGTGCTGTGCCTCGTCGGCGGGCTAATCGGCGTCGTGCTCGGGACGCTGGGGGCGATCGTGATCTCGTCGTTCGCCCACTGGAATACGCTCATCTCCCCGCTCGCCATCCTGCTTGCGTTCGTGTTCAGCGCGGCCGTGGGACTCTTCTTCGGTATCTGGCCCGCACGCCGGGCGGCGAGCCTCGACCCGATCGTGGCGTTGCGATACGAGTAGCGAGATGCGAGATGCGAGATGTGGGATACGGGATGCGTGTTGGCGGCCCGCATCTCCCATCTCGCATCCCGCATCTCGCATCTCTTTACCAACCCCTGAACAGTCCAGCGTCTCCGTAGTCCCACAGCAGGAACGCCGTGAGCCGCGGATGGCGCGGCTCGGGGCCGACCGCCGGTAGCTCGACGCCGAGCGAGCCCGCGACGTGCCCCAGGCGGGAGAGCTGGACCCGCAGCTGGGGTACGAGGGACACGGTGCTCTCGCCGACGCGGGGCAGCGTGCCTCCCACTTCCACCATCGGCACGAACCGCCCAACCGCCCGGCCCACGCCCAGACTGTACGAGAATCCCGTCACTCCCTCCGTCGCCTCCCATCCGCCCGCCACCTCGCCCTGAAGGAATAGCGCCGGCAGCGGATTCGTACCGAACGCGACGAACGGCTCGACCTCCCACAAGTCCTGGCGGCCCAGGGGCGGCGTCGCCTCCACGCCCACGCTCGCGAGTGCGCGACCTTCCCCGGAATACCAGAGGTTGTATTTGATCGCCGCGGTCACTCCGTCGAACGGGCGGGACAGCGAGTCGATCACCGTGCGGCCGCTCGCCTCGAGCTGCGCCCGCCGGCCGAACCGGCGCTCGTAGATGTATTCCTGCTCACGTCCGTGCAGCGTGAGGACGGCTTCGTTCTCCGGGTACGCCTTCTCGGCGAGCACCGGTCTCGGAAAGTTCAGCTCGCCCGGTGGCCAGCCGCGCTCGCCACACAACGACCGGATGTAGCGCACCACGGCCCCCAGCTGTTCGGGCGTAGCGGCACCGCCGAACGCCGGCATGTCGAGCGACAGGCCGTACGCCGATCCGCCGTCCCGCACGATTCCGGTCCACGCCTCGTCCGTCTCCGCGGTGGAGCTCCCGCACTCGGCGAGATTCGCCGGACGCACGGAGAGATGAGTCTGGCGTGCGGCGTCCCCCCGGCCATCGCGGCCATGGCACTGCGCGCACCACGCACGGTACAGCGTCGCGCCCGTCGAATCGGGCGGTCGCTGCGCGACGAGAGCCGCGACGAGCAGCGCGGTGGCCGGGATCACACCGCGACCCTGTTACGCCCTCTACCCATTCGGTCGGAGCGCGTCCATTTTCTTCTCATGCCGCTCGGTCTTCCACCCGGCTCGCTCGCCCAGGCGCTCACCGAGGAATTCAGCGCCAAGCGGCGCGAGTACGTGCTCGCGAACACGCAGGCCCGCTGGCGTATCGTGGGCTGCGGCGTCGCCCTGCTCGCGGCCGCCCGGTTGGCGGGGCTGACGGCGATCTCGTGGTGGTTCATGGTCGTGTTCACGGTGTGTGTCGCGGGCGTAAACTACGCGATAGCGCGCGTCGCGCGCGAGACGCCGTTTCGAACCTGGTACGCCCACGCCAACATCGCGATTGGGACGGCCATGATCTCCGCGGTCGCCTACGCGCTAGGCCCGAGCGGCGACCTGCTGTTCGCCGCCTATCTGATCGCGCCGTTCCAGGCCGCCTACTACCTCGGGCCGAGGGAGGCGTGGCAAGCCCTCGGTCTCAACCTCGTGGGCTTCGCGTTCGTGACGGCGCTCCGGGCCGGAGCCGGCTGGTGGGGCTGGCCGGGATTCATAAAGGAAAGCGCGGTCCTTGTCTTCGTCTGCGTGGCCATGATCCCGATGCTGGCGGCGATCGTCAGCCGGCTCCGGGCCACGCGGGACGTGCTCGCCCAGCTGGCGCATGGCGATCTCACCGCCCGCGTGACCGACACGGAGCGCGACGAGCTTGGCTACCTCGGTATGAGCGTCAACCGCACGGCGGACGCGATCGCCGGGACGGTCAGTGAAGCGCAACGGCAGGTCACGGGGCTCGCGGCGGCGGCCCACCAGCTCAGCGCCTCCGCGACCGCGCTGCAAGCCGCGTCACAGGAGGTCTCGGTCGCCGCCCAGCACCTCTCCGAAGGCACAGAGCGGCAGCGTGCGTTGATCGGCCAGGGGCGCGAGGAATCGGACGCGGCGGCGGGCGTGGCCGCCGCCCTGCACACGCGCGCCCAGGAAGCGGAGCAGCAGGTCGGCGCGATCGCCCAGCAGGCGCGCCATCACGGCGACGAGATCGCGCGCGCGGGGCAGCTGCTCGCCGCCCTGGTCGAGCACATGGCCCAGGTGTCCGGCGCCGTCGGGACGCTGGAGCAGGGGTCGCGCGAGATCGGCAAGCTCGTGGACAGCATCACCCGCATCGCGAGTCAGACCGACCTCCTCGCCTTGAACGCGGCGATCGAAGCCGCCCGCGCCGGCGAGCGCGGGCTCGGGTTCCGGGTCGTGGCGGCCGAGGTGCGCAAGCTGTCCGAGCAGAGCGCGCGCGCGGGCGACGACGTGCGGACGCGCGTCAAGGGAATCCAGGATCAGACCGCCGCGCTGCTCGCCGCGATGCAGGAGGCGCGCCGCACGGCGGAAGGGGTGGGCACCGTCTCAGCGGCGGGGCGGCAGGCGCTCGAGGCGATCTTCGCGGACCTGAACACCACCGCCCGGTTCGCCACCGCGTTCGCGGCCGAGACCGAGGGGCAGACGGGGCGGATCCGCGAGGTGACCCGGCGCATGCTCGACGCGGCCGCCATCGCCGACACGGCGGCGCGGGGTGCGCAGCAGGCGTCGGTCGCCACCGAGCGTCACATGGCGTCGCTCGGCGAGCTGGCTGCTGCCTCGCGGCAGCTCGCGGCCGCTGCCAGCGAGCTCACCGAGACGATGGGCCGCTTTCAGACGAATGGTGCGGCGCCGGGAGAGGACTAGCCAGCAGCGCCCCCAGCGCCGCGAGATCGACTTCACGCAGGTCGTCGAGCACGAGCGCCGCGCCGCGAAAGTCGTGGTTGCGCGTGTACTCGTTCACCGTGACGACCGTCGTGAGCCCCGCGGCGAGGCTCGCGTGCAGGCCGTTTTCTGAATCCTCGAACGCCACGCATCCCGCCGGCGCCAGGCCCAGGCGCTCGAGGGCATAGTGGTAGATGTCCGGCGCCGGCTTTTTCTCCGCCACGACGTCGCCAGCGGCGATTACATCGAACCAGCGCTCCGCATCGGGGGCGAGGGCATGGCGGAGCAGCGCGCCGACATTGTCGGGACTCGTGGTCGTGGCGATGGCAAGCCGCACGCCGTGCCTCCGCGCCTCTTCGAGCAGCCGCCGCACGCCGGGCCGCAGCGGGATCCCGGCTGCCGCGACAAGGGCTGCGTAGTGACGTGTCTTCTCCGCATGCAGCCGGACGACGAGATCCGCAAAGTCACCCGGTGCGCGGAAGTCGGGCCGGTACCGCTCTACGTAGTGGCGGATCCGCTCCTTCCCCCCGGTGATCGCAAGCAGATCCCCGTACAGGGACACGTCCCACACCCAGTCGAGCCCCGCCTCGGCGAACGCCCGGTTGAAGGCCACCCGGTGCCCGTCGCGCTCGGTGTCGGCGAGCGTGCCGTCCACGTCGAACAGGAGCGCCTTGGGAATCACGCCGCCTGAGGGGATCCCCTACTTGAGGTACTGCGTCACGAAATCGAGAACGTTCTTCCTGTCGAGGCGGAACACTCCGCCCGTCCCCCCGCACGTCCCGTTGAGCCCGAACGACGTCACAGCCCCGATCACGTTGCTCGTCCCCACGTAGTTGGGACCTCCCGAGTCCCCGAAGCAGGTGCCGCCCGTCGCGGCGTTGTTCGAGAGCAGCAGCGAGAAGTCCCCCGTGAAGCCCGGGGTGTTGATCTGGACCAGGTGCGGCTCTGCGAACATGCGGATCTTCTCCGCCTCGACGAAGACGGGGTTGATCCTCTGAAGGCCGTAGCCCACCGCGGTGAACACGGTCGAGCTGCTCGGCTGCAGGATGTCGAGCTCGTCCCGCGCCGGGAGCCGGCCGTACTGGCCCGCGGCGAGCTTGACCGCCTTCGAGAGCAGGACGACCCCTACGTCATGCAGGAAGAACGCGCTCTCGGTGAAGAGCGGGTGCGCATGCCATTCCACGGCCTCGATCGTGTTGGGGCCCGCGAACGGGTAGTTGTTGTTCCCGTTTTGCACGTCGGACTCGGTGAAGACGCGCATGCCGCTGAACTCGCGGGGCTGTCCGGCGCAGTGGCCGGCGGTCAGCACGACTTTGGGGGCGATCAGGGTGCCGGAGCATCGGAACGCCGGCTCACCGGCGACGTCCATCACGATGAGGACGACCGCCGGGTGGGCATCGTCGTCGATGGTGCCGTAGGTGATGAAGGACGGGGGGTATGCCTTCTGGGGAGCCGTGGCGACGCTGTCGCAGCCGAGCGGGCTGATGACGGCCGCCGCGACGGCCGGGATAAGGAAACGCGCCCTCATGGAGCCTCCTTGTGAGGGGATTCGCGATTCTAACCCCGCCTGAGAGCGGTGGCTAGATCCGGTTCAGTCTGTCACGCGGCGCGCCGCCGCGGAGCGCGCTCAACCTTCGCCAGGTACGCGCGCGCGGCGCGGAGGGCCCGGCGCTTCCCGGCGTAGGTGACGTCCCCGAAGAACTTCCGGTGGCGTGGCGCGTAGCGCCCATCGCGACGCTTGTAGAACCCCGCCCGGACGAACCAGCCGAAGGTGCGGGTCGAGGGTTGGTCGATGCGGCTGATGCCGCGCAAACGGGGAGAACGGGAACGGGAGCGTCTTTTCATTACGTCCTCGCTAGGTGAGGGTAGATGTGTGTTCTTCGCTTGTCAGGTCGTCGCCCGGGGAGGCGTGCTGTCCGAGTCGCTGGACAGATCGAAGTAGGCACGCAACTCGTCCAGCAGGTCGTCGTCCGAGTACACTCCCGTGAGAATCCGCTCCGGCCCGCCCGGATCGACGAGCACGTAGCCGAAGGGGTAATCGAGCCCGGACAGGAGGATGGCGCGCCGCTGTTTGTTGGCGAGCGTCACATACACGGTCTCCGCCCGCGTCGCGAGCAGCAAGATGTCGTTCGCGCGGAGCATGGGGGCGACCTGCGCTGTGTAATAACGCAGATCGTCGAATGCGTCGGCCCGGTCGCTGTCGCTGAGCGTATCGGCCGCGTGCAGCCAGAAGACGACGACCGTGGGGCCGGTGAGCACGCGCGGGGTCGCGAGCATGCTGTCGGTCGAATCGTGGCGCAACGGTCCCATGCCGGCGACGTCCGTCGTGTCGTCCCGCGCGGCACGGTCCCGGTCGCGACCGCCGTGGCACGCCGCGACGAGCAACCACAACACGCTCACGATTGCATACCTCATGCGCCGAAATATATTCGCTGCATGGCCGTCCCCGCGGCGCCTCCCACGCGTCGTTTTCCACTGCGTCATCACTGGCTCGTCAGGGTCACGCACTGGGTGACGGTCGTGGTGCTCGCAGGGATGATCACGAGCGGCCTGCAGATCTACGAGGCGTACGCCCGCTTCGGGAACCGCGGCGGTCGCCTCTTCCCCAGTCCGTTCGACAACGCCGACTTCCCCGAATGGAGCCGGCTCGGCGGCTGGCTCGCCGGAGCCCTGAATTGGCACTTCGCGCTGATGTGGCCC